>ERZ1643250.807-NODE-807-length-30310-cov-7.486895_pt1 | contig 30310 bp, 28 predicted proteins | sample MGYA00579262_ERZ1643250 | MGnify/ENA primary metagenome ERZ1643250 (study PRJEB29033, sample SAMEA4952265) | chicken gut metagenome | biome: Broiler Chicken; feature: Gastrointestinal Tract; material: Caecum | place: Ireland | collected 2018 | study: Broiler... | reverse complement strand
GAAGAGGGTGCAAAAGGGTCTGAAAGCAGCAAACCCTATCCTCCCAATCAGTTGGTAAGGATGAGGTCCCCAGTTCAAATCTGGGTAGCAGCTCCAGAAGCCCTCAAAATCAAAGTTTTTGAGGGCTTTTTGTTGCGAATTTTGATTTTTTGGTGTGGATTAAATGTGGGTCAGATAGTTGACCCACACTGTGACCCATGCGGGAAAAGGGCCGGAAAGAGTCAAAGAGTGCCGGGCAGGAAGTTTGCGCTTCCCGCCCGGTTTTTTTCTTTGTCCTACATGACCTGTTCCATGAAACTCCCCATAGTGGCTGCTGCCTCATCCTGCTTCTGCCGGCTGGCATGGGTGTAGGTGCGCAGGGTGAAGCTGGCGTCGAAGTGCCCCAGCATGGAGGATACGGTTTTCACATCCACGCCGTTCTGTAGGGCTGTGGTGGCGAAGGTATGTCGCAAATCATGGAACCTGATGTGAGGTAGTCCGGCATCTTTCAGAATTTTCTTATGAGGGTTGACCACGGAATCCGGATGGTATAGTTCCCCGGTGATTGGGGAGGGGAACAGGTAGGGACTGTTGGGGTGCTTGTCATGCTCTTGGATCAACAGGTCCACCGCCGCCTGTGGGATGGACATCAGGCGGACGGAGTTTTCCGTCTTGGGCCGGGTGAGCTCCAGGGAGCCGTCCGGGTTTCGGACATATTGCTTGCTGACGGAAATCGTTTTGCCTTGGATGTCCACATCATCCCACCGCAGGGCCACCAGCTCTCCATTTCGCAGGCCGCTGATTAGTTCCAGGTAGAACATGGGGAGCAGGCCCCGCCGCTGTGCGGCTTCCAGATAGGCTCTCATCTGCTCCGGAGATAAGACTTTCATGTCCAGCTTGCGAGGCTTTGGGACGATGCAGTCCTTGCAGGGGTTTCGGGGAAAGAGCCGCTCCTTCACCGCCCGGTCTAGGGCGGCGTGGAGCATCAGGTGGACGATGTGGACGGTGGTGCTGCTGAGTCCTTTGCTCTGGTTCTTTCCAATGTGTATTCTGCCGCTTTCTAATAACTCCTCATAGAATTTTTCCAGGTGCCGGGTGGTCAGCTTCTTCAACTTGATATTCCCAATGCGGGGAACCGTGTACTGCTCGATGATCAGCTCGTAGCGATTGGCCGTAGCGGTGCGCACGTTGGGCTTGGCGTAGAGTTCATAGCAGGTGCGTAGCCAAGTAGCCACAGTATACTCATCCGCCGCTTTGCTGATGTCCAGACCGTTGGACTCTTCCAGTGCCCTCTTGAGTTTTTCTTTGACCTCCGCCTGGGTCTTACCCAACACATTCTTGATGATCCGCTTGCCGGTCTTGGCATCGTACCCGGCGGTGTACCGCCCCACCCAGCGTCCGTCCTTGCGCTTGCGGATATTTCCCTCGCCGTTGGCTCGTTTTTTTGGGCATATAGATCGCCTCCTATCAGCAACACAACATACCGTAGAAGAAAAAAATAGCCAGGGACAGGGCGAAGAATTATCAAACAATTCACATTGCTCTGATCCAACGTCCTGCGGAGAAAATCGTTTCTTTTGTTTCATTGCGGCGCAATTTTTGAGGGCAGCCCAGCGCAGATGGCTTTGAGGGGGAGGCGAGGAGGCGGTTTCCTCTTTCCTGCCTATCAACTGCTCCTTTTTGGAGCGTGACCCCTGTTTTTTCGTTGTGGCAGCAGGGGTTCGGGGACAACGACTGCAGGGATGGCACCACAGGCCGGAGTTTGACCCCACTTTTGATACACCGCAAAGCCCCCGTAACTGCCCGCACTGCGGGCAGTTGTGACCGGCCGGAGATGCCACCGGCGACCCCGGCCTTTATCCTGCTCCTCGTCGTCGCAAACTCCTTATCCTTCGTTTCCGTCCCATAGGTGCACTCGCTCATTCCGCTACTCTGCCTCTCCGTAGCGAACCCGCTCCGCTGGGTTTCGCCGGGGGCCCATTTTGCCCTGCCACGAAGCACCACCCGAAATCGGGCTAAATCCGCCCGGACAGCCCCACGTGGGCAGGACTCTCCCTGCCTCAAAAGAGGGCACACAGCGGCTCACAGGCGGTCATGCGGAGTTCCGCAGGAGGTTGGCCGTACACTGGCGCTCGGCAGTGCTTTCAAGCCTGTCCAGTTGCTGTTGATAGAACGTATCCACCACCGGCTGGATAGGCAGGATCGTATACAGGTTGTTGTCGTTCCACTTCATGCCTTTGTCGTCGATGTAACTGGTGCGTTCCACCGCGATGAGTTGTTTATCTGCCAGTGCAGAGATGTGCTTCATCACGGTGTTGACGGCAAGGCCGGCTGTGGAGAAGATAGTGTTATAACTGGGGTGGCACTGGTGTGTGCAACGGTCTTCGTAGCACAGCAGATAGGCGTAGACCGTGATTGCTCCGTGGCCCAGTTCTAGGTAAAACACTTCGTCAGGCACGATGAAAAATTTACCGCCTTTTATATTGGGTAGGATTGGGACGAGGTCGACTGTGAGTAGCTTATGATTGATAAGAGACTTGACACAGGCCTTCACCATCCCTCTGATGAAATCCAGGGGCATAAGCCCGCCTTCGCCGGCGGCGTGGAATCTGTGGCCTCCACCGGCGGCCAGATCCTCTCCCCGGTCATGGGCTCCGGCGCCTTCCTGATGGCCGCCTTCACCGAGACCAGCTATATCAGCATCTGTATTGCCGCCGTGATCCCCGCCCTGCTGTACTACTGGGGCTACGGCGTGGCGGTGGTCAGCCAGTCTGAAATGGCGAATATCGAGCTGATGGACCCCAAGGACAGGTTGCGGGGGGAGAAGTGTCTGCCGGTGATTGGTCAGCGGCCCCGGCCTCTCTTGGCCTGTCGAAAGATCTGGCTTCAGTTGGTATCTCCGCCTATGCGGAGTAAGACCGCAGAAGCGGGAAAAGGGCGCTTCGGTATCCCGGGAACATCTGCTCCGTTGGCTTCCGGAATAAATATTGAGTGCTGCCGCCAAGAGCTACCGATTCAATAATCGCCATAATGTCGTCCGGCTGATCCCAAGACGGCGGGCGGTCCGGCTCTGGTTCCCATTTTCTTCCTCCAGTATGTGGCAGATGATCTCTTGATTGATTTGGTCCAGGGTCCCATCAAAATCGATTTGTGGACTTCGGTTCTCGGCCTTCCGCTCTGCCAGCGGCACAGTGCGCTCCCGCTGCAGAATTTGGGCGGTATCCGCCCGGGTGATATAAAGTCCGTCAGTCATGGCGGCCAATTCCCGCAGGATGCGCTGAAACTGGGCGTGGTTGCCGGGCCAGTCATAGTCTTGCAGCAGCTGTACCGCGCCGGGCTCCAGCCCTAACAGTTGTTTGACCAGCTCGGTGTTCAAATTGCTCAGGCATATATTGGCCGCCGCCGGGATCTGGGATATATACTGTCGCATGGGAGGAAGATACAGGACTAGGCATCCCAAATGCTCCACAAAGGCCATCCCCGCCTCCGTGACTGATTCTCCGGATTGACACACGCAAGAAAACACCACCCGGTTTCGCTTGCAGATATCCATGGCCAGCATATTCGCCAGGATCTGACGGCGGTGCTCTGCGGAAAGGACATCTACCCCTTTGAGAAAAATGGTGCATCCGCTCTGGGCGAGGGGGGAGTTGTGATGGTTCAACAGATAGTCCCAGGCCTTGTCGTTGAGAAGGAAGCAGTCTATAATGACCAAAGGGCTGTTGCTGCGGCTACTGGTGATATAGAGGTAATTTACCACCTGCTCCTTCAGACACCCCACTTCCCCGCTCACCATGACCGGCTGTGCAGACTGGTTGATATGGGCGCATGAGGCCTGCAGGTCGCGTATCAGGCCGGCCATGCCATAGAGGCTCCCGTTGTACTCCTGCTCGGCATCCTGCTGACTTACCAAGCGGATACCACGCTGCAGTTCCGCCGAGGGCACCCGGCTGTCTGAAAAATAGCATGCCACATAGCTGTGGCCGTTCAACTCCTCCCCCTTCATACGGACATCATACCGGACATTGCTGATCCGCTTGAGGATGCGCCGCTCCTCGGATCCCGAAACATTCTTTCGTTCTTCCCGCAGGCTGTCCACAATGGGCAGAGCGTTATTTTCCAGTGTAGAGAAAAAGATCTCGCCCCAATCGTCAAAGACGAGCGTATGGTTGATCTGGTTCCAGATAATGCTACGCAGAAAGCGGTTCTCTTCCCGGAGATTTTCATAGCAGCGGCACAGCCGTACTGCGTCGGTGAAGGCGGCCTGGATGCTCTCCGGGCCGGAGGTGATGAGCACTACGTTCAGCCCCAGGCGCATTGCGGTGCGGTTGGTGACCATGTCGCACAGAATGGCTCCCGTCCCCTTCTGCCGCAGTTCCCAAAGGGTCTCCTCCGCCTGCGCCTCATTCTGGATCGTATGGATGTCGATTTGATACTGCATCAGTTGACAAAGCTGTTCCGCACTGGCCGTGACGCCGGGAAACCCCACGATCACATACTGGTCAGAGACACTTTTGGCCAGCTTCATGGCCCGCATGATATCAAAGGGCGTCACGGCGATCTCGACCACAGGGAGATCCAACTCCTCCTGCAGCAGCTGGGCCGTCCCGCCGCGGGACACGATGGCGTCATAATCGTTATAAAAATTCCGCTTGGCCAACTCAACGCCCTGCTGTAAGTCCCCCACAAACACGGTCAGCTCTATATCGTCCCGTTCCTGCGCTAGGTTGAGCATCAGCGCTTTCATGTTATCATACGGGGCAATGCCCAACACCCGAACTTTACGATGCACCTGCTTCCCCTCCTGTCATTTTCTGTGCATTCTGGTAAGGTTAAGTGTAATATGCTTTTTGCGATTTGTCTACTCCTGCTGCGGATCCCATAAAATAAATCAGCCGGCTGAGGCACAGCGCTCAACCGGCTGATCTGTTATTTATGCTGGATATATTCCTTGATCATCTGGCCCAAAATGGGGATGCACTCCCGGATCTTATCTTCGCCCGTGGTAGAGAAATTCAGACGCATGGCGTTTTTCCCGCTGCCGTCGGGACAGAAGAATACGCCGGGCACATAGGCGATATTCTTTTGGAATACATAATCGAACATCTCCAGTGTATCGTTGCCCTCGGGAAGCTCCACCCAGAGGAAGAGACCGCCGCCGGAGGGGACGATGCGGGTGCCCTCGGGAAAGCTGGCCATCACCTGCTCAATCATAGTCTCCTTGCGCTTCTTATATACCTCCACGACCTGCCGGAGATGGCCGTCAAAATCATGATCCCGCAGGTAATGGAGCACCTGGCGCTGGGCCAGATTGTTTACCTGGAGGTCGTCCCGCATCTTCAAGTAAACTAATTTTTGGATGCTCTCCTCGTCGGCGATCAGCCAGCCGATCCGCAGGCCGGGGGCGATCGTCTTGGAAGTGGAGCCGGAATAGATCACCCGGCCATATTTGTCAAAGCGCTTGATGGCGGGCATGACTGTTCCGTCAAAGGAGATTAGGCTGTATGGCGCATCCTCCACCACAAAGGTATCATAGCGCTCGGCCAGTTCCACAAGCTGCTTGCGGCGGGGGATGGACATACTGGCGCCCATGGGGTTTTGGAAATCGGCAATGGTATAGATAAAGGCGACGTGCCCGTTTGCTTTCAGCGCCTGCTCCAGCTCGTCCATGGACATACCCTCATCGTCCATTTTGATGCCGACGACTTTTGCGCCATAGGAACGGAATGTCTCCAGGGCCCCGGGATAAGAGGGATTTTCAGTGATCACGACAGAGCCGGGGGTGATAAGGCCCTTGGACAGGTAAGCCAGCCCCTGCTGCGCACCGCTGGTGATCAGGAAGTTTTTATAGCTTAGACCGGTGACCTGGAAGCGCTCCATGAACGTGACCAGGTATTCTCTGAGCGGGTCATAGCCGTCGGAGGCGGCATATTGGATCGCCTCGCCGGCTTCCTCCTCAAAGATCTGCTCATCGATTTTTTTCAGATCCTCTATGGGGAAAAATTCCGCGCTGGGCAGTCCCCCGGCAAAGGATACGACCTTCTCGCCCTGCTTTGCTTTATCACGGATCTTTGCGGTGATGCTGCGGATTGCAGATGGGGTGAGTGAGTCCAAAAATTCGCTGTGAATAACCATGGTATAAGTCCTCCAATTGAACTGAAATGATGGCCGTTCCGACTGATCAGCCCATCAGGCTGGCATCAACGTCGGCGGCTTTTTTGTCGTTGAACATATCCGGATCGAACTCGTGCTCGCTGTTGGCGACGATGATGGTGCAGATGGAGTCGCCTAAAACATTCAGAACAGTCTTGAACATATCGGGGAACTTGTCGATGGCCACGATGATGGCGATGACTTCCAGGGGGAACCCTACGGACTGAAGGACCAGCGTCAATGTCACCATAACTACGCCGGGCATTCCGGGAGAGCCGACGGTCGCCAGCGTGATGGTGATGATCAGGGTGATCAGCATGGTAAAGGTCAGATCGATGTTATACAACTGGGAAACAAATACAACGGTCATGCCCTGCATGATGGCGGTGCCGTCCATATTCAGCGTTGCGCCCAGAGGGATCGTAAAGGCGGCGACCTTTTCAGAAACGCCCACGCTACGGCAGAACTGGATGGAATAGGGGATCGTGGCGTTAGAGGAGGAGGTGGAGAAGGGGACCAGCGCAATCTTTGCGTATTTCTTCAGCAGCTTGAAGAAGCTCTGCTTGGTGAAGATAGTAAACAGCAGGCCATAGACCGCAAAGCCGTATAGGAAGAACAGGGAGATCTCACACACGCAGTACTTGGCGAGGGTGATGATGATGTCAAAGCCCAGATTAGCCACCGTGGTCGCCATCAGCGCACATACGCCGTAGGGGGTCAGGCTCATTACGATGTTGACGATCTTTAACATAACATTGCCGAAGGCCTCATTGAACTGTCGGACCGGCTCGGCCTTTGCGCCGAGCAGACTCATGGCGATGCCGACAAATACAGCGAACAGCACGATGTGGATCATTTCACCTTCCGCAAAGGATGCGACTATATTCGTGGGGATGAAGTCCAAAATAACATCGGCAAAAGAAGTCTCTACTTCAGAGAACTGGCTGCTCAGGTCAAAAGAGCCGAGGTTGACGCCGACGCCGGGCTTGAGGATCATGCCGCCCGCAATCCCCACCGCAGAGGCCACCACCGTAGTACACATATAGATCAGCAGGATCTTGGAGCCGATGCGGCCGACCTGCTTGACATCGGTGGCTGAGGAGATACCCATGACCAGAGACGCAAATACGAAGGGAACGATCGTCATTTTGATCAGGTTGAGATAACCAGTGCCTACGATTTTAAGGACCGTGTCGATCAGGAAGTTGTCCCGTATCACGCCCGGCGGAACGAAGCACAGGATTCCGCCCAAAATCAATCCGCAGATCAGGCCGATGATTGACCGCTTCCCAAGGGACATCGCTTTTTTAGATTCTTTTGTTTCCATTGTTTTCTCCCTTTCATCCTTTATTTTGTGCCGGGGACATAGCCTTTTTCCTCACTCTCCTTCTTTGCGATCCGCATGGCGGGCCAGCCGGATGGCATAATCCATGGCATTGATGAGGCTGAGCTCGTTGGCGTGGCCGCTGCCCGCATGGCCGAAGCCGGTGCCGTGGTCCACGCTGGCCCGGATGATGGGCAGACCCAAGGTGACGTTCACGCCGGCCACCGCCTCCCAGTGTTTTTCCTCCCTGTTGTAGACAAATCCTTTCACCTTCAGGGGAATGTGCCCCTGGTCGTGATACATGACCACCACGATGTCGTACCAGCCGCCCAGTGCCTTTGAAAAGATGGTGTCGGGAGGAGTGGGCTTTTTCTCCGGAATGTTAATGCCATCGGCCAAAGCCTGGTCGATGGCGGGCTGGATCTCTTCGATCTCCTCCCGCCCGAACATACCGTTCTCGCCGCAGTGGGGGTTAAGTCCCGCCACGCCGATCTTGGGATCTTCGATGCCCAGAGCCTTGCAGCCCTCGCTGGCGATGCGGATACACTCCAGCACCCGAGCCTTCTTCACCCGGTCGCAGGCCTCCCGCAGAGAGACGTGGGTGGAGACGTGGACCACCCGCAGGCCCTCGTGAGCCAGCATCATGGTGTACTTATCGGTGTGGGTGTAGTCGGCATAGATCTCGGTATGGCCGGAGTAGTGGTGGCCGGCCATGTTGATGGCCTCCTTGGCCAGGGCATTGGTGACGGTGGCATCTACCTCGCCGGCCATGGCCAGCTCAATGACCTTTTTCACATACTGGAAGGACGCCTCGCCCCCCAGGGCGCAGGCGCCGATGCCGAAGGGCCTGGGCTCATCCTGGCCGGAGGTGTCCGGGATCTGGCCGGCGGGCACCAGGCCGAGGTCCAGCACATCGATGGCACCATAGGTGAATCTGGCGTCCTTCATGTCTTTCACTGGGTTCAGAGCCAGGCCGATGCCGGAGACCTTTTTGGCTACCTTCAGGGCATAGTTCATACTGCTCACATCGCCCACTACCAGGGGGCGGCAGCGGTCATAGACGGTCCTGTCGTTCAGGGCCCGGACAGTGATCTCCGGCCCATTTCCAAAGGGGTCACCCATAGAGATGCCGAGAATGGGTCTATTCATATTCTTCGCCTCCTGCTCATATTTGGTTCGGGTGTTTAAGAGCTGCGCTTCAGCACAGGCCCTTCTCCTCGTTTTCCTTCAGCACCGCCTTGAGCTCAGCGAGCCCTTCATCGCACAGGTAGTTGAAGGGCCGGCGGCAGTCCCCTACAGGATAGCCCAGCAGATTGACGGCCTTCTTGATAACGGTATTGGGATTGCCGAACTTGAATACCCGCTGGAGGGTGGACACCGCGTCCTGTATCTCCTGGGCCTTATCCAGCTCGCCGGCTGCAAAGTAGTTGTAGATGGAGGCCAGAGTCCTGGGATACAGGTTGGCCCGGCCGGCGATACCGCCGGCGCCGCCCTCTTTCAGGCAGGTGAGGATGGAGCCGTCGTTGCCGGCCAGTACGGCAAAGTCCTTCCCAATGTCCTGGGTCTGACGGATGTATGCTTTCAGGTTGTCGATGTCTCCGCTGGAGTCCTTGGCGCCCATGATCACATCCACATCCCTGGCAAGCTTGGCCACTGTCTCGGGCAGCAGCTTGTTGCCGGTGCGGGGCGGAATATTATAGAGCACGATGGGGATGTTTATATGCTTGGAGACCTCTGCATAGTGGTCGTACAGCTCCTTCTGGCTGGCCACGGCAAAGCTGGGCGTAATGATGGACAGCACATCGGCCCCCATCTCCTCGGCCCGCTTACTCATGTAAATGGTGTCCCGGGTGGAGATGCAGCCGGTACCGGCGTAGACTGGGACCCTGCCCCTCACCTGATCGATGGCGGCCTCCAGTACGGCTTCCTTTTCCTTCATGCTCAAGATATAGCCTTCGCCATTGGTGCCAAAAGTAAATAGCCCGTGTACGCCGCCGGCGATCTGACGTTCGATCTGGTTACGAAGCTCGCCCAGATTGACGCTCTCGTCCTTCGGGTCCATAGGTGTCACAATGGGGACGATGATCCCCTTCAATTCTGTTTGTTTCATATCGCTTCCTCCCCTCGCTTGCCTGCGCTCACAGGATCTGCCAATAGATAGAGCGGGCGTCATCCGGGGTGACTTCCCGCATATTGTTGGCCAGCAGGCGGGTGACTTCCATACCGGACTTCACCAGGTCTTCCAGGTCCTCCGTCGGTACGCCGAACTCCTTGAGACTGGCCGGGATCTCCAGATGCTTGACGATCTCCTCCATCCACTGGATCATGTAGGCGCTCTTTTTCTCTGCGGTTTCGCAGGTGTGCGCCCCGTGGACACAGCGGTCATAGGCCTGGGCGAACTTCTCCCGGCACACCGGCTCATTGAACTTCATCACCGGCACCAGCAGAATGGCGTTAGACACACCGTGGGCGATGTGGTACTTGCCGCCCAGAGGGTAACTCAGGGCATGGACGGCGGTGGTGCCTGAAGCGGCGATGGCTACACCGGCCAGGAAGCTGGCAATCTGCATCTTGTTCTTGGCGTCCATAGCCTCGGAGTCATCGCAGGCGGGCTCGATGTGGTTGAGGATTAGGTCCAGGGCCTCCATGGCGAACAGGTCGCTGAAGGGATTGGACTTGTTGCTGGTCCAGCACTCGATGGCGTGGCACAGGGCATCCACGCCGGTGGCGGCGGCGATCTTCCGGGGCAGCTTCTTGATCATTACCGCATCCAGTATCACATAGTCGGCAACCATTTGGCCGTTGACGATGCCCACCTTCAGCTCCTTCTCAGGCACGGCCACGATGGCGTTTGGGGTGGCCTCGGCGCCGGTGCCGGCGGTGGTGGGGATCATCAGGGTCTTGACGTGCTTCCTGCCGAGAGAAGGTGTGTCCAGCAGGTCTTGCATGGTATATTCCCCGGTGGACAGGATGCTGGACAGCTTGGCGGTATCCATGACGCTGCCGCCGCCCACGGCTATGATAAAGTCAGCGCCGCTGGCCGTGTAGGCGTCCGCCAGGGCCTGGACCTGGGAGTAGGTGGGCTCCGGGGGCAGGTCGTCAAGGATCACGCTCTCTACCCCGGCGGCCCGGATCCTGTCCATGGGGAAGTCCAGCAGGCCGGCGCTCTGGATGCCCTTATCCGTAAAGACGGCGGCTTTTTTTACCCCGTTGGCCAGCAGGATGGTCTTCAGGTTTTCTAGGGCGTCCTCGCCGCTGAAGATCTCACGGGGCATTTTCAGATTGTATTTGGTCAGCATACCTCTTCCTCCTCGCATTCCTGTAAGCTTAATTTATCTTTCAGATCCAAGAGCAGGCGGTCCGACCCGAATCCACCAGACTTGGAGAGAATGGCGTATTTTTTTCTGCAGTATTCAATCTGGGACAGAACCACGCCCGGCGCCAGTTCTCCCAGAGGGATAAGCTTATCCTGACCTATCCGCTGCATGAAAGCCAGCAGGGTGTCCCCGCCGGTGACCAACACCGTGGCCTCCAGCCCCAGGGACAGCAGCCGCTCCAGTACGCCGCCCATTGTCTGGGAGATCTGGAAGCGGACCTGCTCAAGGTCCATGCCCAGCCGGGCGGCGCAGCGCAGGGTAGCGCCCCCCTCCCCGGTCTGGTTCCCCTCTATAATAGCGAGGGAGACGTCCTTGATTTGGCTGATCCACTCCGCAGTGAACCGCAGCCCCTCTGGGCTGGCCAGCCAGTTCTCATCCAGCTTTTGTTCGGGGGTGAGTTGGATGCGGAGGGCGCCGCTGCGCTGCGCCTCATCCAACTGGCGCAGAGTGATGGGATTGGTGCTGCCGCAGACGACCAGAAGTTTTTGGGGGACCGACGGGAGCCGGGGCCCGGCCCCTTCCATGCCCAGCAGATCAGGCAGTGCCGAGGCGAATCCTGCGCATCCGGCCAGTAATTTCAGCTCGCCGCGGGCCTGAAGCTGGGCAGCGATGGCGGACAGGTGTTCGTCCGAGGCTGAGTCATAGATAATGACGCCGTCCGGCAGATCCAGAGGGACCTGGGTTCCCACCGACACAGCCGGCACATCGCTCTGGAAGGCGATGATGTCCGCCACTGAGGAAGATCTGACCGGTTCAAAAGGGTCCTTTCCGAATACGCTGTCGGCCACAGGGCAGCCGTTGATATAGTGTACGCCCTGCCGGGTGACACGACCCAGGAGAGGAAAGGCGGGGGCGAAGTGGACTCTGGAGCCGCCGCTGGCGTCCAGCAGGGCGGCCAATTCACTGCCTATGTTTCCGCGCAGCCCCGAGTCGGTTTTTTTATAGATGCAGGAGACACCAGCCTCGACAGCGGCCCGAACGATTTGATATACTGTTTGATAGGCCTGTGCCGGTTCCATGTGCCGGGTCTCTGCGTCTATGATCAGGACCTGGAGATCGGGATCTGCTTCTTGGAACGGGTCGATCTGGCCTTTTGAAACCGCTCGGATCAGGGCGCCTTTTGTATTGAACTGGACTCCTGTGTCCATCGCACCGGTAAAGTCATCTGCAATTACCAGTAGTTTTATCATCTTATTACCCTCTTAATGGCGTTGCATTTTTGGACATAAAAAGATTTTGCCATTATATAATCTGAAATTGTTCAGTGGATTGACAAAGCTACACGTAGGATATTTTATATATAACACTGAATGCCTCTTTTTGCAACGACCCAGCCCGCATAAAAAGTTTAAATTTGAAACATACAACAAGGAGTCAAAATGCAGAAAGAAGCCTTCCTCCCTCCTTCCATAGTCGGCCGGGATGTCGTTCAGGACCGGATCTTCCTTCTGACGCGGCCTTTTTGAGCGTGCCGCTGAAAAAATGAGGATACCAGCGGCGGCGCATATCCCGGATTAGCTTCAACTCTTCCCCGGTATGCTGGCTGGGATGGCTGTGAGGCCGTCTGGACCGACAGGCCAAAGAGGCCGCTGTTCCATCCCAGCGGGCCTTCCAGAAGTAGATATACGACCGGCTTTTGTTGTACTTCCGGCTGGCACGGCTCACGCCGTATTTCTCTGTGCATTTCATCAGGGATCGCCGGTACGCCATGTCCTGTGTTATACTCTTGCCTATGAAGGATTTGCCCCCCTCGTCAAGTTGTTGTCCGCAACTCCGACTTTTACCGATGAGGCCTTATTTTTCATCCTTTTTTATTCAACTGTCCAATATGTATTGTACTTCTACATTTTTTACGCTCAAATATCAGCAAATAACTTGCAAATGGGGCGGCCTTTATGTATAATTCAATGTGAATAGACTTGTGAAATACCAAGACTACAACAGAACGAGAACTATGTGGTCAGGACAAGCACCATGCGTTCCACCTGCCGGGCGTGGATGCGGCCGCTCTCGGCGGTGTAGATGCGGGTGGTGTTGACGGAGGAATGGCCCAGAATGTCCGCCAGCCGGGAGAGGTCTTTCTCCAGCGTGTAGTAGGTGCGGGCGAAAAGATGGCGCAGGTTGCGGGGAAAGACTTTGCCCGGCTCCACCCCGGTGCTCTCGCACAGGGCCTTCATGTCCCGCCAGGTGTTCGATTTGTCCAGCGGCTTGCCCGTCTGGGGGGTGAACACCGCCCCAGCGGTCTTTTTTTGCGTCCGGATATATTTCTGCAACAGCCGCCGCAGCTTGTCGGGCAGGAACACGACCCGCCGCTTGCCCTTGTTGCAGACCTCCGCCCTGCCTGCACCGTCTCCACGGTGATAAAGCGCAGTTCACTCACCCGTATGCCCGTGGCGCAGATGGTTTGAATGACAAGGGACAGCCGCTCATTTTCACGCCGCTCCGCCGCCCGGACAAGGCGGGCGTATTCGGCGCGGGTCAATTCTTTCCCCTCGTCGCAGAACGGGGACTTCTGAATTTTTAAGAGCTTGACGGCCAGCCCCCACCAGCCGAGAAAGGCGAAAAAGCCGTTGACGGCAGCGAGCATGGAGTTGAAGGTGGCCGGGGCGTGGCTGGCGGTCAAGTCCTGTTTCCGCTGGATCAGCGCCGCCTTGGTGACGGGTGCTCCGTGAAGATACTCCAGCAGGGCGGTGAGGTCGTGGACGTACTTCTGCACAGTGGCCAAGGTCCGCTCCAGTTCCCGTAGCCGCAGGGCGTAGCGGCCGATCTGTTCCGCCGTGACACGGCGGGCTTTTGCTCATAACGGTTTCCTCCTTACAGTCAGATACTGTTATTGTACCGGATGGCGGGGGATGTATGCGGAGAATCGGAGGAGCTTTCTATTGTTTATGCGGCGCAAGTTCTGAGGGGCTGGGGCGGAGTTTTGTACAGAGGAGATCAGAGAGATTTGACCCACACGCTGACCCACACGGGGAAATGAGCGGACGGAGACAATGGACGCAAGAGTGCCGGAAAGAGTAGCGCTCCGAACCGAAGAGGGCACAAAAGTGCCCGAAAGCAACAAACTCCACCCTCTCAATCAGTTGGTAAGGATGAGGTCTCCGGTTCAAATCCGGATAGCAGCTCCAACATTAAGCACTCAAACTTAGCAGTTTGGGTGCTTTTTGTTTTATTCTCATAACTTTTCGGGGGAAAATGGGGAATGGAGGAGTATATGGGCTTATACCCCTAAAGCGGCATAACCTAACAAAAACCTAACACCTAACACATGGACGGCCCAGAAAGGGCAAACAGAAACGGCCCAGGCATCCACGCCCAGGCCGTCAATAAGTGCTGTGTTAGCTTTTCTTTGCACATTCAAAAATGACCATCAAGGGGAGAAGAAGAATAAACAGTAAGAGCATAGTTATCACTCCTTATAGCCCAATTATAAATCATGCCTCTTTCTGATACAATGCCTTTCGATAAATTTCATTTGCCTGTTTGATGCTTTCTTGGTTTGCGTGGGTGTAGAGGTTCAAGGTGGTAGCCGTTTCCGCATGGCCCAGCTTTGCCGATACAGAGGCAATATCCGCCCCGTTGGTGATTGCTATGGTTGCCGCCGTGTGACGGAGCTGGTGAGGGTGGAGGCCGGGGAAACCGTACTTCTCTCCGAATTTATGGAGATGTCGTGTCGGGGTCTGTGGGTGCAGCGGCTCCCCGTTGTGTTGGGTAAAGCAATAACCATCAAGCGTGGTTACTCTCTGCTGGCTCCGCAGCTCCCGCAACAGTGACATGATCTCCGGGTCAATGTCGATGGTTCGGCTTTTCTTCCCCTTTGGCGTGGTGTTGAAAATACCTTTCTCCGGGGTGTACTGCAAGTTGTTTTCAATCGTGATCGTGTTGTTGATGAAGTCCACGGAGCGCCAGCGCAGCCCGCAGATTTCCCCACGCCTGCACCCGCTGTCCAGCATAAGGCGGATAATGGCTTGCCATTGCAGCGGCTCTTGGGAAAGGCATTGCAGCAGACGGCGGGCCTCCGCAGTGTCCAGGGCCTGGACTTCCGGCGATGTATCGTCCTTGCGGGGTTTTGGCCGCTCCACCTTGTCCATCGGATTAGCGGGTATCACATCATCCATAAAGGCGGAGCGAAACATGGAATGAAGGACAGTGTAGTGCTTTATGATCGTCCCATAGGATAGGGGCTTGCCGGTGTCCTTGATTTCCTTTCCCACATTCTGCTTTGCGGTTTCTTTGGCTTGAAGGGCCAGCAGAAAGTTTGTAATATCCACGGGGCGAATGTCCTCCATGCGGAGACTGCCTAAATAGTGGAATATGCGCTCAAAACAGCGGGTGTAGGTATCTTTTGTGGTTTCGCTAAATGTGGCAGACTTCCGGGGCATAAAGGTTTCCGTGGCGTATCTCCGCAAGGTGATCTTGCGCTGCTCCGCTTCAGCCTCCTGCTGCTTTTTTAGGGCCTGCTCCGCTTTCGTAAGTACACGGCCCTCTTTGCAATCCCGCTCAAAATCGCGGGCAAAATCGGATAGCTTGCTGTTGATCGTGCGCTTGCACCATCCGGGCTGGGGCCTCCATGTGGTTCTATAAAATATCTGCTTGCCGTTTTCGTCCCGGCATTTGAACACAGAAATTTCATAGGAAATGACTGTGCCGCTCTTGTCTTTGCGCTCTTTAATACTGGCCATATACTCCACCTTCCAGCTTCATAAGTAGCTTTATGGCCTCCAGCCTTTCGCCGGGTGTCGCTTTGGGGTTCTGCCTGATCTGCCGCAGTGTGTTAATCGTGGCCTCCAGTTCGGACCGCTCCCGCTCGCGGCGCTCTCTCCGGGCCTGTTCGTTTTTGCGGCGGGTTTCTGCGGCCTGGGCGTGGCTTTTATCCATTCTGTTCACCGCCCTTAAAGTAATGCAATATATCCCACAATTCCGTCTGCTTGTCCGGCGGAAGTGCTATAATTGCCTTTAACGCTTCTTCCCGCAGGGATTCCAGTTCTTTGTCCATATGTCATTTCCTCCTTGTTTTCATGGAGAGAACCGGCTATAATCAGACTACCGGCCCCCTTGTGGTGGTTGGTACGGGCCTCTTGCACACTGCTTTGGTCGGCTTGGGTGCAAGGGGCTTTTTGTGTGCTATTTTGTCACCTCCCTCTGCAATTATAATATATGGTAAATCATATATCAATAATCAAAATATACAATAGTAAACCATATATTTTGTACATAATTTATATGGTAAAACATATATATCTCATTGTATAATTGATTAAACTGGAAAGGGGGACAGCTATGGCACCTACAGACGCACAAAAGAAAGCATCGCTAAAATACCAGAGTGAAAAAATTGCAAGTCTTGTGTGCAGGGTAAAAAAAGAACAAGCTGAAAAGTTCAAGACCTATTGTGCAGAGCGGGGAAAAACAACTAATGCAGTACTGCGCGAATATGTTCTTGAATGTATCGGAGAACCAGAAATACAAGGAGGACGAATTATGCTAACTGATGCACAAATTGTTGCAAGAATGCGGGGACGGCTACGAAAATTCAATCTAAAAATCCACAAGTTGAAGGAAAAAGATTTTTTCGGGAATGTTTTATATCAGGTGCTTGATGTGGACGAAGATCCAAAAGACCACGAAGAAGATGAATATGGAGTTTTTAAGTTGGACAAGTTACTCGAATATGTAAGTGAATTGGAAGAAAAATACGCAGAGGAAAAGCAACTGCGTCGTGAAGGAAATTAAATAGTTGTTATTTGGGGGCCGGGGCGCGATACCCCGGCCCATTTTATGTCGTGGCGGTATAGTTACCATCTACAGCTCCGCCGTGGTCTTAGTCGTCCCCGTGCCGGGTGTTTGCGCGGGCAAGTTTGGCCTTTTCTGCCGCCGCTCTGCTGGCCGCTTTTTGTGCCTCGCTTGCGACACGGGGCGGCCTGATTTTTACCCACGCTTTGGGAATGATGTAGTCGGCGGCGACCCCCTCGTGGCTCACTCTGTCAACTCTGCAGTCCTCCGGGCGCTCCTGGGCCAGCTTGTCCAGTGTACGGCGCAGGGCGCGGTTGTGGGTGTAGACGCTGGCCGTCTGCTCCGCCTCGTTGTAGTTGATGATGGTTTCCCTTTCGTATGCTGTCAGCTCCATGTATGCCTCCATCAAAAGTAGAACTTCCTGCCCTCGGCGGCACGGCGGTCTGCCTCGGCCTGTTCCTGTGTAATGCGCTGGGCCATCTGCTCCGCCGTGGTATCACTCACTCCCACACGCTGGGCGGCATCCTTGACCGCCTCGGCCCTCTGCTGCTCCGGGGTGATCTCCCCGCCGTCATCAGTCTTGACCGGCTCAAACGCTGTGATCTCCGGCACAAAGTCCACGCTCCAGCGCGTTCCGGCCTCGGTCACGGCATTCATAGCACTTTCAAATTCCTGCTTCCGCAAAACCAGATAGACGGAATCCGGGCGGCCCGTGGTGTAGTAACTCCCATCGGCCCGAAACACGGGGCGGTCGGGTAGCACCTCCAGAGCCTCGTGCTGGTAGTCGTAAGGGGCATACATCACGGGGACACGGACAGCCCGCTCGATACGGTCAATATCTTCCTGGTAGTCATCCGCGCTGGGGACGGTCAGCCGGTAGCCGCTCCGCTTTGCAACGGCCTGGAGCGCCCGCAGGGCGGTGTAATTGTTATCCGCCCCCAGGATATACCCGGACAGCTCCGCACAGCTCAGGGACAGGTTAAAGTCCCACACATCCCGCAGACTGTCCATATAGTCACGGTCTGCCCGCTTGCAGACATAATCAGACAGGGCTTCCCGGAGTTTGGGAAGATAGATCATCGTCACCGCATCATGCAGGGCTTTGTCCGCCTTGTTGACCTCCGCGCGGGCAGTTGCAATCAGTCCTTCCTTGCGCCGGTACAGTTCCCCGGCCTCGTCCTTGTATTGCGCTGCCGTTCGCTTTGCCGCCTCCAGGTCGCGGCGATATGCAGACAGGACAGACGCAATGGCGGTCTGGTAGTTGGCAAATTCTCCGTGGATGTCGCTAAAAATTCTCTTAACTTCTTTGTTCATCGTGATTTGCGTTCCTTTCTTCTGATACAAAATGTTTCGATGTAGTCTTTGATCCTATGCGGCGGATACATGGTAATAGTTTGGCAACGCCAGCAGAAACAAGCCCATGAATAGACCTCATCCGGCGCAAACTGCCAGCGCCCATTTACCATTGTTCCGTATAGGTTGCCCCGCTCGATATGGCCGTAAATTGTACTTGGGCAAATACCCGTTGCCGCCGCTACTTCCGATGTTGTCATTCAGCGCCGCCCCCTTAATCGTCATCCAAAACGACGCTGCCCGCGATCCGCTGCTCCAAGGCGGCTCTGTCCACACTGTCCCCCAGCGGCTGGGCGCTCTGCGTGGCCTCGATTTCAATTCTGTCACTCCACCCGTTACAGTTTTTCAGAATGAAAATTGATAAGGTTTCAGAAATAAACCGACCCAGGCCAGCTTGCGCTATCGCATCGGCGGAAAGTTCCTTGTACACCTCCAGAAAGGCCGTGGTTGGATGTCCGGGATTCTCGGCCATGAACATATTTAGCCATCGACGGGAAATGCCCAGGGCGGCGGATAAGCCCATCACAGTGGGGATTTGCCCATCATCTCGGCATCGCCCCAGGTATTCGCCGGTGATCTCCTTCACTCTCGCTGTGTCGTGGAGGTCAATCCGCCCCCGGTTCTCCACAGTGTTCAGAAGGGACAGTTTGCTTTCCAAGTCTTTGCCGATTGCGGCGTTGCGTAGCCGGTCGGACTGTTCTTTGTAAATGCCTTTCGGCTGCTGTTTATCAGGGTTCAAGATGGTATCATCTCCTATTTTTCAAATCGTTTTTTTTCGTGGGAAGATAGGTGCAAAATTGGGCCTTGTCTACTCCCACACTGAGGCTTGACTGGGGGTGTGTGTCAAGGTGTGTCGGCGTTTTTGGTCGCTCTCGCGTTTCCTAAAGAAATTTTTACCGATATAAAAACCCGACACACGCCGACACACACCTATAAATTTCACCTAAAGCGATACCCTAAAAGTAGGCTGACAGCGTTTGCACTTCTGCCGCTCCCGCTGGGCCTCCGCTTCGTCACTGTGGCAATGTTGGCAAGGGAGGCTTTGAAGTTTGCGGCGTTCTCCGGGAAAAAGCCGTTGCGCTCGCACCACGCTTTGTAGCGTGGGTATATTTCACCTGTTCGGGTTTCTGCCAGAGGCTCCGGCTCCATTTCCTCGTCCACAAATCGCCCGATCCTGTCGCTGTTCTTTCGATACTCGGCTGTAGCCGCAACAACTTCCTCCGGGGCATCAAAGCCAGTTTCCTCTATCATCCGCAAGCCGTCAAAGCACCAATTCAGTATCCCGCTCAGATTTTCCGGTTTCGACAGTTCAGCCTTTAAGCCAGGGTCTCGCTCCGCCTCTGTGAAGTGATGTTCAAAGGGGACAATTTTCACTCGGTCAGAGGAAAACAGGGTTATGTCCGTGCAGGTGGGAAGGTGGTTCGTGTTGATGAACAATTTGAATTGCGGGTAATACTCAAAACTATTTTCGTTCAGAAACCGCGCCGTGATCTTGTCGCGCCCGGTCAGTGTTTTCACCAATGCGCTGGACAGCACCAGCTTTTTGTCCGGCTCGCTGATATTTACAAACCGGGCACCAGCCAGCCGTGCTATATCCTCGCTCGGCCCGTTGCTGTTGGTGGTCTGCTTTTGGGCGATGCTGTCCGGCTTGGCCGTGCGCCCGTAGTCCCCCATTAACTTCATGAAAGTCTCCATTGTGACGCCCTTGCCGTTTCTGCTGGTCGGCCCGTAGAGGACGAAAAAACATTCGTGCTGGGTGTCCCCGGTCAATGTGTACCCCATAGCCTTTTGCAGAAACAGGGCTTTCCCGGCGCTCCCCTCCATGACTTCCTCAATGTGGCGCTCCCAGCGTTCACACTTGGCCTCAGCGTCATACTCTACCCCAGACAACTTTGACAGCATATCGGCGGGGGAGTGTGGCCGAAAATAGCCGTTGCGTAAGTCCAGGGTTCCGTTGATACAGTTGAACAGGAAGGGGTCTTTGTCAAAATCGTCCAGCCGCACCGGGTAGACGCTGGCCGCATCCTTCAGCACGGTTTCCCGGTAATTGCGGCGCTGCCAGCGGCGTACAAAGTCCAGGTATTCATTACGCTGCCGCTCATCGGGAATGGACAGGGCATAAATCGTTAGGTCATCCGCCAGTTTCTTGCATAATTCCATCGCCCGCAGATTTCCCGTGTCCGGCTCCCACACCTGCCCATTGTAGATGAACCACCGCTTGCGCTCCGGGGAGTATCGCGCCCGCTCCTTGCACCAGTCGGCAAAGAGGTTTCCGTTGCCGATGTCGCTCCATTCATAGCGTTCATTCTTATCCGGGTGAAGGTCTGCCAGCTTTACTTTCCCCGCTGTGGTCTTTACGGTGATCCTCCCCGCCTTGCGCTGGAAATGGGCTTGCGGGTCATACCCCGTCCCGGTTGAATTGACAGCGTTTTGAATGGTCAGCGCCCCGTATGTGCTCCCGCTCTGCCGTCTATTCCATTTATCCCGCATCAGGCCGGACGCACGGAAAAGGCGGTCAATGCGCTCCGCATCTCTGTTTGTCCAGAACGCCAGCATATTGCAAAGGGCAATGTCGGCCTCGGATTTCGATTGATACCCGGTCGTGTCTCCATTCCATAGGGCAGTGAACTGTGCCCCGTTTCTGCCCCGCTTTGCCTTTTCAATCAACGCTTGGTCATCCATGTCCACTACACCGCCAGAAAGGGCGGGGAGTGTGGGCTTCTTCACCTGTGGGCGCACCATGTACTTTCCCAACACCGCTGCAAGCTGTTCCCCGCGTTCTTCCATGCTGAAACCCGGTGTCAATGCGTCGCCGGTCACAGTGACGAATTTGTTTGTGCCCCCTGCAATGTAGACCTCTAAGCCCAGCTTTTGATTATTGATATAGTAGCGGGCTTTGTCGTACTGAAATCCTGTGGCCTTAAACAAAATCCGCAGCCCCTTTTTGCTGGGAGAAAATTCTGTGTAGCCCTGCATTGTGGCCATTACATCAAAGGCCAGCGGGGACAGTTCGCCGCTTTCGGTTACGCAGTGGTCAATGTCGATTGCGCCCACATTCTCGAAAATACCCACGCCGATTCCGTCATAATTCCCTCGCGCCATTGCGCTTATTGCCACAGACAGCGGTGCAAAGGTTTCCGGGTTTGTACTCTGTGCCCTGCCGCCCGTTCTGGGATTGTAGGGAACCTTTGTAGGCTTTCCGTCCCTATCCTCATACCGCCAGCAGCAAAACACACATCCCTCTTTCAGCGCGGCGGGGAGATTGTCAATCTCTACCATACAGTTCCCCCTTCCTGTTGACTATCGGGGGAGTGTGCGATATACTCAACAAGAAGAATATACACTTTCCTTCTGCCCACCTCTGTGTTCCAGCATAGGGGCGGGCAGTCCCCTTTCTGTTCAATGCTGTGTGCCCTCCTTGCCTCCGGTGGACATCTCTTCCAGCACCTCCAGCAGCGCCGGAACATTGAATAGCGTTCTTGTACCGGACTTGATATGTGGAAAAATCCCGGCATCAAGCCCCCGCTGAAGGGCACCACGGGAAAGACCGGTGATCCGCTGTGTCTCGGGAAAGCCCTGGAAACATGCTCCATCATAAACTTTCTTGTGCAAAACATACTCTCCTTTCGGCAAAACAAAAAGAGGACTACAGCAACGCAATAACGCTACTGTAGCCCTCTGGCTCTCTTTTCCCGTACCTGTGTACGGGCGCATGGGGACAATGCCTTATTGCTCTGGGAGGCACTTGGCACAAAGGCACTCGGCACTGTCAGCCCTCAATATTCAATTCTGGGGGTGCGCACCCTCTATGATGTAGTGTAGCACACCTTTCCGTCCCTGTCAACTCTATTTTGTATTTTTTTATTGAGCAATCGCAACATATAGTGATATGACAGCTATGAGATCAAAACCCTTTTACATCTCCACCGGAATTTTCAGAAAAGCCTTTCCAGCTTTTCGGTTACTCGCAGGGGTCAGGTGGGGTGGCCCCGGCGGTCAATATCCCCCTCGGGTGTAGCTGTTAGGTTTTGCCCTCAAAAACCTAACTAACCTAACTGGAACAAACTACGAAACGCCGCAAACCCTTACGGCACAGTACAAAGAGGAGATTTTAGCGGGAAAGCATAGAAAACACAAGATATTGTGTAAAATTCAAATAATACAGAACAATACAACAAGATACAGTATATTTTTCTGTTTTGGTAAGGATGAGGTCCCCAGTTCGAATCTGGGTAGCAGCTCCAAAAATCCCCGAAAACTTCGGTTTTTGGGGATTTTTTGTTGCAAAAAGTTGCTTTGTGGGTTGGTCAAAAATTTCTGACCCACACCGTGACCCACACGCGGAAATGAAACAATGGAACCAATGGACATAAGAGCGCCGGACAGGAAGAAGGGCTTCCTGTCCGGCGTATTTTTCTTTCTGTCTTTATCGGACCTGCTCCATGAAGCTGCCCATGGCGGCGGCCGCCTCGTCCTGATTCTGACGTGTGGCGTGGGTGTAGGTCCGCAGGGTGAACCCGGCGTCGAAGTGGCCCAGCATAGAGGATACTGTTTTCACATCCACACCGTTCTGCAGAGCGGTGGTGGCAAAGGTATGGCGGAGATCATGAAATCTGAGATGCTCCAACCCGGCGTCCTTCAGAATTTTCTTGTGGAGGTTCACCACGCTGTCCGGGTGGTACATCTCTCCGGTGAGGGGCGAGGGGAACATGTAGGGGCTGTCCGGGTGCTTGGAGTGCTCCTGGATCAGTAAGTCCACCGCGGTCTGCGGGATGGACACCAGCCGCACGGAGTTCTCCGTCTTAGGCCGGGTCAGTTCCAGGGAGCCGTCCGGGTTGCGGACGTACTGTTTGCTCACGAAGATTGTCCTCTGCTGAATATCAAGGTCATCCCATCGTAGTGCCACCAGTTCCCCCTTCCGCAGGCCGCTGACCAGCTCCAGGTAGAACATGGGGAGCAGGCCTCTGGCCTCTGCCGCATCCAGATAGGCTTTTATATGCTCCGGAGGCAGGATCTTCATCTCCAGCTTCCGGGGCTTGGGTACAATGCAGTCCTCACAGGGATTGCGGGGGATGAGCCGCTCCTTCACCGCACGGTCCAGGGCACAGTGGAGCATCAGGTGGACGCTGTGGACGGTGGTGGTACTCAGTCCTCGGTTTTGATTTTTTCCAACATGTATTCTGCCGCTCTCCAATAACTCCTTGTAGAGCTTTTGCAGGTGCCGGGTGGTCAGCTTCTTCAGCTTAATGTTCCCAATGCGGGGGATGGTGTAGGTCTCAATAATCAGCTCATACCGGTTGGCCGTGGCGGTGCGGACATTGGGCTTAGCGTAGAGCTCGTACCAGGTGCGCAGCCAGCTTGCCACGGTGTACTCGTCTGCCGCCTTGCTGACATCTAAACCGTTGGTTTCTTCGAGTGCTTTCTTGAGTTTTTCCTTGACCTCTGCCTGTGTCTTACCCAGCACATTTTTGATGAGCCGTTTGCCAGTTTTGGAGTCGTACCCGGCGGTGTACCGGCCCTCCCAGCGGCCGTCTTTGCGCTTACGGATGTTACCTTCTCCGTTGGCCCGTTTCTTTGCCATAGTAGGTACCTCCCTCCTCTTATGTCATAGTCAGGCTTCCATCGTCCTCGTCCAGAGACTCGATAGCAATCCTCATCCCAAGGCGAAATCCCAGAATAAAGTTTTCCAGGGCCATAGTGCTGCTGATTTCGTTCTCCGCGTTGAGGAGCTGGAGCAGCAGAGTTTTCTCTTCCCCCTCCAGCAGAGTGGTGAACTTCTCCTCGCACTGTTCCGCCCGGTCTATAGCGTCTGCCAGGACGGAGCCTGGGGTGATGTCTTGCTCATTGGGTGTGATGTTGCCGAAGTACAGATTTTCCAGTGTGTCTCGCATGTGTGCCGCCTCCTTTTCAACGACACAACATACCACAGAAAACAGAAAAAGCCAGGGGTGCGGCGCAGAGTTATCAAACTGTTATCATTTAGGCGCTCCGGCCTGTCGGCGTATTCATTGTTAACGGCATCGCAATCTCAGCTTCCAGGGAAACGCTCTATTATTGTTTTCAGCCCCGCAAGTTTTGAAGGGGCTCATGAGGAGAAGTTTTTCTTTGTATATGCGTATCATTTTTTGAACCAGCCGTTTAAGCCCCCCCAGCACTTGGGATTTCCAGAGTGCTGGGGGAAGTCGTTCAGCTCAGTTTCTGTCCTTCCTCATGATCGTCCGCCTTGTGCCCCATGGCGATTTTCTTTGCCTGTTCTTTGGCCAGCGCTTTTCGGTCTCCACGACTGTGCCGGGTCGTTGCGTCTATTACGTCGCTGTCCGGCTGTTGCTGTGCACAGCGTCGGCGAAAAAACCGGGAGCCTTCTGGGACCTCTGGATTTTCTTAACCCTCCGACCACCTGAAATCCAAAAAGCCCTTTCAGCGACCACCTAAGCCTGCGCTGAGGCAAAATCCCGCTATCCTTTGACACGCCCCGCTCTGCGGGGCGTTGTGACCGGGAGACGGGCGCCTTGCGACCACCTCCCTTTATCCTAGTACGAAAATCAAACGTCCCTGCTCCCGGCGAAACGGCCGGATACAGGGACGAAACAATGTTTTTCAGAGAGTTCAATTTCGGTACTCGAATGGAACATATGAGGCTCTCTGGGCGTCGGCTTTTGTCCTCGCTCGTTACCCACAAGGGCCGCATAGCGGCGGTGTTCTGGTTTGTTGGGTACACGGCTGCCCTGCACCCTGATCGTCTCACGCGAGGCCGCACAGAGGCAATACAGTGGGATTCTCCGCCTTGGTGTGTAATGCACCGCAGCATCTTCTTTTTTCCGCAGATAAAGTGGGCGTGGGCTTCCGCCAGCAAAAAGGCGTTTGGCAGCCGCTTGCGGCAAGCCAAACGCTCTGCTTGCCCCACCCGTGGGTGGGTAAAATTCGCTCCCCCGGCCGTGCGGGTACTGGAGGCACCGATGCTCTCCGTACTGTGGGGAGATGCAGAGGCAAACAGGGCCATAGAGGGGTGTCTGTCTCCACCGCAGAGGCTTAAAATTAAGCAAGCGGTTGGTACGCGTTGCCCCCGCACGATGGGGGGAGTAAAGTGTTTCTCCAACTTGCTGCTGGCAGAGGGTAGGGTAGACTTTGTTGTAGTTTTGCAGGGAGGTTTATTACTTCTTTTCCCTGACTCACAGTCATTGCCCGGGCCGACAGCTGGCTTTGGAGGAACGACAGGCATATGATGCCCACATGAGGCTCCGGAAGGTACCTTGTCTCGTGGGAAATACACCCATACCCCGCCGGAACCACACGGTAGCACACAGAGGCAAACAGAGATGAGGCTGACGATTGTGTTTGTTGCAGGCTGCATCCTCCTTTTCTTTACTGCAATATCGTGTTTTCAGCGGCAAGACAGTTCTTTATCTTCTCTGTCTTTCGAATTTAATCCCGATAATTGCATGAAAGATTCAACGTACCGTCAGATTAATGTTTCCTGCATCCGCGCAGCTTATTGTAAAGCGTTGCACGACTGATCCCCAGCGTTTCGGCCAATTCCGAAATATTTCCATCCGAGCGCTGATAGTAGTGCTGCAAAATGATTTTTTCCGCATTGGCAATATCCTGTTTATAAGTTCCGGTAATAGCAAGGGGAAGATTCAGATCCTGTTTTGCTGCTGCAGCGTCTGGATAGAGACACATTTGGCATAGTGCGGTGAAATATGCCGTATCTGTGCGATCCACATCCGCCAGCACCGCAAAGCGCTCCACAATATTGATCAGTTCACGGATATTGCCAGGATATGAATAGGCAAACGCAGATTCAAAGACCTGCGCAAAGTCTTCTTGGACACGCTCTGACAACTTACTGTTAAAACTACGTAGAAAATGCCAGATTAAGGTGGGAATATCTTCCGAGCGGTCGCGCAAAGGGGGAATACGCAGGTGCAGTACATTGAGACGGAAGTATAAATCGTTCCGAAACTGGCCTTCCTCCACCATCTTTTTCAGGTCCCGATTGGTGGAGACGATAAACCGAACGTCTACTGGATGCGGTGCATCTCCCCCTATTTGAATAACTTCCCGTTCCTGGAGTACACGGAGCAGCTTTGACTGAAAACTGGGTGAGAGTGCATCCACGTCGTCCAGAAACACCGTCCCATGATTGGCAATTTCGAGCAGGCCACGTTTCCCTTTCGTACTGGCCCCAGTAAAAGAATTCGGAGCATAGCCGAACAATTCACTTTCAATCAGGGTATCTGGAATGGAGGCGCAGCTGACCGCCACAAAGGGATATTGATGCCGCACACTGTAGTTGTGGATACTTTGAGCAAACAGCTCCTTTCCAGCCCCTGATTCTGCATGAATCAAAATGGTGGAATTACTGAGCGCGAACCGCTTCGCCTGTGCGATGGCGCTTTTTAATACCTCACTGTCCCCAATTATGTCCTCAAAGGTATACCGCGTGCCAAAATTCTGACGCTTTCGCTCCCGCTGAATTTTAGCCTCTGACTCAATCACGTTTGAGACTTTTTCAAACAGGAGACAGACCCCGGGTGTACCCAACTGCATCTGCAAGGACACAATATTCCCGATCACTTCAACACCGCACAGAGAGAACTGTATCTCACTTTTTGGTAGATTGCTGTCCAGCAGCTGATCCAATACACGCTGGGGAAACATGTCTCGGATTGGCAGCCGAAAAAAATCCTCGCGCTTGTATTGGAGCATCTCCAGTGCGGTATGATTGACATAATTCAAAGTCAGCGCATCCCGCATCAAGTAAATGACGCCACAGGTGGCGTTCTCCAAAATGGTACTGATTTCCTTGATATATTGGTTTTCCCGAGCCAGGTTTTGAATGATCTGCTCCGCATTTCGAATTCCGTCTTCGACGCTCTTTTGGCTGAAGTAATAATATACGTTCAATCCTAAACGCTTTGCCGTATTGAATATAATGTTCGATCCAATGACCACCTGATGCCCTCTTCGTTTCACGTCTTCCAGAAGATATTCAATTTTGCGGAGATCCTCATAATAGTAAATGTGGTATTTCACTCCAAAGCAGACTTCAAACACAGACAAATCCAGAATATCTGTAGTTGGACAAATAACCGCCGGATTTTTGCATCCCCGAATTTGGGGATATAAGAGGAGAAATTCCTGAAGATCCGGATGTAAAACATAGCAAGGCAGATTGGTGTGGGGCGCAATTACACTATAATCATACGGCCCCAATACAAGAGCCTGACAGTTTTCTCTCTCCAGGGCCTGAAGAGTAGCTTTCACCATTGCCGGATAATCAATAAAGGTAATGTCATTGATATATTCCAGTTGAATATGCGGAAATATGTTCTTTCTCACAATATCCTGAACAAATTTTCCAAAAAATTCAGATCCAATCACAGCAATCTTAAGCACTTTATCACCTTTCTCTTCACAATATTCGGCAGTAAAACACTTTTTAAATTTTTCAGATTGACAATCCACAAGGATATTTCTTATTTTAGGCCACGATAATAGTCATTTTACACCAAAGTTATTCCGTTTGTAAATATTTTTAGATCGATTTTTGTTATTTTTCCATATTTTTATACAACTGATGAAGAAAATGCCCATAAACCCTGATTGGAAGGGCTTTCTAAAGTTGGCACGAAGATTGCTTTTAATATTAGGCATCTGCATTGCAGAAAGCAAATAAACAGCAATCTGCATTTTTAAGGAGGAACGAGTTATGGAAAAGGTAACAATCATCGGCGGCGGAAATGGTGCGTTTGCAGCAGCTTCTGATTTGACCATTCGCGGACATCAGATTACGCTGTATGAGCTGCCCCAGTTTGCAAAGAATCTGGAAGAAGTTTCTCAGCGGGGCGGCATCGAACTTGAGGCATTTGAAAACAACGGATTGACAGGGGGCTTTGCGAAGCTGTATAAAATTACAACGGACATCGAAGAGGCGCTGGCCGAATCTGAGATCGTCATGATCGTTGTGCCTGCCTATTCTCTGCAGACAATTGCAGAGCTCTGTGCTCCGCATCTTCGTGAGAATCAGATCGTGGCTCTGTGTCCTGCCAACCCCGGCGGCTCTCTTGTATTCCGTCACACGATGACTGCCATGGGATACCGCACAAAAATCTGGTTCGCAGAATTTTCCTGTATGATGTACGCCTGCCGGAAAAAATCCCCGTCCTCTATTTGGATTCGTGGCTATAAACATAATTTGGGTGTTGCTTTCTTTCCCAGCGAGGGCAGTGAACCTGCCTTTGAGCGGCTACATGTGCTCTATCCCTTTACTGTTCGCTATCGCAACGTGATCGAAACTGGATTCTCAAATTTGAATACCACCCTACATACCTCTCTGATGCTTTTGAATGCGGCCAATATCGATAACAAGGAGGACCGGCTTTTCTACCGGGAGTGCTCTTCCAGCCCTTCGTTGGACAATCTGCTTTCTTGGCTGGATCAGGAGCGCTTGGCCCTGAATACTTTGCCCGACATGCATGTTCTGTCTGTCGCGGAAATCGAAAAGGTCTGGTATGAGCATCAGGGAGCCGCCGGAAACACGGCAACTGAGATTCTACATTCACTGAAGCATTTCGCTTACAGCAAAATGCCGACCTCCATGGATTATCGGTACATTACAGAAGATGTGCCCTTTGGTCTGATCCCCTGTGCCCAGATTTTGGATGCATTGGGTTTGGATCATAAAATCCACACCGCTCTAACCAACGTCCTGTGTGCGGTCTGCAATCGGGACTTCTACCAAGAAGCTCGAACGCTGAAAGACATGGGCATTGAGGGGATGGGGCGAGACAGGCTGATGGAGTATTTGCGTTACGGTTGCTAAGTTAACAAAGCAATTTTTAAGAGGGAGATGAATATATGGAATTAGGTTCCTGGGCTTTGATTTCCGCCCCATCTATCTTGGGTTTGCTTCCCCTGATCGTCTTTATTGTTCTCGCTCTGCGAGGGGTTGAAAATTTAAGTGCGCTGATTATCAGCGTGGCTTTAGGTGCTATTTTGCTGGGCTGGGATCCTGGAATGCTGGCACAAGCGTTTGAAAGCTCTCTCAACTCCTCACCTGTCCTGATCGCCCTGATCATGATGCTTGGCGCTGGAATTGGCGCTCTAATGTCTGAAACAAAAGTCTCCAATGTGTTAGTCTACTTTATTGTGGACCGGATCGGCGTTAACACGCGGACGAAGGCCAAGATTTCTCTGTGTGCCTGCTCTATTTTGGTGAGCGGCCTGTTGGGAACTTCCTCCGGCGGAAACGCGGTAATCGCCCCAATTATGCTTCCTATTATGGGCACACTGGGTGTTACGCCTACGGTAGTTACTGCGCTGTTTAAAGCGGCAGGGGAAATCGGTCTTATCTTAGGCCCTATCACTGGGGTTACCTTAATGACGCTGGAAGTGACTGGCCTCTCTTATGGTACTTATATGCTTCAGGCAGGCATTCCCTTTGCTGCCGTCTGGTTAATTGGCACATGGGTTGGCTGTATCCGCGCTCAAAAGCGGACAGAGGGCTATGAGCATTACGAGATAAGCGGTGATCTTAAAGATCTGTCTCGAGAATCAATATCTCCAAAACAGGTTCGGGCAACCATTGCCTTCCTCTTGCTATTTGTTATACTGATTGCTTATGGCATCATTACAAAACAAGGAAGTAACTATGTATTGATTGTCATGGTGCTCCTTGCCGCGGTACTGGCTATTTTTTCCGGCACCAAACTGGAGACGGCTGTTTCCTGTGTGGTAAACGGAGCCAGAAAACAGACTCATGTGCTGTTCATTTCCCTGTGCATCAACGTTCTGCTGATGCAAGTCACCGCCGCAGGCGGTTTCGAGGCATTTACTTCTTTGATCGAGGGCCTTGCAACAAGCGGCGGCCCCGCCGGTGTTATGCTGATCGCCTCCTTGGTAGGCGGCTTTGGCATCGAATCTTCTGTAATTGCGGAAATTCAGCTGATCGCCTCTATGTTCGGCGGAATGGCAGCGGAAGTCGGTCTGCCTGCCGGCTGTATGGCGCTGATTCTCCTGGCCTCCACCCGTTTGACGGGCAACACCTATCCTACAACCAATTTTGTCGTTCAAATGGGAATCGGACAGTGCTCCAACACCAAGGAGGTACTGCAGGCACTTTGGTTCGGAGTCGGATTCTTAGTGGTCTATTTAGTCATTATGGCGTTTGTTGGCCCAATTATCTTTTAGACGCTGCCTCTCCATCATTTACTTACTTCCTAAACGAGGATGGCGGCCGGTTGTTCCGGCCGCCATCGCTCATCATTTGTCATCCACGCAGCATAGTCCTTGGAATACTTCATGTTCTGCATAGACAGCACACCCCGGACAAACATAGGGACGGTATCGGCGGTAAATCCGAACTGTTTCACATACTCCCGGAGGAATT
>ERZ1643250.806-NODE-806-length-30314-cov-5.124756_pt1 | contig 30314 bp, 19 predicted proteins | sample MGYA00579262_ERZ1643250 | MGnify/ENA primary metagenome ERZ1643250 (study PRJEB29033, sample SAMEA4952265) | chicken gut metagenome | biome: Broiler Chicken; feature: Gastrointestinal Tract; material: Caecum | place: Ireland | collected 2018 | study: Broiler... | reverse complement strand
ATGTAGCGGATGGAGGGGCAGGCCCCTATCGTCTCACCGGAAAGCGGTGTTTTATTGGTGATGACAATCTCCGCATCGCCGATGCGGCGGCGGATCTCCGCCGGATCGTGCGGCGTGCGGTCGTAGACGGTCAGATCGCCGAGTTCTTCGAACCCGGACCAGCTCAGGTCGCCCGGATTTTCGGCGCGGCCGTCCAATATGACAATTTTCATGCAAGCTTTCTCCCTTCCGGCGGGCCGATCCCGCCCTCTTTTTTTCAGCATACCACAGCGCAGTCCGGACAGCAACCGTTCTATGAAAAAATGCATGCGGTTGACACCATGGTAAAATTCAGATATGATGAGAAAAAGTGCAAAACAAAGCAGATAACCGCGCCTTCTCAGGTGCGATCGGAAAGGACGGCGCACGCCGATGGTAAAGAAGGTTTACTCAAAAAACGCGCAGTATCAAAAATTTGAGGTTTTGCAGACAAACCGGAACAAGCGCTATAAATATGGGGAATTTTTTGTGGAGGGCGTGCGCAACATCAACGAGGCGATCGCGAACAAATGGAAGTTCTCTTCCCTGCTCTACGCCGACGGCGCCAAGCTTTCCCGCTGGGCGCAGGATGTGCTGGCCCATGTGAAGACGGACTGCAATTTTGCCCTGGCCCCGCACCTGATGCAGGAGCTGAGCCGCAAGGACGACACCTCCGAGCTCCTGGCCGTTGTCAAAATGCGGGACGATTCCTTTGACTCGGTGCCGCTGTCCGGAAACCCGCTCATTGTCCTCTTTGACCGGCCTTCCAACCGCGGGAACCTCGGCACGCTGATCCGATCGTGCGACGCGCTCGGCGCCGACGCGCTCATCGTGACGGGCCACGCCGTCGATCTCTATGACCCGGACGTCATCACCTCCGGCATGGGTTCGTTCTTCAACGTGCCGGCCGTCCGCTTTTCCGACAACGCGCAGGTGGAAGCGCTCATTGCCGGCATGCGCGCCCGTTACCCGGGATTCCGCGTGGTGGCCACCACGGCGCACAAAAAGACGCCGATCTATGAGGAGCCGCTCTCCGGCCCCTGTCTCGTGGTGATTGGGAATGAAACGGAAGGCCTGTGCAAAAGCTTTTATGAGCTTTCCGACACCATGGTGTCGATCCCCATGGCCGCTTCCTCCTCCGCCTCTTCGTTTAACGTTTCATGCGCGGCAACGGTGATCCTGTATGAAATCACACGCCAGCGCGCCATGCCGGCGTGCAAGTCGCGGCAAACAGACGCATAAATCGCAACACATTCCCCAATTCTTCCCGCTTTTCTTCGTTTCGTTCGGCACTTGACGGTAAATACTCTAAAATGTTATACTAAAAGCGGAATCGTTTTACGTTAAAGCACTAATTTCCTCGCGTGGAGTTTGCTTTAGTATCGTTTAGAGGGAGCCTAGGGCCATGGTTACGATCAAAGAAATCGCAAAAGAATGCAATGTATCCGCCACAACAGTATCCAACATTCTCAATGGAAAACCGAAGGTGAGCGAAGAAACGCGCGAGCGTGTGATGAAGGTCATCAAGCGCCGCGGCTACCGGCCAAACTATGTGGCACAGAACCTGAGGCGGCAGAAAACGCACACCATCGGCATCATTGCCGAAGATATCAACCAGTTTTCCACCCCCGGTGTGATCGAAAGCATTATGGCGCGGTGTGAGCGCGAAGGGTATCACAGCATTGTGTGGAACCTGCGCCTTTATGCGCGCTGGAATGAAAAATGGTATGACAACGAATCGGCTTATCGATCCGCGCTCAACCCCGTGCTGCAGGAGCTGCGCTCCACCAAAGTGGACGGGGTCATCTATGTGGCCGGCCACGCGCACATCATCCACTGCACGTCGCAGGATTACGAGGTTCCCGTGGTGATGGCCTATGCCTCCCCGGATCTGCCCTCCATCCCTGCCGTTGTCATCGATGAGGAGCAGAGCGGCTATGATGCCATGCGCTACCTGATTGAAAAAGGACACAGGCGGATCGGCGTCATCGGCGGCCGAAGCGGAAACATCCACACTCAGAAGCGTCTCGTGGGTGTGCAGCGCGCACTTTATGAGGCCAATATTCCTTACAATCCCGCATGGGTGCGATACGGCGACTGGTTTATGAGCAGCGGCGAAGTCCAGGCTGACCCGCTTGTGATGTCCGGTGTGACAGCCATCTTCTGCATGTCAGACCGCATGGCTGGCGGCGTTTATCATTATCTTGACAAACGCGGCATGCGCGCCGGTGTGGATCTCTCCGTGATGGGGTTCGACAATCAGGATCTGGCGGAGCACCTTTGCCCGCCTCTCACCACCATGAAGCTGCCTTTGGCGGAGATCGGCGACAACGCCGCCCGGCTGCTGATGGATTTCCTGAACGAGCGCCAGAGTTTTCCGCCCAAGGAGCATATCGAGCTTTCCACCCCCTGCTCGCTGATTGAGCGATACTCGGTGAAAGCGCTGTAAAACGTTTTTTCTTTTTTCCGTATTTCCTTTCTCCGGCCATTTTCTGGCCGGAGTTTTTTTGCGCGTTTTGCCAAGAAAAAAGCCCTTTTGTGCACGAAAGTTATAGAAGGTCTCTTCCTCTTTCCTTTAGAAAAAAACATGAAAGCAGAGAAAAAAGGCATGCGTTAATCGTTTGACAATTAAGTTTTCGTTAAATTATCAATAATAGTTCTCTACAAACATATTAATTTTTATTTATTTTTAAATTTGCCTATGAAAATTCAATAAAAAGACCCTTTTTCGAAAATAATTATTGACAAAGTATGAATAGCGATCTATAATCAAGTCACAGTGCAAGGTAAAACGATCAACCGGGCGGCCCGCCGCCTCAAACCAAACTATGGAAAGGGAGTTGTGTCATGAAGCCAGCAGCAACGCAAAAAACCTTGCGGAACAAGAAGAAATGGGATTCGGTCAAGCTGTTCCTCTATGTTCTTCCCTTCATTTTGCTTGTCCTTGTCTTTTCTTATTATCCGCTTTACGGCTGGGTTTACGCCTTTTTTGATTACAAACCGCCGCGTCCGTTCTCGTGGGATGATTTCGTAGGCCTGAAATGGTTTGCCTCCCTCGTGGAATCGGACATCAAGATTCAGCAGATTGGCCAGGTGCTTCTGAACACCTTCGTCATGAGCGGCATTTCGCTGGGCACCTCCTGGCTGCCGATGCTGTTCGCTGTGTTTATGAACGAGCTGCGCAGCGTTCCGTTCCGCAAAGTGGTGCAGACGGTTACCACGCTGCCGAACTTCATCAGCTGGGTTCTGGTGTACTCCATCGCGTTCAGTATGTTCAACAGCACCGGCATGATGAACACCCTGCTTCAAAACATGGGCGTTATTTCAGAGCCCATTCTCTTTCTCAATCAGTCTGGCCCCGGCGTCTGGCTTACGCAGTGGCTGTGGCTCACGTGGAAAAACCTCGGCTGGTCGTCGATTATGTACATCGCCGCGATTTCCGGCATTGATGCTGAGTTGTATGAGGCCGCAAGAGTCGACGGCGCAACCCGCATGAAGATGATTTGGTACATCACCATTCCTTGCCTGCTGCCCACGTTCTTCGTACTGCTGATGCTCAATATCGCGAACTTCCTGAACAACGGCATGGAACAGTATTACGTGTTCCAGAATTCCTTCAACAAGGAGTACATCCAGGTGCTCGACCTTTACGTGTTCAACACGGCCATGAGCGCCGGCAGCTATTCCGTCTCCGTTGCCATCAGTATGTTGAAGAGTGTCGTCAGCGTAGTGCTTCTGGTAGGCGCGAACACCGTCTCCAAGCTGATCCGCGGCGAGAGCTTTATTTGAGAAAGGCGGTGGATGGAATATGAAAACCCAAACGGCAGCTGTGAAAGCGCACAAGCACCATGAGGCTCGTTCCGGCGGCGACATTGTGCTGAGCATTGTTTGCTACACTATCTTTACCATCTGTGCATTTCTGTGCATCTATCCGTTCTATTACATTTTCATCAACAGTATCAGTTCCAATGAACTGAGCTCGCGTGGCGTCATCCTCTTCTATCCGGAAGGCATTCATCTGCAGAACTACCTCAAAGCGTTCCAGATTTCCGGTCTCGGCAACGCGGCGTTTATCTCTCTGGCCCGTACTGTTCTCGGCACCATCGGCACCGTGTCTGCCTCCGCGTTCCTGGGCTTCATGTTCACGCAGGATAAGATGTGGCACCGCAAGATCTGGTACCGCATGGTTGTTGCCACCATGTACTTCAACGCCGGCATCATCCCATGGTACCTGACCATGCGCAACCTCGGCCTCACGAACAACTTCTGGGGCTATGTTCTGCCGGCTATCGTTTCTCCCTTCTTCATCATCCTGACGAAGACCTTCGTGGAATCCGTTCCGAAGGAGCTGCAGGAAGCGGCCGAGATTGACGGCGCAGGCATCATGAAGATTTTCTTCCGCATCATGCTTCCCGTTATCAAGCCGATTCTGGCAACGGTCGCTATCTTCGCAGCCGTGAACCAGTGGAACGCCTTCCAGGATACACTGCTCCTCGTGACGGACAACAAGCTCTATCCCCTGCAGTTCATCCTGTATCAGTATCTGAATCAGGCTTCCTCTTTGGCAGGCATTCAGAACAGCGGCAGTTCCAGCAGTGGTTCGCTGGCCGGCGTCGGTGTCACCACGCAGACTCCTACCAGTATCCGCATGACCATCACCGTTATCGTTGTCATTCCTGTTATGCTTGTGTACCCCATCTTCCAGCGCTATTTCGTCAAGGGCATCATGGTTGGTGCCGTGAAGGGCTGATTGTTCCCCGTTCCATCTGTTATATTTAGAAGCATTGGGCTTCTATTTATAAAAATTGCGATCTATTGCAAAGGAGGATTTTCATGAAAGCAAAACGCGTTCTGTCGCTGTCTCTGGCAGCGATCATGGTTGCCATGTCCATGCTGGGCTGCTCCCAGACGGATACGGCTTCCAGCACCGCCGAAGGCGGTGACACGGCCTCTACTGCCGGCGATACTACTTCCGGCGGCGAAGAGGGAGAAAGTGGCACTCCCGAAGTTTCCCACGACGAAGAGGTAACGTTTGAAATCTACGACGTGGCTGCAAACTTCCAGGGCGAGCAGGTCGGCTGGTTTGGCAAGGTCCTGAAGGACGAGCTGAATGTCAAGCTGAACATCATTGCCCCGCAGGTTTCCGGCGATGCGAACTCCCTGTATCAGACCCGTACGGCGTCTGGTAACCTCGGCGATATCGTCATCCTGGACAACGCCGATATGCTTGACTGCGTGAATTCCGGCCTGGTCATGAACATCAGCGATCTGGTTTACAGCTTCGGCAACCTGAATGAGTATCAGGAGCAGATCGATCAGTTCAATCAGGAAATGGGCGTCGGCGACGAGGGCGGCATTTACGCCATCCCCTGCAACATGAACAACAACGGCCCGACCGCATTCGTCGGTGAGACGGTTGCTTCCGCTCCGCGTGTGCCGTGGGATTATTACGTCGGTGTCGGCGCCCCGGAAATGAAGACGACGGACGATCTCCTCAACATGCTGAAAGACATGATGGAGAAGTACCCGACCAACTCCAGCGGCGACCCGGCCTATGCCATCTCCATGTGGCCTGACTGGGACGGTGATTCCATTGCGAACGCCAACCTGATTGCTCAGTGGTATGGCTGCATGCCTTACGGCGCTATTCTGCAGACCACCGAAAACACCATCATTCCTTTGACGGATGATGAGGGCGGTTACAAGAAGGCTCTGGACTTCCTGTTCAAGGCAAACCAGATGGGCCTTGTTGACCCTGACTCCGCTACGCAGGACTGGACGACCGTCTGCGAGACGAAGATGAAGCAGAAGAGAGTTTACCTGTTCTGGTACAACTGGCAGAACGGTTTCTGGAACACCCCGTCTCATGGCGAGAGCCGCGAGAATTACATGTATGTCCCGGTGGAAGAACTCCACTACTATCAGCAGTCTGACTCCTACTACGGCGATGGCCGCGTCTGGGGCGTCGGTTCCTCTGTGGACGACAACAAGAAGCTGCGCATTGTGGAATTCCTTGACTGGCTCGCCAGCCCCGAGGGTCTGCAGTATCAGCACAACAGCATCGAAGGCTTCATCTACACGGTCAATGATGACGGCACCTACACCCTGACCCAGGAAGGCCAGGACCGCTTCACCGCCAGCATTGAGGTTCCGGAAGAGTACGGCGGCGGCTTCTGGAGCGACGGCAACGACCAGATCAACCAGTGGATTGTTGGCTCTGCTGCAAAGAACCCGCTCACCGGCGAGCCTTATGATCCCAGCCTGTGGGCTTCCACCATTGAAATGAACAAGACCGCCACGACGAACGAGTGGATCGAAATGTTCGGTGCAGAGAACGAAGTGAAATACATGGAGGCTCATGACGAAGTCACCATGCTTCCGAACATCAACATTCCTCTGCCGAGTGATGACACCGACATCGCCCTCATCCGCAGCCAGTGCGGTGACCTGATTTCCGATACTTCTTGGAAGATGGTATTTGCTGCTGACCAGGCTGCGTATGATCAGCTGTGGACCGACCTGAAGACTCAGCTCGAAGGCCTCGGCTGGGATCAGCTCGTTGAATACGATACCGAGAAATATCAGCCTGTGGTTGACGCAAAGATTGCGGCAATGGAATAACGTTCCCATACGGCACGTGTCCAGGCGTCTTTGAACGGACAGATTGGGGACCGGCTACGCGCCGGTCCCCTTTCTCTTTGCAAAATTTTGTATCCTCCTTTCAACTTCTTTTTACTCCTTTCATTCTTCTTTTTTCAATTTATGCTGCATTAGGGCTGCCGTCCCTTTGAACGGCTGCCTTAAGGCAGCGCCGTGCGGCTCCTGTTGGTGGAGCCGTATGGCGGCGCCTTAAGGCTGATTTTTCCTCCTTCATCCGTTTTCCGGCCGGCCCCCTGCCTCATTCTGGACGAAAAGCAGGAAATCACCTGACGTGCTTCGCTCCCGGCCGGAGGGCCGGGGCGGTTGTGGGAAGGAGCTGCGCGCCGCCGCTCCGCGGGGAGAAGCCCCGCGGAGAGAGCGGGCGGCGCGGACTCAAACATCTGTTTTTGGGATTGGAGAGTGAAAACAAACATGAGTCTTCAGAAAGTCTACAGCCCGTATTGCCGCATTGGCGCAGCCGTATCGGCGCAGGCGTTTGAACGCCCGGCCGCATTGCGTGCGCTGGCGGAGCAATACAATTCGCTGACGTGTGAAAACGACATGAAGCCGGAATGCCTGCTCGACGAGGCGGAAAACTGTGAAAACCCTGACGCGCACCTGCTCAGCCCCGCTCTGCGCTTCGACGGCATTCTCAACTATTTTGAGTTTGCCAAAGAGCATCACATGGGGATGCGAGGCCACACGCTCGCCTGGCACAACCAGACGCCGCGCTGGTTCTTCACGGAGCGCTACAGCCGCTCGCCTTCCGCCCCTCTCGCCAGCCGTGAAACCATGCTGGCCCGCCTGGATTCCTATATCCGCCAGGTGATCGGCTTTGCACAGAAGGAATACCCCGGCATCGTTTATGCCTGGGACGTGGTGAACGAGGCTGTGGACAACGGCAAGATGCGCCCCTCCCTGTGGACGGAAACGGTGGGCGAGGATTTCGTGCTGCAGGCATTCCGCATTGCGAGAAAATACGCTTCGCCCGACATGAAGCTCTTTTACAACGATTATGACACGTTCCGCCCCGAAAAGTGCGAGGCGATTCAGAACCTTATCCTGAAGCCGCTGCTGGCGGAGGGCCTTGTGGACGGCATGGGCATGCAGAGCCACCTGACGATGGGCTCCCGCATGAGCGATTACGACAGCGCCCTGCGCAGCTTCGGCGCTCTCGGTCTGGAAATCCATGTCACGGAACTTGATCTGTTCAATCCCGACGTCTCCCCCGCAGGCGACGAGGCAGTGGCGCGGCGCTATCAGGAGCTGTTCACCGTGCTGCTGCGCGCCAAGAAGGAGGGTGCCGCCAACCTGACGAGCGTCACCTTCTGGAACATGCAGGACGAGGAGAGCTGGCTCATCGGTTTCCGCGGCTGCCCCTGCAAGCCGCTCCTCTTCTCCAACGGCTACCGCCCGAAGGCGGCTTATCTTGCCGTGGCCGCCGTGCCGGGCCGCGTGGAGGGAGACACGGAGGACCGCTTGCCCTACGGCGAGCGCTTTGCCTTCTGGGAGACGGAGCAGCACCCCACACGCGATTACCACGTGAACCCCGCTGCCGCAAACGCAAGCGATGACAACGACGGCAGCGCTGATCACCCGCTCCGCACCATTCAGGCGGCGGCCGACCGCGTGCTGCCGGGCGAGCGCGTGCTGATCCACGGCGGCGTGTACCGCGAATGGGTGCGCCCGCGCCGCGGCGGAGAAGGCCCGGAGAAAATGGTGTGCTATGAATCGTTCGGCGACGGCGAAGTGATCATAAAAGCCTCCGAGCAGGCGACGGACTTTGTGCCGAGCGAGAACTGGAACAAGGTGCCGCAGGGGATGCCGCAGTCCCTCGCGCCGGAAACGGTGCGCATCTGGGAGACAAAGCTTGATCCGGACAAATTCCGCGGCTATAACCCGTTCTGCGCCGTCAACATCCTGCACGACCGCCTGTTCATTGAATACAACAAGACGGACATGACCACCTACCTGAACCGGCGCGGCATGGTATTCTGCGACGGCAAACCGCTCACGCAGGTGGCGCTTTATAACCAGATGACAAAGACGCCCGGCTCCTACTGGGTGGAAGCGAACGGCCAAACGGTGCATTTCCGCCTGGCAGACGACGGCGATCCGAAGGATCACCTGATCGAGCTCACCTGCCGCGAGCAGTGCTTTGCGCCGGAAACGCCCTTCCTCTCCTACATCAAGGTGAAGGGCATCACGTGCGCGCACGCCTCCATGGGCGGCCCGGTACCGCAGCGCGGCGCGCTCTCCGCGTTCCGCGGCCACCACTGGGTGATTGAAAACTGCAAAATTGACTGGGCCAACACGGTGGGGGTTGACATCGGCAATGAATGCTGGCATCATAGAGTGGACGAGGGCCAGATCATCGGCCACAGCGTGGTGCGCGGCTGCGAAATTCATGACGCGGGCGTGTGCGGCATTGCCGGCCTGTTTGCCACAAATCTGCTCATTGAGGATAACCTCATCACCGGCACCGGCTGGCAGAAGATGGAGCTTTCCTGGGAAGCGGGCGGCATCAAGGTGCACAACAGCGTGAACAGCCTGATTCGCCGCAACGTGTTCACAAAGACCTTCCGCGCCGACCACCTGTGGATGGATGTGGGCAACGAGAACAACCGCATCACGCGCAACCTGTTCCTCGACGGCATCGAGCAGCGCGAAGCGATCTTCATCGAGTGCTCCCGCGACGGCGTGAACCTGATCGATAATAATATTTTCTGGAACGTGGAGGGCCGCTTCAACCCGGCCGACGTTCCGGTGGAGCCGGGTTCCACCGGCTGGTACAAGATGGAGGAGCACGGCGTGGTGAACGGCTACGCCGTGTACGGCGAGGGCACCGACCGCCTGCACGTGGAGCACAACCTGATCGGCCGCTGCCGCAGCGCCGGCTACTTCGTGAAGCCTGTGGCCTTCCGCATTTCCCGCACGGGGCGCGGCGGCACGGGACGTGAGGCGCGCATCCGCAACAACCTCTTCTATGACTGCGGCGAGGCTGCGATCAAGTTCCCGACGCGCGACAACGACGCCCAGGGCAATCTCTATGTGAAGATGCCCGGCGGCTATCTGCGCGTGCTCTATCCCGCTCCCGAGGTCTGCCTGAATCTGGACGCCTGGCAGGAGTTCTTCGGCTTTGACCGCGAGGGACAGGAAGCGCTCTTCGACATTGCCGTCGACACGGAAGCGCTCACGCTTTGCGTGAAGCCCGCGCAGGGCGAAACATGCGAAGCCCACGGCCCCGACCACGGCTATTGCGAGACGGACATCGCGCGCATTGCTGCCGTTCCCGCCTCCTTTGAGACGGCGGACGATTTTTACGGCACCGCCCCCTGCCGCCGCAGGCTGCCCGGCCCCTTCGCCGATCTGACGCCCGGCCGCGTCTATTCCATCGATCCGCGCAAGCCGCGCGCCTGAACCCAAACGAAACACACTGTCACCACCAGGAGGAATCGCACCATGGAAGGAATTCTCAAAAGAAAAACCGCTGCCCTTCTTGTTTATACGCGTGAGCCGAAGCCGGGAACCATCCCCTGCGGGCTGGCCTATGCCATTCATCTCGCCGTGTGCAGAGACGGGCGCAGCTATGAACCCCTGAATCAGAATTACGGCGTCCTGTTTGCACCGGCCGACGTCACGCCGGACAATACGCTTGACACGAAGAGTCTGAAAAATCCCTGTGTGTTCCCCCTCGCGGAGGGCGGCTGGGGCATTGCGGCCATCCGCACGCAGGAAATGGGGGAACCGGATCCTGCCTGCCGCGTGCTGGTGTGGAAAACGAAAGATTTTATGACATTCACGGCGCTTGAGCCCTTTGCACTGGGGACCGAACCGGTGCAGGCGCTGCGCGTGTGCCGCAGGGGAAGCGGCTACGTGTTTGCCTGGCAGGCTGCTTCCGGCAGCTATGAAACGCTGTTTTCTTCCCTGCCCGGCACCGCGATCGAGACAAAATCCGCTGCCTGGAAAGCGGAAGAAAACACCGAAGCCGTGAACGGCCTGCCGGAGGGCGCCGCACCCGGGAACAGCACCGCAATCGACGCTTCCCTGGCGGACAAGCTGGCGCTTTACTGGGGAGAGCTCTCCCACTGCGCCACACGCGTGCCTGCCTCCGTTTCTGCCGGCTGTGCGGAGGATGTGAAGGCCGTTGCCGCCACCGCCGTCTACACGGACGGTTCCACCGCCCCGCAGAAGGTGGACTGGGATCTTTCCGGTATAGATTTCACGAAGCCGGGCGAGTACACCGTGCGCGGCACGCTGCACGGCAACCAGTATCCCTTCCCGCTCACACATGGAACGGGCGACCCCGTGATTGTTCCGTGGGAGGGCAAGTATTACCTGCTGTTCACAAACGACACGCTCAACGACGTCGGCTTTTACGTGTGCGAGGCGGACACCCCTGAGGAACTCTTCCGCCCCGGCATCGAGCAGCACCTGATCCTGCCCTATGATGAGGAAAAGGGCCATGTGCAGACGTTCTGGGCGCCGGAATTCCACATAGTGGGGGGCGAACCCTACATCTTCTTTGCCATCAGCGGCAAGGTCTGGGGGCCGCAGTGCCATGTGATGCACCTGCGCCGCGGCGGGAGCTTCATTGACCCGGCAAGCTGGGAGGAGCCGAAGCGCCTTGTGCGCGCGGACGGCGCCCCGCTGGCAGAAAAGGGCATCACGCTTGACATGACGGTGATCCAGGCGGGCGGCCGCGCCTATGTGGCCTGGTCGTACCGCAACGGCATCAACTCACCGCTCGACACCGGTTCCATGATCTACATTGCCGCACTCAATGAGGAAAAGCCCTGGATGCTGGCAAGCGAGCCGCGCCTGCTCACCCGCCCCATCCTGAGCTGGGAGAACATGCAGGGCACGATCAACAACGAAGGGCCGCATCCGTTTGTCACGGAAGACTGCGTCTATCTGAGCTACAGCGGCGGCGCGGCGAACGACTACACCTACGTGGTGGGCATGCTGACGGCCGACCCGCACGACGATCTCTCCGATCCGGCCAACTGGCACAAGAGCCTCACGCCGGTGCTGCACTACCAGTCGGTGGCCGGGGAATACGGCCCCGGGCACAACTCCTTCTTCCGCGACGATCTCGGCAACCTGTGGATTGCTTTCCACGGCGAGGTCAGTTATGAAAGCCATGAGCGCTGCGCCGGCATTCGCCGCGTTCACTTTGACACAGACGGAAGACCGCGCTTCAACCTTTCCCCGGAACGCGACGTCAACCCCGCCCTGCGCGAGGTCTCGCTGCGCGTGACGGTGAAATGAATGCATGAGGGCGGGCCCGCACGGGCCTGCCGACCAACCGGCCGGGGGGGAAGCGGCGCGCGCTTCCCTGCACGGCCGGTTGGCATGTTGAAAGGCAGTGCCGTTTCGGCGGCTTTCCTCTCAATTTTATGGAACTGTAAAAGGAGGAGTTTTCCATGCTGAGAACAACAAAGACTGAAAATGGATCCGTGCGCGGCATGCCGGCCGGCAACCCGCGCATCACGGTTTACCGCGGCATTCCGTTTGCCGCCCCGCCGGTGGGCAAGCTGCGCTGGTGCGCACCGCAGCCGGCGGCAAATTGGGCCGGCGTGCGCGACTGCCTGGAGTTTGCGCCCATTTCCATGCAGGGCACACCCGGCGAAAATCCGGACGAGCTCTATGCCAGGGAGTGGCATGTGGATCCGCAGATCCCCATGGACGAGGATTGCCTTTACCTGAACATCTGGACGCCCGCCGTCACGGGGGACGAGAAACTGCCGGTGTTCGTGTGGTACTTCGGCGGCGGCTTCCAGTGCGGCTACACGGCGGAGATGGAATTTGACGGCGAGCGCCTGGCGCGCCGCGGCATGGTGGTTGTCACCGTGAACTACCGCGTGAACGTGTTCGGCTTCTTCGCCCATCCCGAGCTGACGGCGGAAGCGCCCGAGGCGCCTGCCAACTTCGGCCTGCTCGACCAGCAGGCGGGCCTGTTCTGGGTGAAGCGCAACATTGCAGCCTTCGGCGGCGATCCGGATCACATCACCATCGGCGGCCAATCCGCCGGCGGCGCCAGCGTAATGGCGCAGCTCAACAACCCGGCAAGTGCGGCCTGCTTCCAGAACGCGATTGTGCAGAGCGGCATTTTCTACCGCCCGTATGAGAAGGATTCGTTCTCTCCCCTCACGCTGGCGGAAGCGGAACAGAAGGGCGTGGAATTCTTCCGCTTCCTGGGCGTTTCCTCGCTGGAGGAGGCGCGCCGTGTGCCGGCCCGCGATGTGCTCAAGGCATACCACGCATTCGGCCACAACTGGAACATTGCCATCGACGGTAAATTCCAGACGTGCAGCAGCTGGGAAGCCGCACTGCGCGGCGCCCTGCCGGACAAGCCGCTGCTCATGGGCGAGACGAACAACGAATTCTTTACTTCCCCGAACGCGGAGAGCGTGGAGGAGCTGAAAGCCATGGCAAGCCGCTGCTTCGGCGGCAATGCCGCCGAATTCCTGGCGCTCACCGGCGCGGACGACGGGCTTGAGACGGCAGAGAAGAACGGCACAGTGGCCTCCATTGAGCTGGCTATGCGCATTCTGTGCCGCCGCCGCGCGGAAGCCGGGCAGAAGAACGCCACATACGTCTATGAATTCGGGCCGGAGATCCCCGGGGACAACCACGGCGCGTTCCATTCGAGCGATATCTGGTTCTTCTTTGAGACGCTGGGCAAGTGCTGGCGTCCCTTCACGGGCAAGCACTACGATCTGGCCCGCCAGATGTGCAACTATTGGGCCAACTTCATCAAGACGGGCAACCCGAACGGCTGCGACGCCGACGGAGCCCCGCAGGAGGAATGGCCGGCCTGGCGGGAGAGCGATCCGCGCCGCATGACGTTCTATGACGAGCCGAAAACGGAAGCCTGCCCCGCCTCCCCTGTGATGTCTTTCCTCACCGACGCCGCTCCCAAGGCGTAACGTGCTGCTGAGAGAGGAGAACGGACATGGCTGATTTTCACGCACGGTATTTTTCCCAGGCGTTGGCCCGCAGCGTATCGTTCTATGCCTATCTGCCGCTTGACGCCGATCGGAACGCAAACCCGGAGCAGTTTGCCCGCCCGCCCAAGACGCTGCTGCTCCTGCACGGCTACACGGGGGATGCCGCCTCGTGGAAGCTCGACACGCCAATCTACAGCCTTGCGGCAAAATACAATCTGGCCCTGATCATGCCGGACGGGGAGAACAGCTTTTACCTCGACGGCGAAGCCACCGGCCGGCAGTACGGCACATTTGTGGGGAAGGAGCTGCCCGATTTTGCCCACCGCGCGTTCGGTCTTTCGGGCGATCGGGAGGATCAATTCGTGGCGGGCATCTCCATGGGCGGCTTCGGCGCCGTCCACACCGGTTTTGCTTACCCGGACGCCTTTGCGAAGATCGCGGCCTTTTCCCCCGCTCTCATCGAGCGCCGGGTGGCTGCCATGCGGCCGGAGACGGCGCCCGACGGCGTTGCGAACTACGAGTACTACAGCCTCATGTTCGGCCAACCGGAAGCGCTCGCCGAAAGCCGCAACAGCCCCGAAACGCTTGTGAAGGAACTGGTGCAGGCGGGCAAACCGCTGCCGGGCCTCTTCCTGACAATCGGCACGGAGGACTTTCTCTATGAGCCGAATCAGGAATTCCGCCGTTTCCTCACGGAACAGAACGTGCCGTTCCACTATGAGGAAGGACCGGGGACACACAGCGGCGAATTCTGGAACGCCAGGCTGGAACCGGCGATCCGCTGGATGCTGGATCTGCCGGAGCAGGGCTGAACGGCGCACCGCCCCCCACATACGGAAGGAGGACTTTTGATGCAGGGTGCATTTTACACCGGAACCTACCGCAACCTCTTTGCGGAATGCGGCTATTCGCAGGAAGAGATCGATCGCCGCGTGGAGGATACGTTCCAAACCATCTTCTTCGGCCCGGAGGAGGATCGTTTCTATCATGAATCGGGCAGCGATATGGGCTACCTGGAGGACACGGGCAACTATGACGCCCGCACGGAGGGCATGTCCTACGGCATGATGATGTGCGTGCAGATGGACCGGAAGGATCTGTTTGACCGGATCTGGAAATGGGCCAAAACGTACATGTATCAGACGAGCGGGCCGGAGGCCGGCTATTTTGCCTGGAGCTGTGCGCCGGACGGCAGGAAAAACGCCGAGGGCGCCGCACCGGACGGCGAGGAATACTTCGCCATGGCCCTGTTCTTCGCCTCCCATCGCTGGGGCGACGGAGAGGGAATCTTCAACTACTCCGCCGAAGCGCGGCAGATCCTGCACGACTGCGTGCACAAGGGCGAACAGCCCGGCACGGGCAGCGCCATGTGGGACCCGGAAAACCATCTGATCCGCTTTGTGGCGGGCTGTGATTTTTCGGACCCCTCCTATCACCTGCCGCATTTCTATGATCTGTTCAGCCTATGGGCCAACGAGGAGGACCGCCCCTTCTGGAAGCGGGCGGCGCGCGCCAGCCGCGAATACCTGCATCTGGCCTGCCACGGCGAAACGGGCCTGAGCGCGGAATACGCCGCGTTTGACGGCACGCCGCAGAAGACGCCGCCGCACCTTTACGGCGGACGGCACGACTGGTTCTACAGCGACGCCTACCGCACGGCGGCGAACATCGGCCTGGACTGGGCGTGGTTTGCGGCAGACGAATGGCAGCGCGGCAACGCGGCGCGCATCCAGCGCTTCTTCAGCGAAGCGCAGGGCGGCCGCACGGACGGCGTGTTCCTCATTGACGGCACGCCCGTCGAGGGCATGACGGCCCTGCATCCTGTCGGGCTGCTGGCCACGCTGGCGGAGACGTCCCTCGCCTCGGATGGCACGCACGTGCAGGAGTGGGTGCGCCGCTTCTGGGAAACGACGCTGCGCAAGGGCGGCCGCCGTTATTACGACAACTGCCTCTATTTCTTCGCGCTTCTGGCGCTCAGCGGCAAATACCGAATCTGGTAAAAAGGAAGGAAAAACAGCTATGACGGAAAAACAATACCGGCTTGACCCGGCGTGCAGCCAGTCGTTCCGCAACCGGACCGACTTCTGCATCGGCACGGGCCGCATGGGCCTGGCGCTGCACCAGGAATACATGGATGAGCTTCGCCTGACGCAGAAGGAGATCGGCTTCCGGCACATTCGCGGCCACGGCCTGTTCTGCGATGACATGGCAATCTACCACACCTATCAGGACGCAAACGGCGAAACGCACGCGGAGTACAATTTCACATACCTCGACCGCGTGATGGACGGCTACCGCTCCGTGGGGCTCAGCCCCTTCCTGGAGCTCGGCTTCATGCCGGAAAAGATGGCCTCCGGCGACCAGACGGTGTTTTACTGGAAGGGCAACGTCACGCCGCCCCGCTCCTATGAGGACTGGAAGGCCATGGTGCAGGCGCTGCTCCGCCACCTGCTGGATCGCTACGGTGCAGACGTGCTGACGTGGCCCATTGAGGTGTGGAACGAGCCGAACCTGCCCGGCTTCTGGAAGGGGGCCGACATGCCGGAGTATTTCCGCCTGTTTGAGGAAACGTTCCGCGCCATCAAGGAGGTGGACGGCCGCTTCACCGTGGGCGGCCCGGCCATCTGCGGCGTGGACGACGAGCGCTGGCTCACCGAATTCCTGAAATTCTGCCGTGAAAAGAAGATTCCCCTCGACTTTGTGACGCGCCATTTCTACACCTTCGACACGCCTGAGGAAAGCGGACATTACAGCTATGCTACGCTGCGCCGCCCGGAGGAAAGCCTGAAAGAGCTGGAGGTTTCGCGCGGCATCATCGACAGCTTCGAGGAATACCGCGGGATTCCGATGCACATCACGGAATTCAACACCTCCTACCGGCCGGACAGCCCCATCCACGACACGACGCGCAACGCGGCCTACATCGCGCGGCTGCTCGCAAGCCTGGGCGACTGGAACGATTCCTATTCCTACTGGACGTTCGGCGACGTGTTTGAGGAAGGCGGCGTGCCCTTCACGCCGTTCCACGGCGGCTTTGGGCTTGTGGCAAACGGCTGCATCACCAAGCCGACGTTCTGGACCTTCGCGTTCTTCAAGAAGCTGCAGGGCGGCTGCGCGCTGCGTTCGGAGGACGCCGTTGCGGTGCGCCGTGCCGACGGCAGCTATGCCGGCGTGGCCTGGAACGTGACGATGGACGAAGCGGACGGGCCGAAAACGCTCTCCTTCACCCTGCCGGAGGCCGGCGGCAGCTGGTGCCTGCTGACCAAAACAGTAGACGAAACCCACGCCAACCCGCTCAAGGTATGGCATGACCTGGGCGAACCGTCCTGCCTGACGGAGGAGCAGAAGGAGCTGCTGCGCAGCGCCGCCTCCCCCTGTGTGCAGACGCGCCCCCTTTCCGGCGGCGAGGCGCTCACCTTCTCGCTGGAGCTGGCGGAAAACGCGCTCGTCTATTTCGAGCTGACGCCCGTTTCCGGCGAAAGCGACCGCGGGTATTCCTACGAGCGCGCCACGGCGAAACAATGATCCCAGCGACCAAGCGAGCGGGCAGCGGCCTGCTCTCCACTTTTTCAACAAGAGGTGCAACGCAATGATGAAACGTGAAACCGCAAGAAAGCTGGCCAAGGAACTGGTAGCGCAGATGACGGTGGAGGAGAAGGCTTCGCAGCTTCTGTTCCAGGCTCCCGCCATCCCGCGGCTGGGCATCCCGGCCTACAACTGGTGGAATGAGGGCCTGCACGGCGTCGCCCGCGCCGGCACGGCCACCATGTTCCCCCAGGCCATCGGCATGGCCGCCATGTTTGACGCGCCCATGATGCAGGAGATTGGCTCCGTGATTGCAGACGAGGCGCGCTCCAAGTACAACATGCAGACCGCCCTGGGCGACCGCGATATCTACAAGGGCCTGACGCTCTGGTCCCCGAATGTGAACATCTTCCGCGACCCGCGCTGGGGCCGCGGTCACGAGACGTACGGCGAGGATCCGTTCCTCACCTCCCGTCTCGGCGTCTCGTTCATCAAGGGCCTGCAGGGTGACGGCGAATACCTGAAAACGGCTGCCTGCGCCAAGCACTTTGCCGTGCATTCCGGCCCGGAGGGCAAGCGCCACGAGTTTGACGCGCACGCCACGCCGAAGGACATGTGGGAGACGTATCTGCCCGCATTCGAAGCCTGCGTGAAGGAAGGCAACGTGGAGGCCGTCATGGGTGCGTACAACCGCACAAACGGCGAGCCCTGCTGCGGCAGCAAAACGCTGCTCAAGGACATCCTGCGCGACACCTGGGGCTTCGAGGGCCATGTGGTCTCCGACTGCTGGGCTATCTGCGACTTCCACACAACCCACAAAGTGACCTCGACGCCGGAGGAATCCGCGGCACTGGCACTGCAGAACGGCTGCGACGTCAACTGCGGCTCCATGTACGGCCATCTGCTCGAGGCGCTGCAGCAGGGGCTGATCACGGAGGATCAGCTCACCACGGCGGCGGAACGGCTGTTCACCACGCGCTATCTGCTCGGCATGTTCGACGAGAAGTGCGAATACAACAAGATCCCCTATGAGGACACCGATTCCCCGGCGCACAACGCGCTGGCTCTGGAGGCGGCGCGCCGCTCCCTGGTGCTGCTCAAGAACGACGGCCTGCTGCCGCTCAACCGCGAAGCGCTGCACAAGGTTGCCGTGATTGGCCCGAACGCGGACAGCCGCGCCTCCCTGAACGGCAACTACCACGGCACTCCCTCCCGCAGCGTGACGGTGCTGGAAGGCCTGCGCCAGGAGCTGGGCGACGGCGTGCGCCTCTTCTACAGCGAAGGCAGCCACCTGTTCAAGGACCGCGTGGAGGGCCTGGCCCTGCCGGGCGACCGCCTGGCGGAGGCGAAGGCCGTCGCCTCCCTGAGCGACGTGACGGTGCTCTGCCTCGGCCTCGACGAGACCATGGAAGGCGAGCAGGGCGACACCTCGAACCTGAGCGCTTCCGGCGACAAGCTCGGCCTCGACCTGCCGCCGGCTCAGCAGGAGCTGCTGGAGGCGGTTGTCTCCACCGGCAAGCCGGTCATCCTCGTGATGCTGGCCGGCAGCGCGCTCAATCTGAGCTACGCGCAGGAACACTGCGCCGCCATCGTGCAGGCCTGGTATCCCGGCGCCTGGGGCGGCCAGGCTGTGGCGGAGCTGCTGCTGGGCAAGTACAGCCCCTCCGGCCGCCTGCCCGTGACCTTCTATGCGCCGTCGAATCCGCTGCCGGACTTCGAAGACTACAGCATGAAGGACCGCACGTACCGCTATCTGCATGAGGAGCCGCTCTATCCCTTCGGCTACGGCCTTTCCTACACGGCGTTCTCCTATGAGAAGCTGGATGCGCCCGAGTCGATTGCCGCAGGCAGCGACATGCAGGTGACGGTAAAGGTGCGCAACACCGGTTCCCGCGCCGGCGCCGAAGTGGTGCAGCTCTACCTCTCCGGCCGTCCGGGCGAAAACCAGCCCATCCGCAGCCTGTGCGGCTTTGCCCGCGTGGAGCTGGACCCCGGCGAGGAGAAGGATGTCACGCTGCAGATTCCGTCTTCCGCCATGCTTACCGTGGCGGAAGACGGCTCCCGCGCCGTGCTGCCTGGGCATTACTGCCTGACGGCCGGCGGTTCCCAGCCGGACAGCCGCAGCCTGGAGCTCACCGGCAGGGAAACGCTCTGCTGTTTCTTTGACGTGAAGGAGGCGTAAGCCCTCCTCCGCACCGGCCGCGCACGTAAGCTTTTTACCAATTACAGAAATGAGGATACAAACATGGCAAATCTTTTCGTCAACACAGCCCGAAAGGGAGCTGTGATCAACCGCAACATCTACGGCCACTTTTCGGAACACCTGGGCCGCTGCATTTACAACGGCTTCTTCGTGGGAGAAAACAGCTCCATTCCGAATGTGAACGGGATGCGCACCGACATTGTGGAGGCGCTGCGGAATATTCGCATTCCCGTGCTGCGCTGGCCGGGCGGCTGCTTTGCAGATGAATACCACTGGAAAGACGGCATCGGCCCGAAGGAGACGCGCAAGCGCATGGTCAATACGAACTGGGGCGGCGTTGTGGAGGACAATTCCTTCGGCACGCATGAGTTCATGGAGCTGTGCCGCCAGCTGGGCTGCGAGCCGTATATCACCGGCAACGTGGGCAGCGGCACCGTGCAGGAGATGAGCGAGTGGGTCGAGTACATGACGTTCGACGGCGTCTCCCCCATGGCGGAGCTGCGCCGCAAAAACGGCCGCGAGGAGCCCTGGAAGCTCACCTATTTCGGCGTGGGCAATGAAAACTGGGGCTGCGGCGGCAACATGCGCCCGGAATTTTATGCGGATCAGTTCCGCCGCTATGCGACGTATGTCCGCAACTACGGCGACAACAAGATTTACAAGATCGCGTGCGGCCCGAATGTGGAGGACTATGAGTGGACCGACAAATTCATGGCCCTGGCCGGGCAGTACTGCAACGCGATCAGCCTGCACTACTACACGCGCATTGACGCGCACGACTGGTCGAAGAAAGGCTCTGCCACCGGTTTCCCGGAGAAAGAGTACTGGTCCACCATCGTGAGCGCGCTCTGGATGGAGGAGCTCATCTCGAACCATCTGGAAATCATGCGCCGCCATGATCCGGAACGCCATGTGGATCTGGTGGTGGATGAGTGGGGCACGTGGTTTGACGTCGAGCCCGGCACGAACCCCGGCTTCCTCTATCAGCAGAACTCCATGCGCGACGCCGTCACCGCGGCCATCACGCTCAACATCTTCAACCGCCACGCGGACAGCGTGACCATGGCGAACATTGCGCAGACGATCAACGTGCTGCAGGCCATGGTGCTCACCGACGGCGAAAAGATGCTGCTCACCCCGACGTACCACGTGTTCGATCTCTACAAGGATCATCAGGACGCCAACCTGCTGGAAAGCTACACGGAAACGCGTGAGGTCGGCGACGAGGAAAGCCGCGTGCCGAACCTGCACGAGTCCGCTTCGGTTGACAGCGAAGGCCGCATCCACATCACCGTAGCCAACACCTCGCTCTCCGGCGGGGAACCGCTCGCCGTGCATGTGCCCGGCCGCGAGGGTGCGAAGGCGTCCGCCCGCACGCTTGCCGGCGTGATGGATGCGCACAACACCTTTGAGCAGCCCGACGCCGTGAAGCCCGTTCCGCTCGATGTGCAGTGGAAGGACGGCTCCCTGTGCCTCACCCTGCCGGCCTGCAGCGTGACGGCCATCACCATCGAATAATATACAGGGCGCCGGTTTTTCCGGCGACGCGGAGGAGGCTCCCTTTTGGGGGCCTCCTTTTTTGCGCCGTTTTCCGAAAAAAATGTGGAAAAAGGCCGGATCCTGCTCCGGATCCGGCCTTTCATGGAGGGAAAATCAGGCGTTTTCGAGTTCGATTGCCAGGCAGTTGACCATGTCCGTGGGCATCTTGTCCGGCAGCTTGACGGTGAGCGTGCCGAAGTTCTGCGCGAACGGCACATTGCCTTCGCCCAGCAGGCGCACGGAGCGGACTTTCTCGCTCGGCAGGAGGCTCTTGACAACGGCGGTGCGGTTCTCGGGCGCGCGCATCTGGAAGGCGTAAACCGTGTTGCCCTTGCAGGTGAAGCGGTAATCCGAGGAGGTCCAGGCGGCCTCCGTCTCGGTGAAGCCTTCGAGCACGGTGCGGGTATCGCCCTCGCTGGAAATCCGCCACGGGCGCGTGCCGTAGACGCCTTCGCTGCAGACGGAGAACCAGCCGGCCAGCGATTCCAGGATCCACACGGCCTCGTCGTCGATGGAGCCGTCCGGACGCTGGAGCACGTTGAGCAGCATGGTGCCGTTCTTCGAGATGATGTCGACGAGCATCTCCACGATGTGGGAAGGACGCTTGAAGGTCTGACGCACGTCGTAGAACCAGTTGCCGATGCAGGTGTCCGTCTGCCAGGGCTGGGGCAGGATGTCGGGCAGCTGGCTCTTCTCGATGTCGAGCACGCCGATGCGGTAAACCTCCGGGCGGCGATCCTTCTGGTTGTACACAGCGCGGTTTTCGCCGTACTTTGCAATGGACGTATTGTAGAGATGGGACACGGCCTCCAGGCCGAAGGAATAGTCAGCATCGCCGGGGGTGCCTACGCCCAGCTCGGCAAACGGCAGGCCGCCGTCGGAGTAAAGCAGATCCGGCTGATATTTATCGATGAGTTCCTTCATAACGGCCAGCCAGTATTCGCGGAACTTCCGGTTCTTCGTATACCACTTGTGCAGATCCATGGTGCCTTCGTTGTCGATGTGCTCCGAAGCGTTGTCGTGATAAAAATCACGGTAGGCCGGATCGTTGCCGTCATACGGCACACCGGCATAGGGGCCATAGCTGTCGTGGTTCTTGTTCACATACCACCAGGAGAACGACGCGCCGAGGTGCTCCGTGAGGCCGAAGGGCAGGCCGTGCTTGTCCGCCGCCTTCTTCCACAGGCCGCAGATATCCTTGTGCGGGCCCACCTGAACGGAATTGAAGCGGTTCAGCGCGGAATCGTAGTTGAAGAAATGGTCGTGGTGCATCGCCTGGCCGACAAAGTAGCGTGCACCGGCCTTGACATAGAGATCCATGAGGGCTTCCGGATCAAACTTTTCGGCCTTCCACAGCGCGCAGAGATCCTTGTAGCCAAACTTGGACGGGTGGCCGTAGTGGCGCAGATGATAGAGGTACTGCGGCGTGCCCTGGATGTACATGTTGCGGGCATACCAGTCGCCGTACATGGGGACAGACTGCGGGCCCCAGTGGGACCAGATGCCGAATTTTGCGTCGCGGAACCAGTCCGGGCACTGGTACTGACGCAGGGAATCAAAGCTTGCCTGAAATTTTTCCGCCATTTTCCGTTACACTCCTTTTGTTTCGGGAAAGTCATGGGAGCAGGCGCCCCCTCCGTTTTCATAAAGCAAAACGTTTCACTTTTTCTCTGAAAAAAGCGGCACGCCTTCCACCGCGCACATCCTCCTTACTTTGTGAAAATGAGCCTGCCCCCTCCCTTGTCCACACCAATGCGGGCAGCCGGCATTTTTTCACAAAGTACAGACTAAACGTTTTACTTTTCTGCCGTGATCATATCACAACAGGCAGGCGATGTCAACGGAAAAATGAACGGAACTTCGATTTTTCGAGCAATCTTGACAAGGGCGTTTTCCTATGCTATTTTTTAGAAAACAGACAGGCACCAATGAAACAAAATAATAAAAAGAAAAAGGAGAGGATTCCTGATGGCAACCCTGATGAGCCGTTTCCCGCTGGGCGACATGGCCGCCCTTTACCTGACGGACGAGGAAAAGCATGTCGGCTTTCTCCTGGTTCCGTCGGAAACGGAACCTGAGATTGTGAAAAAGGACTGCGCCGTGGACAGCCTCGTGCAGGTGCATGTGCGCGGCGATCTCGTCCCCCCCGCTTACGGCAACGGCCACACAATGTGCGCTTCCTCCTCCACCAGGCGGATGCATTTTCTTTCCCAGGAGCAGGAAGGCGACCGGATTGTGACCACCCTTTCCGACGGCGAGGGACGTGTGGCACACCACACGGTCACCTGACATGAGGGCCTGAAGGCGGTGCGCGTCTCCACCACGTTTGTGAATGAAACCGCCGCCCCCCTGACGCTGGAATATCTCTCCAGTGTGAACATGGGCGGCCTGACGCCGTTTGAGGATGGCGACGCGCCGGGCTGCCTGACGGTGCACCGCGCGCGTTCCGCCTGGAGCGCGGAAGGCCGCTTCGTGTGCGAGAGCGTGGAATCGCTCGGGCTGGAGCCCTCGTGGTCCACGCACGGCTTCCGTGTGGAGCGCTTCGGCCAGGTTGGCTCTATGCCGGTGCGCCATTACCACCCCTTCGCCGCCGTGGAGGACAAAAGGCGCGGCGTCGTGTGGGCCATGCAGCTTGCGTGCCCCGCTTCCTGGGAGATGGAGCTGCGCCGCAAGGACAGCGGCCTTTCCATGACGGCCGCTCAGGCGGGCTATGAATTCGGCCACTGGTGGAAAACGCTGCAGCCCGGCGAATCCTTCACCGGACCGGAAGCGCTGTTCACGGCCGGCCGCGGCGCGGCGGATCAGGTGTTCCAGCGGCTGCTGACCATCCACATGGAGGATTTCGTGGACAAGGATCGCCTGCCTCCCGTGATGTTCAATGAATACTGCACCACCTGGGGCGTTCCCTCCTATGAAAACCTGAGCCGGATTGTGGACTGCATCCGGGACAAGGGCATGGAGTATCTCGTGATCGACTGCGGCTGGTACGGGAGCCGGGAAGTGCCGTGGGGCCTGTGCAACGGCGACTGGATTCCGAACGAAGAGCAGCTTTTCCCCGGCGGCCTGCAGCGCACCGTGGATCTCATCCGAGACGCGGGCATGAAACCCGGCATCTGGTTTGAACCGGAAACGTGCGGCCCGCGCTCCCAGATTTCCCAGCACAAAACAGAATGGCTTCTCAAACGCAATGGCGCCCTCATCGACGAGGGAACCCGCCGCTTCCTCAATATGCAGAACCCGGAGGTCAAGGCATATCTGCATGAGCGCGTGGCGGACTTCCTGAACCGCTATGGCTTCGCCTACATCAAGATCGACTACAATGAGACGATCGGCCTGGGCTGCGACGGCTGGGAAAGCCCCGGCGAGGGCCTGCAGCAGAACATGCAGGGCACGCTGGACTTCTTCCGCATGCTGCGCCGCGAGGTGCCGGGCCTGTGCATTGAGTGCTGCTCCTCCGGCGGCAACCGTCTCGAGCCTTCGTTCCTGCGGCTGAGCAACATGGCTTCCTTCTCCGACGCGCATGAATGCGTGGAGATCCCGATCATCGCGGCAAACCTGCAGAAGCTCATGCTTCCGGCGCAGTCGCAGATCTGGGCCGTGCTGCGCGCAGGTGATTCTCTGCGCCGCATCAACTATTCCATGGTCAACGGTTTCCTCGGTGTGCTGTGCCTTTCCGGCGACGTGTATGACCTGAGCGACGCGCAGTGGAAGCTGGCGGAGGAAGGCATCTCCTTCTATAAGGAGATCCGGCCGATCGTGCAGCGCGGCGTTTCGTACTTCTACGGCGAGCGCAGCGAGAGCATGCGCCATCCCGAAGGATGGCAGGCCGTGTGCCGCCGCGGCGAGAACGGCGAAACGCTCGTGACGGTGCACACCTTCGGCGGTGAGCTGCCGGAGCGCGTCACATTGCCGGTGGAGGCTTCGGAGATCCGCCGTGTGCTGTGCACCGAGGGCAACGAGGTCACGCTGGAGAACGGGAAGCTCACCGTGGATCTGCGCGCCAACTTTGAGGCAGTCGCCGTCCATCTGGCCTGACGGCCCGGCGCTCTTTCGCCTCACCCTTTCTCGTTTGGAAACGCAGGGGGACGGTTTGCCTTTTTCCGGCAAGCTGTCCCTTTTTAGAATGGCCGCCTGGCGGTCGGGACAGGAGGAACCGGATTGAAACGACAGGAACTTGCCGCAGGGTGGAAACTCCTGTGGCACGGCAGGGAGATCGAAACGCAGATTCCCTGCTCGCTTTACGGCGATCTCACGCGCTGCGGCGAGATCGCGGACCCCTATTATCGGGACAACGAGACGGAAGCGTTTGCGCTTTCACGCGAGGACTGCACCTATGCCCTCACTTTTTCGGCAGACGGCGATCTGCTCTCCTGCGCGCGCCTGCTGCTCCGCCTTGAAATGATCGACACGCTGGCGGACGTCTGGCTCAACGGGACGTGCGTCGGCTCTGCCTGCAACATGCACCGGGTGTGGGAATTCCCGGTGAAGGGCGTGCTGCGCGAGGGGACAAACCGCCTGGAGGTGCGGCTGCACGCGCCTCTGCCCTTCCTGGAGCAGCAGGTGGCGGAAAACGGCTCCATTCCCTGCAACGGCGACACCGTGGACGGCTTTCCCTATCTGCGCAAGTCGAGCTGCATGTTCGGCTGGGACTGGGGGCCCCGCCTGCCGGACATGGGCCTGACGCGGCCCGTGTCGCTTCTGGGCATCGACACCGCCCGCCTCACGGATGTGCTTGTGCGCCAGCGCCATGAGGACGGGCGTGTGTTTCTCTCGTTCCGCCTGCACACGGAAGGCACTGCGGACGGCTGGCGCGTGACGGTGACCGGCCCGGACGGCGGTTCGCAGAGCTGGGAAGCCCCCGCCGGCGAGGTGGAAATCGAGCAGCCGCAGCTGTGGTGGCCGCGCGGCTACGGCGCGCAGCCGCTCTACACGGTGCGTGTGGAACTGTTCTGCGCAGGCGAACCGGCGGATGTGTGGGAGAGGCGCATCGGCCTGCGCACCATGCGCGTGCACCGCGTGCGCGACAAGTGGGGAGAAAGCTTCGCCCACGAAGTCAACGGCATGTGCGTGTTCGCCATGGGCGCAGATTACATCCCGGAGGACTGCCTGCTCGGCCGCGTCACACCGTCACGGACGCGTCATTTGCTGGAACAGGCCGCGCTGGCCAATTTCAACACGGTGCGCGTGTGGGGCGGCGGCTACTACCCGGACGACGCCTTCTACGATGCCTGCGACGAGCTGGGCCTGCTGGTATGGCAGGATCTCATGTTTGCCTGTGCCACCTACCGCCTGACGGAATCGTTTGAAGCAAACATCACGCGCGAGATCGAGGAAAATGCGCGGCGCATCCGCCACCACGCCTGCCTGGCGCTCTGGTGCGGGAACAACGAGATGGAAAGTTTCCTCTATGACGGTTACGGCGAAACGCCGCAGCTCAAGGGCGATTACACGCGCATGTACAGCTATGTGATCCCCAAAATTCTGCGCCGGGAGGACCCGGACACCTTCTACTGGCCTTCCAGCCCGTCCTCCGGCGGCGACTTCGACCTGCCGCAGGACGAAACACGCGGCGACGCGCACTACTGGGAGGTGTGGCACGGCTTCCGGCCCTTCCCGGAATACCGCAGCCACCTGTTCCGCTATGCTTCCGAATTCGGCTTTGAATCGATGCCCGCGATGAAGACAATCGAATCGTTCACCGAGCCGGCGGATCGCAATCCCTTCTCCTACGTGATGCAGCGCCACCAGAAATGCAGCGGCGGCTACGCCAAGATGATGACATATCTCACGGAATATTTCCGCTATCCGACGAGCCTGCCGCTGTTTGTCTACGCCTCGCAGCTCATGCAGGCGCAGGCCATGCGCTACGCGGTGGAGCACTGGCGGCGCTTCCGCGGCCGCTGCATGGGAGCCATCGTGTGGCAGCTCAACGACTGCTGGCCCGTCGCCTCCTGGTCCTCCATCGACTATTTCGGCCGCTGGAAAGCGCTGCACTATTTTGAAAAACGTTTCTTCGCGCCGGTGCTGCTCTCCTGCTGCGAGGAGGGCATGCTCACGCAGGGCTGGAACGTCAACGCGCGCGGCCCTGCTCCGAAAAAGAGCATTCAGCTGAACGTTTCCAATGAAACGCGTGCGGAAAAGCACCTCACGGTGCGCTGGAGCCTGCGCGACAGCCGTTCCCGCGTGCTGGAAACGCACAGCGAAGACGTGACGGCCGCGCCCCTCTCCGCCGTGTGGCTGGAAAAGCAGGACCTGCCGCAGGCGGATCTGCGCCGCCACCACGTGTGGTTTGAGCTTCTGGAAAACGGCGAGATCCTCTCGCAGGGCAGCGCCCTCTTCTGCACGCCGCAGATCTATGAATACGAGGACCCGGCGCTCTCCGTGCGCGTGGAGGGGGATGAACTCGTGGTGACGGCCGCCGCCTATGCCTCCTGTGTGGAGCTGCTCAATGAACAGGAGGACTGGGTGCTCTCGGACAACTACTTTGACATGGAGGCCGGCGAAAAGCGCGTGCGCGTGCTTTCCGGCAAAATCGACCGCGTGCGGGTGCGCAGCGTGTACGACATCGGCTGAAAGTCTGTTTGCGCTTTCGGGCCCGATGATCTATAATGAAGGATGACAGAATCCGCAGCTGCACCTCTTATTTTGCAAAGGAGGGAGTCTCATGCCGCGCAGTTCCCATTCCAACAGTTCCGGTGTGGGCCGCTTTATCGGCCACGCCGTGCTGATCACGCTGCTGGCCGTCGTCTGCCTTGTGGGAGGCTGGGTGCTGGGGAGCCTGAAACCGCTTCCCTTCCTGCCAAGGGAAACGGCAAGCACGGCGCCCTCTCAGGCGGAGCAGCCCGCGCCTTCCTCCTCTGCACCGGAGGAGCCCTCGTCTGTTCCCGTGTCCTCCCAGACTTCCTCTGCGCCGGCAGGGAAAGAAGGCATGCCGGACGACAACGGTCTTTTTTCCGCCTACTATGACTATGCGTATGCGAAAATGGAAACGATGAGTGTAGCCGATCTTGTGGGCCAGGTTTTCATTTTCCGCTGCCCTGTGAACGGGGCTGTCAAGCTGATCGATGACTGCCAGCCCGCCGGCTACTGCCTGATGGCCGATTTCTTTGAGCCGAAGACGGCGGATCAGGTGCGCTCCACACTCGCCTCCTACAACACTTCCAGCCGCACGAACATGTTCTTCTGCTGCGACGAGGAGGGCGGCACCGTGGTGCGGATCAGCCGCTACAGCCAGTTTGCCGATCAGCCCTTCCGCTCCCCGCGCGACGTGTTCGCCGAGGGCGGCTTCGACGCGATCGAGAGCGACACGAAGGAAAAGGCAAGCCTGCTCAAGAGCCTGGGCCTGAACATGAACCTCGCTCCCGTGGCGGATGTCTCCACCAACCCGGCGGATTTCATCTATGACCGGGCGTTCGGGCAGGACGCAGCCGGGACGGCGGAGTTTGTGCGCCTTTCGGTGGAAACATACCGCGCATCCGGCATCGCCTGCACGCTCAAGCACTTTCCCGGCTACGGGAACAACGCGGACACGCACACGGGCCTTGCCTATGACAACAGGCCGATGGAAACATTTGAGAGCTCCGATTTCATTCCCTTCCGCGCCGGCATCGAGGCAAAAGCGCCGTTCGTGCTCGTCTCCCACAATGTGGTGTCCTGCATGGACCCGGACGCACCGGCCTCCCTCTCCCCCGCCGTGCATGAGATTCTGCGGGAGGAGCTCGGCTTCACCGGCCTCATCCTCACCGATGATCTCGTGATGGACGCCGTCACCGATTTCACCGGCGGCAAGAGCGCGGCCGTGCAGGCCTTCCTGGCCGGAAACGATCTGCTGCTCTCCTCCGACTGCCGGAATGATTACCAGGCGCTCTATGACGCCGTGGAGAGCGGCGAGGTGCCCATGGCCACGCTGAAGGAAGCCGTTGTGCGTGTGCTGGCGGCAAAATATGCATTGGGGATTGTGTAAAGCTCTTTTCCTTAAAGGAGGTTTCAAAATGGATCTGGCAAACCTGACGCTGACACGGCGCGAAAAGCAGACGCTTGTCGAGCTGAGCCAGGCGGCGCGCTACCCGATCGTGCGCTTTGAGCTGCACAGCAGCGAGGAGGAGGAACTGCTCTCCGTGGCGCTGGACGCTGTGCGCATCACCGAAACAGACGATTCGATGGATCTCGTGAAGGAGCGCGGCGCGGCCCTGCGCCGCCTGGCTGATCTCGGCCTTGTCGTGCTCGATTACGATGTCTCCGTGTGGGGGCAAGGAGATTACGATGTGTATTATCGAAGCGAATTATACGAATTGTTCTGCCACACCGCGATGGAAGCGGCACAAAAGCCCGGCTTTCTGTTCAACCTCGCCGTGCTGCGGAAGGGCCGCGCCCACCTGACGAGGACAGGAGTGGACGCGCTCCACCTGTGCTGAGAACCGACGACGCCCGGAAGGCGGCGCAAAAAAGGCCGCCTGACGGCGGCCTCTGCGCGGAATGTGCGTTACTTTTCCTTTTTGGCATGGGAAACACCCATGCGGCTTTCCGTGTTGCGGATCAGATTGAAGAGGGAGCTGGCGAACAGCGGATATTTTTCCGCAAGCTGTTCCGGGGAAAGGGCAGGGGGGTCCTCCTTGCCGAGGCCCTCGAGCTCCCCGGCATTCTCACCAGCCATCAGGCAGGCGGCATTTGCCTCCGCAATATTCTGCGCGGCGTCCGCCATGCCCTTGCCGAGCCGTTCCGGCACGGCGAAGAGGCCCTGCGGATTCTTCGGATTGGCGGAATAGAGGATGCGGAACGATTTATAGACAGCGGCGTTCAGCGCGCCGGAAATCTCATTTGTCACAGCTTTGTTGCCGCAGGTTTGGAGCAGATCGTAGATGATGTTGAGCGAATTCGCGATCAGCTTCTTGTTCAGCGTGGGCAGCAGGCTGCCGCGGAACCGGTTTTCCTTGCCGGCAGCATCCGGCTCCGGGATGTCTTCCATATTGAGGATGGCACCGCTGCGGTCCGGCGTGCGGCCCAGCAGATAATCGCAGGAAACGCCGTAGAAATCGGCGGCGCGCACGACAAAATCGAGCCCGCATTCGCGAATGCCCTTTTCATAATGCGACAGCAGCGCCTGCGAGATGTGCAGTGCCTCCGCCGCTTTTTTCTGACTGAGGCCGCGCTCTTTGCGAAGCAGTGTGATGATGCGCGGAAAATGGCTGTTCATACAGTTCCTCCTCCCGCCCTCCGGCTCCCTCGTCCGCCGGCTGGGCTGCCCGGGCTCGAACCGGGTCGAAAAAACGGAATAACACAAAGTAAAGTATAAACCATAGTGTACGATTTGTAAACCGCTAAATACAGTAGATTTTTATGATTTGGGAACCCCACATTTTGAGCGCTGCCGCATGTCCCGCAGTGGAACGGCACCGGGCCGGCCGGCCCGTGCACGGAAGCCCGCAAGCAGCGCACCT
>ERZ1643250.805-NODE-805-length-30321-cov-6.721800_pt1 | contig 30321 bp, 27 predicted proteins | sample MGYA00579262_ERZ1643250 | MGnify/ENA primary metagenome ERZ1643250 (study PRJEB29033, sample SAMEA4952265) | chicken gut metagenome | biome: Broiler Chicken; feature: Gastrointestinal Tract; material: Caecum | place: Ireland | collected 2018 | study: Broiler... | reverse complement strand
GACGTGCATTCTCACCCTTGAAAACGGCGATCTGACAGATACAGTTGAAGTGAGCAAAAACGCTGCGGGACAGCCGGAGGTAAAACTGGGTATGCGGGAAGGGGAGACTTACGTCCTAAAAGATCTGCTGTATTCTCTCATGCTTGAGTCTCACAATGATTCAGCGGTAGCCATTGCAGAGCATGTTGGAGGAAGCACAGAGGAGTTTGCAGGACTGATGAACAAAAAGGCTGAGGAACTGGGATGCCTTCATACATATTTTATAACGCCGAACGGACTTGATGCCCAGGATGAAGAAGGAGTCCATCACACGACTGCTGAGGATCTGGCGCGGATCATGAAGTACTGCATCATGGATTCTCCGAATAAAAACCAGTTTCTTGACATTACACAGACTGCTGCTTATTCTTTTTCAGATACCAGTAAAAGCCGTTCCTTTCAGTGTACAAATCACAATGCATTTTTAAACATGATGGAGGGGGCTCTTTCAGGGAAGACCGGATTTACCGCAGACGCCGGATATTGCTATGTGGGAGCCCTCCGGCAGGATGACCGGACGTTTATTGTGGCGCTTCTCGCCTGCGGGTGGCCCAATGCAAAAAGTTATAAGTGGTCAGACACCAGAAAATTAATGACCTACGGACTGGAGAACTATTTCTATCAGACCGCCGGCGCAGAATCCAGGGAGCGGCAGATTCTCGTGGAAAATGCAGTTTCCGTGGATTTTCCGGCTGAACGTTCGGAATCCATTTCTCTGCTGCCTGCTGCCCGGCCTCCTTCCGCGCTTGTGAGAAAAGGCGAAGAAATCATGGAAGAGTGGAACGTTCCCGAATCTGTGGAGGCCCCGGTCAAGGAAGGCGAAGAACTGGGAACCGTCCGCTACACTCTGGACGGCACTCTTTTGCTGGAATGCCCTGTCATAGCCGGACAGGAAGTGGAAGAGAGGACATTTTCGGTATGCGCCGACTGGCTGAAAGACCGTTTTTTCCTTGGGATCTGACTAAGAAACAACCGGCGTTGAAACCCCAAATAAATATTGGAAGTCATATTGATACATTAAAATAAATCAACTGAAATGATTAATTTTGTCACTGGCAGAGACTGATAACCTGTGTTAGGATAGGTGAAGATAAAATAAAACAATAAAATTGATGAAATATAAGGAGATGCACAATTATGGAAAATTGGAAGAAGTATGAAAAAACTTATTTTATGCCGCCGGAACCCTGCTATGACTGGGTCAAAAAGGATGCTGTCGATAAGCCGCCGATCTGGTGCAGCGTTGATTTAAGAGACGGCAACCAGGCCCTGATCGAGCCTATGAGCCTGGACGAAAAGCTTGAGTTTTTCCAGCTTCTTGTAGATGTGGGATTTAAGGTGATCGAAGTGGGATTTCCCGCAGCATCCGAGACGGAATATCAGTTTTTAAGAACATTGATCGAGCAGAATATGATTCCTGATGATGTGACCATCCAGGTGCTCACCCAGGCGAGAGAGCATATTATCAAGAGGACTTTTGAGGCGGTCAAAGGCGCTCCCCACGCCATTATCCATGTGTACAATTCCACCTCTGTGGCGCAGAGAGAGCAGGTGTTTAAAAAGAACAAAGAACAGATCAAACAGATCGCCATAGACGGCGCCGCACTTTTGAAGGAACTGGCCGAACAGACATCCGGCAATTTTACTTTTGAATACAGCCCGGAAAGTTTCCAGGGCACAGAAGTAGATTACGCGCTGGAGGTCTGCAATGCGGTTCTTGATATCTGGAGCCCCACTCCAGAGAATAAAGCGATCATCAACCTTCCGACCACTGTGGAAAATGCAATGCCCCATGTATTTGCAAGCCAGGTGGAATATTTCAATAAACACCTCCTTCACAGGGAAAGTGTGATCCTCTCCCTTCATCCGCACAATGACAGAGGATCCGGCATCAGTGACGCAGAACTTGGCATCCTCGCCGGAGCAGACAGGATCGAGGGAACGCTTTTTGGCAACGGAGAGCGCACCGGCAACGTAGATATCATTACGCTCGCCATGAACATGTTTTCCCAGGGCGTCAATCCGGGACTGGATTTTTCCAATATGAGCGACATCTGTGAAGTGTACGAACGGGTCACCAGGATGAAAGTATCTCCCCGTCAGCCCTACGCAGGAGAACTGGTATTTACCGCTTTTTCCGGTTCTCACCAGGATGCCATCGCAAAAGGAATGGCATGGAGGGAAGAACACAAGTGCGACAAATGGACTGTTCCGTATCTTCCCATTGATCCCCAGGACGTGGGCAGAAGATATGACTCGGATGTCATCCGGATCAACAGCCAGTCAGGAAAGGGCGGCGTCAACTATATTCTGAAGCAGAGTTTCGGCATCAGCCTTCCGGAAAAGATGAAAGAGGAAGTGGGATATCTTGTAAAAGATGTGTCCGACAAGGCGCACAAAGAACTTACACCGGACTGGGTATACCATATTTTCGAAGACAATTACATCAATACAAAACCTGTATTTACCGTAGACGAATGCCACTTCAAGCAGGAGGACGGCATTGTCGCGGATGCGACGATTCACCACAACGGCAATAACCGCAAGATCACGGGAGTTGGAAACGGACGTCTGGACGCAGTGAGCAACGCGATCAAGCATTACTTTGACGTTAGCTACGAACTGGCCTTCTACGAAGAACATTCCCTGACAAAAGGTTCCTCGTCAAGAGCTGTCGCCTATGTGGGCGTCATCTGCAACAAGAAACGCTACTGGGGCGCGGGAATCGATCCCGATATCATCAAGGCATCCATTGAAGCTCTGGTTGTTGCGGTAAATAAGATTAAAGAGATCACAGAATCACAGGTAAATAAAGACGAACGCCTTCTTGAGATCACCAATTACATTTACGCCAACTATAAAGACGTAACTCTGGACGATCTGGCGGAAAAGTTTTTCCTCTCCAAGCCTTATCTCTCGAAATATATCAAGGAGAAATCAGGCATGACATTCGGGGATATCCTGAAAAAGGTAAGGATGAAAAAAGCCCGCGCAATGTTAAAGAGCAGCAGCGCTACCGTTGAGAGTATCGCAGAATCCGTGGGTTACCAGAACGTAGAGCACTTTAACCGCATATTCAAAAAAATGTATAACATAACACCGGTGCAGTACCGCAACCGCAAGTAAAAACCAGAGAAACCTGACGACAGGCTAAAAGCAAAATTTACAGCAGGGAACTCGCGTTCCGCTTAGACAATCCTGATGTAAATTTTGATGCCTGCTGTCAGGTTTTCTGTTTTTCTAATGCGCAAATCTAAATTTGCATCCTCTTGTGTTTGGTGTTATTATGTTTATGATTTTGCAAATGGGAGGATCTTTTATGAAGATTGCCGACAGGATCAGGTGCCTGCGCCGGGAAATGGAGCGGGAAGGCATTGATATTTATATTGTCCCTTCCGCTGATTACCATGGGAGCGAATATGTGGGGGAATATTTTAAGACGAGACAGTATCTTACCGGTTTTACCGGATCTGCGGGAACTGCGGTATTTACCAGAGACAAGGCCGGACTGTGGACGGACGGAAGATATTTTATCCAGGCAGAAGAGCAGCTGAAGGAGACGGGAGTCCGGCTGTTCCGCATGGGTGAGCCTGACATTGATACAATAGAAGAGTTTTTTGAAAAAGAACTCCCGGAAGGGGGCGTGATCGGTTTCGACGGACGCGTCATGGGACTTGCCGAGGGAATGAGATACAGCGAGATCGCAGAGAAGAAAGGCGGATCTGTCCAGCCGCTTTACGATCTGGCCGGACGGTTCTGGAAAGACAGACCGCCGATCCCGGCGGAACCGGTATGGCTTTTGGACGAAACATATACAGGTGAGGGCGTTTCCTCCAAGCTTCAGCGTGTCCGGGAAAAGATGGAGTCGGTCAATGCGGATGTCCACCTTCTGTCCAGCCTGGACGATATCGCATGGTTATTTAACATTCGCGGAAATGATGTGGCGTTCTGCCCTGTGGTGCTTGCCTTTGCTCTGATCGATGAGAAAGGCGGAAGGATTTTTACAGATGCAGAAAAGTTTCCGGAAGATGTAGTGAAAATGCTGGAAGAAAACCAGATCAGTATCTGTCCTTATGAATCTGTATATCAGGCGGCGGAGGAACTGTCTGACAGGCGTATCCTCCTGGACCCTGTGCGGACAAATTATGCCCTGTATCACAGCATTCCCCGGACGGCAGAGATCATAAAGAAAGAAAATCCGTCTATCCTTATGAAGTGTGTGAAAAACGATACGGAGGCGGAGAATATCCGCAGAGCCCACCGAAAGGACGGAATTGCCCACACAAAGTTTCTTTACTGGCTGAAGAAGAATATCGGAAAGATTCCCATAACAGAACTCACAGCAGCCAGAAAGCTGGAAGAATTCCGGGCAGAGCAGGAAGGATTCCTGGGGCCGAGTTTCGCGCCTATCAGCGCGGCGGGTGCGCACGGGGCCATTGTGCACTACAGCGCCACTGAAGAGTCAGACACGGAACTGAAAGAAGGAGAACTGTATTTAAGCGATACGGGAGGACATTACCTGGAAGGTTCCACAGATATTACAAGAACGGTGGCTCTGGGCGATATCCCTGAGGATCAGAAAAAACATTTTACTCTCGTGGCACGGGCCATGCTGCGACTGTCAGACGCAGTTTTTCTCCACGGCTCCAGCGGCGTGACGCTGGATGCTCTGGCACGGGAGGTGTTCTGGAAGGAACGGCTTAATTTTAATCACGGGACCGGACACGGAGTAGGATATCTTCTGAATATCCACGAGCCGCCTATCAATTTTAGGTGGCGCGAAGGCAGCCGGCCGGCTCAGATATTTGAAGAAAATATGGTGATCACGGACGAGCCGGGAATCTATATCGAGGGATCCCATGGAATCCGCCTGGAAAATGAGCTCCTTGTGCGCAGAGATACAGAGAATGAATACGGGCAGTTCCTGCGTTTTGAGGTATTGACCTTTGTTCCGGTAGATCTGGACGCTCTTCTGCCCGGATGCATGACCGAAGAGGAAAGGGAAATGCTCAACACATATCACAGGAAAGTTTATGAACAGATATCCCCTTATCTGAATGAAGAAGAAAAGTCCTGGCTGCGTCATGCCGTCAGGCCAATATAAAAAATGGCAGGAATTAGATATGGAAACATCGGAAAATACAACAAATGAATTAATTATACGGATTGAAGAAAAATATAGCACGATGAGCAAAGGGCAGCGCCGGCTGGCCGATTATGTATGCAGCAATTACGATAAAGCCGTTTTCCTTACTGCGGCCCGCCTCGGCGAGATCGTAGGGGTAAGCGAATCCACGGTAGTACGATTTGCCACCCAGTTGGGATATAAAGGATATCCCGGGTTTCAAAAAGCGCTGGAAGAGCTTGTGCGCAATAAGCTGAATTCAATCCAGAGGATGGAAGTAACTTATGGGAGGATCACGCAGAGTGAGATCCTTCAGACAGTCCTGCAGTCAGATATCGAAAAAATAAAGCTTACCTTAAACAGCATTGACCACAAGGCGTTTGATCTGGCCATCGATACGATTCTGGATGCGGATAAGATTTATGTGATCGGGATCAGAAGCTGTGCTCCGCTTGCGTCATTTTTAAGCTTTTATCTCAACCTGGTCTGTGAAAATGTGACCGCAGTTACAACAAACAGTTCCAGCGAGATTTTTGAGCAGCTTATCAGGATCGGCAGCAATGATGTGATCATAGGCATCAGCTTCCCCAGATACTCCATGCGTACGCTTAAGGCGCTGGAGTTTGCCAGCAACAGAAAGGCCAAGGTCATTACCCTGACAGACAGTGTGCATTCCCCCATGAATTTGTATTCTTCCTGTAATCTGATCGCGCGTTCGGATATGGCCTCCATTGTAGATTCCCTCGTTGCACCTCTGAGTGTGATCAACGCTCTGATCGTAGCCCTGTGCATGAAGAAGCAGAAAGAGGTAGTCACTACGCTGGAGTCTCTGGAAGAGATCTGGGATGAATACCAGGTGTACAGCGGGGATGAACTGAATCCCCTGAACCAGCCGCTTTCTGCGGCGCCGGAAGAAGGAAGAGAGCGGAAGAGCCGGAAAAAGGAAGGAGATACAGATGAGTAAAACAGCTGTTATCGGCGGAGGAGCGGCTGGAATGATGGCGGCGGTTTTTGCTGCCCGCGGCGGAAATGAAGTGCATTTGTATGAAAAAAACGAAAAACTGGGGAAAAAGCTGTTTATCACCGGGAAGGGCCGCTGCAATCTGACGAATGCGGCGGAGATGGACGAACTGTTCTCGGCAGTGGTCAGCAACCCCAAGTTTTTATACAGCAGCTTTTATACTTTTACGAATGAACAGGCGGTGGCTTTTTTTGAAGAACTGGGCGTGAAGACAAAGGTAGAGCGCGGCGGCAGAGTTTTTCCTGTTTCAGACCATTCTTCTGACGTGATACGCGCTCTTGAACGCGAATTGTGCCGGCTTGGAGTAAAAATCAATTTTAATGCGGAAGTGAAGCGGCTGCTCATAACGGAGAGGAAAGACGGAGCAGGCCAGACTGTCTCGGGTCTGCTGACTTCCTCAGGAGGGGAGAAGCGGTATGATTCCGTGATCGTGGCCACCGGCGGCCTTTCTTATCCGTCCACAGGTTCTACAGGCGATGGATACCGGTTTGCAGGGGAATGCGGACATAAAGTGACTGAGCTTTATCCGTCTCTCGTGCCTATGGAAGTGAAAGAATGGTATGCCGGTGAACTGATGGGACTTTCGCTGCGAAATGTCGAGATTCAGATCACAGACGGGAAAAAGAAATTGTATCAGGAGTTCGGGGAGATGCTTTTTACCCATTACGGAGTGACAGGCCCCGTTATCCTGAGCGCCAGCAGCGTGGTCGGGAAACGGCTGAGAGAAAAAGAACTGACGCTGCATATCGATCTGAAGCCGGCGCTTACGGAAGAACAGCTGGATAAAAGAGTGCTCCGGGAGTTCGAAGCAAATCACAACCGCAAGTTCAAAAATGCGGTGGACAGCCTTTTCCCGGCGAAACTCAGACCTGTGATCATAGAACTGTCCGGTATTGATGACCAAAAAAAAGTTCATGAGATCACGAAGGAAGAGCGGCTGAGGTTTGTGCGGCTGATCAAAGATTTCTCCATGACGCTGACCGGCCTGCGCGGCTTTAACGAGGCGATCATCACAAAAGGCGGAGTGTCAGTCAAAGAGATCGACCCGGGAACAATGGAGTCGAAGCTGGTAAAAGGCCTGTATTTCGCCGGGGAAGTGCTGGATCTGGACGCAGTGACGGGAGGATTTAACCTTCAGATCGCATGGAGCACAGGATATCTTGCCGGCGTACATGCGGGCGCATGAAGAAAGCAGGGCTGCTGTCATACCCTTATATAGAGAGGAAGCTGTAAGGCGCTTGGAACTTCCGGGTGCCTTTTAATCTGAACCTTGTGTTAAAGGGCTGTTCGGGGTATAATTTATACATTAAAACATGAGGAGGAAAACAATGGGGTATAATGTAGCGGTTGACGGCCCGGCGGGGGCGGGCAAAAGCACCATTGCAAAGCTCGTAGCTAAGGAAAAAGGGTATATTTATGTCGACACCGGAGCAATGTACAGAGGGCTTGCCATTCATTTTCTGAAGAAGGGGATCAATCCTGACAACAAAAAGGCTGTCGCAGATGCCTGCAGGGATGCACAGGTAACCATAGGCTATGAAAATGGCGCGCAGCAGATCTATTTAAACGGAGAAAATGTAACAGCCATGCTCCGCACAGAAGAGGTTGGGAACATGGCGTCCAAAACCTCGGCCATCCCGGAGGTGCGGCAGAAACTGCTTGAACTGCAGCGCTCCCTGGCGGAGGAAAAAGATGTGATCATGGATGGACGGGATATCGGTACCAATATTCTTCCTGAAGCAGATGTGAAAATATATCTGACGGCAAGTGTTGAGACAAGGGCGAAGAGAAGATTTGACGAGCTGAAGGCTAAGGGAATAGAATGCAGCCTGGAAGAGATCGCAAGGGATATTAAAGAGCGGGACGAACGGGATATGACGAGAGAGATCGCGCCGCTTCGTCGGGCTGAGGATGCGGTCCTGATCGACAGTTCTGAGATGACCATCACTCAGGTGGTAGAGGCCATCTGCAGTTACTGCAGATAATGAGGCGTATTAAAGTATAAGAAACGGCAGGAGAAAAATATGCAGGTGATCAAGGCAAAAACAGCCGGTTTCTGCTTTGGCGTAAAGCGTGCAGTGGACACGGTTTATGAGCAGATAAAACAGAACAGCAGTGAAAAAATATACACTTACGGCCCTATTATCCATAATGGGGAAGTTGTCAGAGATCTGGAAGAAAAAGGAGTTGTCGTTCTTCGCTCAAAAAAGGAACTTGAGGCTATCGGACACGGTACAGTGATCATTCGTTCCCATGGAGTCACACAGGAAATTTATGATATCCTGAAATCCCAAAATCTGAATATTATTGATGCTACTTGTCCTTTTGTAAAAAAGATCCACAATATCGTGCGGGAGCACAGCGCACAGGGCGACCGTATTGTAATAATTGGAAATCCCGAGCATCCTGAGGTTCAGGGGATTTTCAGCCGGGCAGGTGAAAAGGCGGTCGTGATCCAGAGCGCCGGGGAGGCTGAGAACTTTTCTCCTGGAGAAAATGAAAAAATCTGTATTGTTTCCCAGACGACATTTAATTACAATAAATTTAAAGATTTAGTTGAAATTATTTCTGAAAAGAGTTATGATGTAAGTGTTTTAAATACAATCTGCAATGCTACAAAAGAGCGTCAGACAGAGGCTGAGAGCATCGCAGAAACGGTGGATGCTATGATAGTGATTGGTGACAAACATAGTTCCAATACCCAGAAGTTATTTGAAATATGCCGCAGGGCATGTAACAATACGTACTATATACAGACACTTGACGATTTGGATTTGAATCAATTAGGGTCAGTGGAAACAGTAGGTATTACAGCAGGGGCATCCACGCCCAACAATATAATTGAGGAGGTTCAAAATAATGTCAGAATTATCTTTTGAACAGATGTTAGACGAGTCATTTAAAACAATCCACAACGGAGAGGTAGTCGAAGGTACTGTGATCGGCGTGAAGCCGGATGAGATCATCCTGAATATTGGCTACAAGGCGGACGGCATCATCACAAAGAGCGAGTATTCGAACGACCAGTCTCTTGATCTTACAACCGTTGTTTCTGTGGGAGATACGATGACAGTCAAAGTGCTGAAGGTGAATGACGGAGAAGGACAGGTTCTTCTTACATATAAGAGGCTTGCTGTTGAGAAGGGCAATGAGAGACTGCGGGAAGCTTATGAAAACAAAGAAGTGCTGAAGGCGACAGTTACGCAGATTCTCGGAGGAGGTATCTGCGCGACGGTAGACGAGGTGAGAGTGTTCATCCCCGCAAGCCTTGTATCAGATTCTTATGAGAAGGATCTCGGAAAATATGAAGGAAAAGAAATTGAATTTGTGATCAGCGAGTTCAATCCCCGCAGAAACCGTGTGATCGGCGACAGACGCCAGCTTCTTGTCGCTGAGCGCGCTGAGAGACAGAAAGAACTTTTTGCAAAACTCAAAGTAGGCGATACAGTTGAAGGCACAATAAAAAATGTTACTGATTTCGGTGCGTTTATTGATCTTGGAGGCGTTGACGGACTGCTTCACATTTCAGAAATGTCATGGGGCAGAGTGGACAACCCGAAAAAGGTATTTCATGTGGGCGATACGCTGAAAGTGCTTGTAAAGGATATCCACGATACAAAGATCGCGCTCAGCCTGAAGTTCCCGGAGACAAATCCCTGGGTAAACGCGGCGGAGGACTTTGCAGTCGGAACCATTATCACTGGAAAGGTTGCCCGTATGACAGACTTTGGTGCGTTTGTTGAACTTGCACCGGGAGTGGATGCGCTTCTCCACGTATCTCAGATTTCCAGAGCACATGTAGATAAGCCTTCAGATGTTCTTTCTATTGGCCAGGAGATCACAGCGAAGATCGTAGATCTCAATGAGGCTGAGAAGAAGATCAGCCTGAGCATGAAGGTTCTTGAACCGGAACACACAGAGGCTTCTGCGGCAGCTCCGTTGGAGGAAGAGAATGAGACAGAAGAGTAAGCCAAACTGTCTGAAACGGGTCCAATAGAAAACCTGTAGATTATTAGCGCCCGGCATTTTTACTGGCTGGACGGAAGAAAAAGAATCCGCGGAATTGTACTGCCTGACTGAACGGGGAAAATCCCCGGGGCGTCAGAGCAGATGCAGTTTCGCGGTTTTTATTTGTTTATCTGGAACTGACAAATGTATGCATAAATATGCAATTTTTGTTGTCAGATTACTGGATTTTAAAGTTATATTTTAGTACAATGATTTTATTGCGAGAATAGAGCGGCATGTGACTGAAGCGATCAGTCTGATACTGCTGCCGGAAAAGAAAGGATGAGAAAGAATGCGACTTTTGACATTTGCGGGCGGAATTCATCCGGACGACGGGAAACGTTTCTCGAAAGACCGTGAAATCCAGCCTGTCATTCCTCAGGGAGAAATGGCTTATCCCCTTTCACAGCATATCGGCGCGCCGGCAAAACCGGCAGTAAAAAAAGGCGATCATGTTCTGAAAGGACAGGTAATTGCTGAGGCGGGAGGATTTGTATCAGCTCCTGTCCACGCTTCAGTATCCGGTACCGTAAAGGGAATAGAACAGCGGTTCAGCCCTGCCGGTACGAAAACGGACTGCATTATCATTGAAAACGACGGGTTGTATACGGAAATGGAGTATGGATCTGTAAAACCTCTTGCCGAAATGACCCGTGAAGAGATCCTTCAGAAGATAGGAGATGCCGGTATCGTAGGTATGGGAGGCGCAGGTTTCCCGACGAGGGTAAAACTGTCTCCGAAGGAACCGGACAAAATCGAATATGTGATCGCCAACTGTGCAGAGTGCGAGCCATATATTACAGCGGATTACCGGTGTATGCTGGAATACACAGATAAGATCGTAAGCGGCATGAAAGTCCTTCTCGCGCTGTTCCCGAATGCCAGGGGAATTTTTGCCGTGGAGGATAACAAGAAAGACTGCATTGAAAAGCTGGAAGAAGCGGTACATGCAGCGGACATGGATGATCAGATGGATGTGGAAGCTCTGATGACAAAATACCCTCAGGGTGCAGAACGGCAGCTCATATATACAGTGACAAAGCGTGCGATCAATTCTTCTATGCTCCCGGCAGATGCGGGATGTATTGTCGATAATGTGGAAACTCTGATCGCTGTTCACCAGGCGGTGATCGAAGGAAAACCTCTTCTCGAGCGTATTGTTACAGTGAGCGGAGATGCGGTAAATAATCCTGGGAATTTTAAGGTCCTCCTTGGCACGAGCCACCGGGAGCTTGCCGAAGCTGCAGGCGGCTTTTCTGCACAGCCGGAAAAGCTGATCTCAGGCGGACCGATGATGGGATTTGCAATGGTGTCTCTGGACGCTCCGGTGACGAAGACATCTTCCTCCCTTCTCGCATTTCAGAAGGATGCAGTCTCGCGGCTTCGTGAATCTGCATGCATCAACTGCGGACGCTGTGTGGAGGTATGTCCCAGCAGGCTGATCCCGTCCAGACTCGCCGATCATGCTAAGCGGCATGATGAAGCTTCGTTTACGGCTATGAATGGACTGGAATGCGTAGAGTGCGGCTCATGCAGCTATGTCTGTCCGGCAAAACGGCAGTTGAAACAGGCAATCGGATCAATGCGGAAAACTGCACTGGCTAACAGAAAGAAATAACAGGAAGAATAAAGAGAGGTGTAAGGAATAATGAACGAGAATTATAATGTGTCATCTTCGCCGCATATCCGCGACCGGATCACGAGCAGCAAGATCATGCTTCTTGTAGTGATCGCACTGCTCCCGGCTACCTTTTTCGGTATCTGGAATTTCCGCAGGGAGGGCGCCTGGCTCCTCGTGGTCGTGACGGTGGCCTCTGCGGTGCTGGCTGAATACATATGGGAAAAGCTGATGCATAAACCGGTTACGATCAATGATTTCAGCGCAGTTGTGACAGGGCTTCTGCTGGCACTGAATCTCCCGCCCACACTTCCTCTGTGGATGGGTGCGCTCGGCTCTGTATTTGCTATTATTGTAGTAAAACAGCTCTTTGGCGGACTTGGGCAGAATTTTATGAATCCGGCGCTGGCCGCAAGATGTTTTCTGCTGATCTGTTTTTCGGGACGTATGACATATTTTGTCTATGACGGCGTTACCGGGGCCACGCCGCTGGCTAAGCTGAAAGCGGGCGAGGCTGTGAATACAATGGACATGATGTTCGGAAACATCAGCGGCACGATCGGGGAGACTTCTGTGATCGCGATCATGGTCGGCGCCATGTTTCTCCTTCTTATGGGAGTGATCGAACTGGAAATCCCTGCCGCCTACCTGGTGTCCTTTGTGGCTTTTATCGTTATATTCGGAGGACATGGATTTGACGCGCAGTATATTACGGCTCATCTCTGTGGAGGAGGCCTGATGCTCGGGGCATGGTTTATGGCGACAGATTATGTCACTTCGCCGATCACCCCGACCGGGAAAATTATTTACGGCGTCTGTATTGGACTGCTCACAGGCCTGTTCCGGCTTTTTGGCGGCTCGTCTGAAGGGGTGTCTTATGCGATCATCATCAGCAATCTTCTCGTCCCACTGATCGAGAAGATCACCCTTCCAAAACCGTTCGGAAAAGGAGGGGAAAAGGCATGAATAAGATTATAAAAAACACATTAATACTGACGGTTATCACAGTTGTTTCGGGACTTTTGCTCGGAATCGTATATGATATTACAAAAGAACCTATCGCAGCTGCCCAGGAGGTGGCAAAGCAGGAGGCGTTCCAGGCAGTTCTGCCCGATGCGTCATCTTTTGAGGAATATAAAGATTTTGATGCGGAAGAAGCTGCGGCGCTTCTGAAAGAAAACGGCTATTCTGACGATATCACAGAAGTTGCGGCAGGAAAAACAGAGGATGGCGAAGTGGCAGGATATGTTATCAATGTCACATCACATTCCGGTTATGGCGGAGATATTGAGATATCCGTAGGCATTCTGAACGACGGGACAATCTCAGGTATCGAGATGCTCTCCATCAGTGAGACGGCCGGCCTGGGGATGAAAGCTGATGAGGCTGAGTTCAAAGATCAGTTTAAGGATAAAAATGTAGAAAAATTTGCCTATACAAAAAGCGGAGAATCCGGTGATGACAAAATCGACGCCATCAGCGGAGCGACAATAACGACAAGCGCTGTCACCGACGCTGTGAACTCAGCGCTGGTATATTTTCAGAGCGAGTTAGGAGGCGGCGGAAATGAGTAGATGTACAGAACGATTATATAACGGCCTTGTAAAAGAAAATCCGACCTTTGTCCTTATGCTTGGGATGTGTCCCACTCTGGCGGTCACTACTTCTGCGATCAACGGCATCGGGATGGGGCTTTCCACGACAGCAGTACTGATCATGTCAAATATGCTGATCTCCATGCTGCGGAAAATCATACCGGATTCTGTAAGAATGCCGGCGTTTATCGTGGTAGTGGCGTCTTTCGTGACGATCGTGGATTTCCTGCTGGAGGGATTTGTGCCAAGCCTTTACGATTCTCTCGGACTTTATATCCCACTGATCGTGGTAAACTGTATTATCCTGGGAAGAGCGGAGAGTTATGCCTCAAAAAATCCGGTGCTTCCTTCTATATTCGACGGCATCGGGATGGGGCTTGGATTTACGGTGGGACTGACATGCATAGGAATCGTCCGCGAACTGATCGGCTCAGCGCAGATCTTCGGAATAGCTCTGCCGGAAAAAATTAATATTGGCAGTTTCCATATGTTTATACAGTACGAACCTTTGACGATTTTTATCCTTGCCCCGGGCGCTTTCTTTGTGCTTGCATGTCTGGTGGCGCTTCAAAACAGGATAAAAAGAAATCTGGCCAATAAAGGAAAGAAAGTTCCTGCAGCAGCCGGATGTGCGCAAGGGTGTTCCTCCTGCGCCAGCCGCGGAATCTGCGGGGGACATCCTGAGGATGGAATGCCGGCAGCGCTGTCAGAAGAGGCTGCGGCAGACGATGCACAGGACAGAAAAGCGGAAAATGAAGAAAGTAAAAACAGCGAAAACGCGGATACAGGAAAGGAGGGGGTATAAATGCAGGAATTATTGCTGATCGCAGTCGGTTCAGCCTTCGTAAATAACGTGGTATTAAGCCAGTTTCTTGGAATATGCCCGTTCCTCGGTGTTTCAAAAAATGTGAAGACTGCGGCCGGAATGGGCGGGGCAGTGGTGTTTGTCATCACCATTTCTTCTTTTGTGACCGGCCTGATCTACAAATACATACTCGGCAATCCTAATATTATGGGCGGTGAGCTGGAATATCTGAATACTATTGTATTCATTCTTGTCATTGCTGCACTGGTCCAGTTTGTCGAAATGTTTTTGAAAAAAGTCATGCCGCCGCTGTACAGCGCGCTGGGCGTATATCTTCCACTGATCACGACCAACTGTGCTGTGCTGGGTGTGGCCCTGACGAATGTCCAGGATGGCTATGGCCTTCTTACCGGCGTTGTAAACGGCTTCGCCACAGCGGTCGGTTTCCTGGTGGCGATCGTTCTCATGGCAGGCATCAGAGAAAAGATCGAACACAATGATATTACAGAGTCTTTTCAGGGAACGCCTATCGTTCTTGTGACGGCAGGACTGATGGCGATCGCGTTCTTTGGATTCGCAGGCTTGATATAGGAGGGTGTCGGATATGAGTATGACAGGAATTCTTTTGGCGGCTCTTATCGTGGGCGGCACAGGACTGTTTATCGGTGTTTTCCTTGGAATCTCAGGAAAGAAATTTGCCGTAGAGACAGATGAGAGATGGGAAGCTGTTCTGGATGCGCTTCCGGGAAATAACTGCGGAGGCTGCGGATATGCCGGCTGCTCAGGGCTGGCTGCCGCGATCGTGGCCGGGGAGGCAGAGACAGGCGCCTGTCCGGTAGGCGGGGCTCCTGTGGCGGAAACGATCGCAGAGATCATGGGCACTGAAGTATCGGTCCAGGAGCGCAGGACCGCGTTTGTAAAATGCGCAGGTACTTGTGAAAAAGCGAAAACGGAATATGAATATTCAGGGATCAGAGACTGCATCATGGCATCCCAGATGCAGGACGGTGGCGCCAAGGGCTGCGCATATGGCTGTCTGGGATATGGATCCTGTGTGGAAGTATGTCCGTTTGATGCGATCCATATTATTGACGGGATTGCCGTGGTAGACAGAGAGGCCTGCAAGGCCTGCGGCAGATGCGTGGATGTCTGCCCGAAACATCTGATCGAACTGATTCCCTATAAGCAGAGGACAGCCGTACAGTGCGGCTCCAATGACAAGGGAAAGGCACTGATGGAAGTATGTGAAACAGGGTGTATCGGCTGCCGGCTTTGTGAAAAAAACTGCGAGGCGCAGGCGATCACTGTGAATAACTTTCTGGCTCACATTGACCCGGAAAAATGTACAAACTGCGGCGTATGTGCCCAGAAATGTCCGAGGAAGGTCATAACAGTGCACGAGGTGTGACCAGAGCTGTAAAAAGGAAACAGAGCGGGCGGCCCTCCTTGGGGAGAGCTGCCCGCTCTGTATATGCCGGAAAATCTGAAGACCGATCTACAGAATTTCCAGAGGGATATTATCGCTGGTCGTATGGATTTTCATATCAGCTGTCACAAAAATTGCTTCCACACCGTCCAGGCTCTGGATCAGTTCCATGCCTTTATCCAGTCCGAGAAGGAAGCAAGTCGTGCTAAGAGCGTCTCCTTGTGCAGAACTGTCAGAGATGACGGTCACCTGGTACAGTCCGGTATCCGCCGGATAACCGGTGGCGGGATCCAGGATATGATGGTAGATCATCCCGTCCTGTTCAAAATATCGTTCATAATTTCCGGAAGATACGACCGACTGGCCGGATATCTGAAGGGAAGCAAGAATTGTTCCGCTTTCTGCAAAAGGCTTCTGTATGCCGATGCGGAAGTCTGATCCGTCATACTTTCCTCCTACAGCCAGCATATTGCCTCCCAGGTTGATCAGGGCGTGACCGATTCCTTCGCTCTCCAGATATTCCTTTATCCGGTCAGCAATATAGCCTTTAGCGATGCCTCCCAGGTCTAGCCGGGCGGCCGGGTCAGTCAGCGTTACAGTACATCCGTCCACTTGAACACAGCGATAATCTATATGGGACACTGCTTCCTGGAGCGTCTGGGCGTCTGGAAGCCGGGGAGATTCACTGTCATGGAAATCCCAGAGGCTGCTGGCTGCTGCGATCGTAATATCAAACTTTCCGCCGGAGAGTTCGCCGAAACGGCATCCCAGTTCGATCACTTCTGCTGTATCTTCCGATACAGTGACCGGCTGCCCTTTCGCCCGGTTAATGGCGGAAACCTCACTGGTTTCTATATGGGCGCTCAGGAGCTGTTCATAGTATTCGCATAATTCTCTGCAATGATCCATTACATCCTGATCAGCGCCCCAGGCTTCTACCGTTACGACGGTATCAAAATACATTCCGGTCATAGTCTGTGGTTCGGACTTTACAGGTCCGCTGCATGCTGTAAACGAAAACATAAGAGCCGCTGCTGAAAAAAGTGAAAATATTTTCTTCATTTTATCGTTCCTTTCCTGCCTTATTATATCTGGTTATCGGACAAATCACAACCCGCGAATGCGCAGATCCCGGCAGACAGGCCTGAACACGGCGGTCGAACATGTGGTTGCACAATAGGAACGGGTATGCTATGATATTTGACGGAAGAGGTACGAAAATGAAGAAAAATGACTGGATACTGGCGGGCTGCGTTGTTCTCATCTGTGCGGCTGTGCTTGTTTTCCGCTATTTCGGAGGACAAGAGAGCGGAGGAAGGGTTATTGTTTCTGTAGACGGAGAAGAATACGGCACATACAGCCTGTCCGAAGAAAGAACAGTTCGGATAGGAGATACGAACCGTCTGGCAATTAAAAACGGAGCTGTAGAGATGGAGTGGGCGGACTGCCCGGATCAGATATGCGTTCATCACACAGAAATTTCCAGGAATGGGGAAAGCATCATCTGCCTGCCGAACGAGGTCGTAGTAACAATAGAAAGCGGACGGTCCTCCGAGGTAGACGCAGTGACACAGTGACTATTTTGGGGAAAGAAGGTGTACAAGTGAGAAAGGTTGGGAACAGGGTAGCTGTTTTCGGCGTTTTTACTGCACTTGCGCTGATCTTCAGCTATATAGAACTTCTGATTCCGGTTAATTTCGGAATTCCGGGCGCAAAGCTGGGACTGGCAAATCTGGTGACGGTCATTGTACTGTATAAAACGGACTGGAGAGAAGCGCTGCTTTTATCTGTTGTACGGGTCGTTCTGGCAGGCTTTCTGTTTGGAAACCTGTTTGGAATTCTTTACAGTCTGGCAGGAGGGCTGCTCAGCGTGACAGTGATGGCGGCTCTGAAAAAGACGGGAACTTTCAGTGTGATCGGAGTCAGTATGGCGGGCGGGGTGAGCCATAATATCGGGCAGCTCATCATGGCCATGCTCGTGGTAGAGACATATGCGGTAGGATATTACCTCCCTGCACTGCTGATCGCCGGGCTGCTTACCGGAGCCTTTATCGGTGCGGCCGGACGTGAACTGCTGAAACGGATTGAATCTATTTCATTGAAGTGACACATCGTGAAACATAGGCTGCAGGAGAAACCGGTTAAAATAATAAAACGAACGGGAGAGAGATAAAAATATGATTTCCTATATCAGAGGCAGGCTGGCCTCAGTGGAAGAGCAGAAAGCTATTGTCGAAGCAGGGGGCATAGGATATGGCATTTATATGCCGAATCAGGCTCTTTCTATGCTGCCACAGCCTGGAAATGAAGTGAAAATATATACATATTTCAGCGTCCGCGAGGACGCGATGCAGCTTTTTGGCTTCCTTACCAGGGATGACCTTGAGATTTTCAGGCTGGTGATCGGAGTCAGCGGGATCGGCCCCAAAGGAGGGCTTAACATTTTATCATCCATGAGTCCCGACGAACTGCGTTTTGCCGTCATGTCAGGCGATGCCAAAGCAATTTCTGCAGCGCCTGGAATTGGAAAAAAGACAGCGGAAAAACTGATCGTGGAACTTAAAGACAAAGTAAATATCGAGGATATGCTGGCCCATGCCGCTGAGGGAGACAGTACGGGAGCGAACGCAGACGGCCATGGCGAAGAAGGCATTCAGGCGGAAGCGGTCCAGGCGCTTGTTGCATTGGGATATGGAAGTACAGAGAGTATGAAGGCGGTCAAGAAGGCTTCACCGGAGTGTGAAACTGTGGAAGATCTGCTCAAAGAAGCCCTGAAATATCTTTTTTAATACTTTCAGCAGTGCCGCACAGCCGGCAATTTATCGCTCCGCTGCAGAGCAGGACAGAGGAAAACTATGGGAAGAAGAATCATTACAACAGAAAATCTGGAGGAAGATGTTAAGATAGAGGGGGAACTGAGGCCGCTTTACCTCAGTGAATATATCGGACAGGAAAAGACCAAGCAGACGCTTGAAATCTATATCCGGGCTGCAAAGGAACGCGGAGAGCCTCTGGATCATGTGCTTTTTTATGGGCCTCCCGGTCTGGGTAAGACGACTCTGGCCGGGATCATTGCCAACGAGATGGGAGTGAATATGAAGGTTACATCAGGTCCTGCCATAGAAAAGCCGGGCGAGATGGCTGCGATCCTGAACAGTCTTCAGGAAAACGACGTGCTTTTCGTAGATGAGATTCACCGGCTGAACCGACAGGTAGAAGAGGTCCTCTATCCCGCCATGGAGGATTATGCGATTGATATTATGATCGGAAAAGGGGCCGGAGCCAGATCTATCCGGCTGAATCTGCCCAAATTTACGCTGGTCGGCGCGACCACCCGGGCGGGTATGCTCACAGCGCCCCTTCGGGATCGCTTTGGGGTGGTAAACCGTCTTGAGTTTTATACCGATGATGAACTTAAAACCATTATACTGCGCTCCGCAGGAGTTCTGGATGTTGAGATCGAGGAGGAAGGCGCTCTGGAGCTGGCGAGACGTTCCCGCGGTACACCGCGTCTTGCAAACCGTCTGCTGAAGCGGGTCCGGGATTTTGCACAGGTCAAGTATGACGGGACCATCACAAAAGAAGTGGCGAATTATGCCCTGGATCTTCTGGACGTGGATAAATATGGCCTCGATCACATCGACCGGGGAATTCTGGTCACTATGATCGAAAAATTCCAGGGAGGTCCTGTGGGGCTTGATACCCTGGCCGCAGCTGTCTCGGAGGACGCGGGAACGCTGGAGGATGTGTATGAGCCCTATCTTCTCAAAAACGGCTTTATCCAGCGCACGCCCCGGGGAAGAGTGGTCACAGAGCTGGCGTACCGCCATCTGGGGATCCCGTCTCCTCATTGGGATGCGTGAGCGGCGGATGCCTGCGGCCCCGGATATGCTGCAAATATTCTTTTTGCAGGCCGGAAGGCTTTGTTTTCATGAAAAAACTGTTGGGTTTTACTTCCAAATAGTTTATAATAGCAGATAAGAAACGCGAGGAGGATGCTATGAGTTCGGCAAAACATTTTACAGAAGTATTAATAGGGGGAAAGGTTTATACCTTAAGCGGGTTTGAAGGAGAGGAGTACCTGCAGAAAGTATCTTCCTATCTGAATCACAAGATAACGGAATGTGCAAACAGCGAGGGTTACAGAAAACAGAGCGCTGATACGAGAAATGTACTCCTTGCATTGAATATTGCGGACGATTATTTCAAGGCAAAAAAGCAGGGAGATTCACTTGAGAGCGATATCGAGCTGAAAGACAAAGAAATGTACGATCTGAAACACGAACTGATCTCCGCACAGATCAAGCTTGAAAACGTAGAAAAAGAGCTGGCGAAGATGAAGGAAGAAAACAATGATCTCCAGATGCAGATCGTCAAACTGGAGACCGAGATGAAAAACCGGAGAAGGTAAATGCAGAAGGGCTGTCAGAACGACAGCCTGTTTCATGTTATGGGAGTTTTACAGAAGGGATGTCTGTTAAAAACAGGAAGGAGAAAACTATGATCAGCGGTTCAGTTGAAATTCTGGCGCCGGCAGGTTCATACGACTGCTTTCGGGCTGCCATAGCCGCAGGAGCGGACGCTGTTTATGCCGGAGGGTCCAGATTCGGAGCCAGAGCCTATGCGGATAATTTCTCCGGGGATGAACTGATCCAGGCGATAGAGGAAGCCCATCTTTTCGGGAAACGTCTGTATCTTACGGTCAACACGCTTCTCAAGGACCGGGAGACAGAAGAACTGGACGGCTATCTTCGGCCGCTCTACGAAAGGGGACTGGATGCTGTGATCGTCCAGGATGCGGGAGTGCTGCAATATATACGGGAGCGCTTTCCCGGACTTGAAATTCATGCCAGCACGCAGATGACCGTTACAGGCTACCCGGGCGCTTCTTTTCTGGAGGAGGCAGGAGTAAAACGGGTGGTTCCGGCGAGAGAACTGTCGCTTGATGAGATCCGGCAGATCCGGCAGAACACGAATATGGAAATCGAATGCTTTGTGCACGGAGCCTTATGCTACTGTTATTCCGGACAGTGCCTGCTGAGCAGTATGATCGGAGGGCGCAGCGGAAACCGGGGACAGTGCGCTCAGCCCTGCAGGCTTCCGTGGACGGTAAGCGGGAGACAGAAGTATTATATGAGTCTGAAAGATATGTGCGCGTTGGAACTGATCCCGGATCTTGTCGATGCGGGGATTGATTCTTTTAAGATTGAAGGAAGGATGAAGAAACCGGAATATGTGGCGGCTGTCACTTCGGTGTACCGCAGATATACGGATCTTTATCTGGAAAAGGGCCGGGAGGGATTCCGGGTGGCTGTCGAAGACCGGGAAATGCTCATGGATCTGTATAATAGAGGAGGCTCTCACACAGGATATTACAGACAGCATAACGGCTCCGGCATGCTCAGCCCTGACAGGCCAAACCATGCGGGCGTGCCGGCGCTGAAAGTGGATCGCTGCCGTGGAAGGAAAATAGAAGGGACAGCGCTCACAGACATAAATCCGGGAGATGTGATCGAAACCGGAAAAGGCAAAAAAAATAACTATACTGCGGGCTGCAGAATAAAAAAGGGCGATACGATATCTTTTCTGCTCCAAAAAGGCGCGGCTGCAGAACCGGGGGCCATACTGCCGCGGATACGAAATGAAAGCCTGATCCAGTCTCTCCGGCAGAAATATCTTGAGGGAAACCTGCAGGCCGGTGTGGAAGGAAGACTGATCCTCGCCTGCTCGCAGCCTGCAGTGCTGGAGGTAAGCTGCAGAGGATGTTCTTTTTCCGCGCATTCGTCCTGCAATGTACAAAAAGCGGAAAACCGCCCTCTTGATGCAGAACAGGTGAAAAAAAGACTTGCAAAGACCGGCGGGACTGATTTTTGCTTCCGCACTCTGGAAATCTGTATGGACGGTGACGTGTTCCTTCCCGTACAGGAACTGAACCAGATGAGAAGAACCGCCCTGGACGGGCTGCGCCAGAAACTGATCTCAGCCTTTTACCGGGCTGATGGAAAGGAAAACCGATCTGTTCTGAATAAAAATAAGGATGAGTCCCGCTGCATAGACGCGGCAAAACAGGAACTCTCCGGCAATGGAAATCCCTTTGGCGTCCCGGCGCTTACTGTGCTTGCGGAAACGCTGGAACAGCTCGTGCAGATCAGTGAATATCTTGCATGCCATCCGGGCAGCCGGATCAGACGTGTATATGCAGAATGCCATATGGACGGAAACTTTTACTCGGATAAGAAAGCAGCGGAGATCCTGAAAAAAATCCGCTCCGTGGGCTGTCAGGTCTATCCGGCTATGCCGCGCATATTCCGGAAAAAAGAAAGGGAACGATTTGAAGGAATGCAAAAAGATTTTGCAGCTTTTCCCCAGGACGGCGTTTTAGTCCGCAATTATGAAGAGGTCTGGATGCTGCGGCAGTGTGGATTTGACAAAAATATAATTCTGGACCATAATCTATATGTGTTCAACCGCTGCGCAAAACAGTTCTGGTCCACATATGGAATTACCGATTTTACAGCTCCTGTCGAACTGTGCGCAGAGGAATTGGCCGGACTGGGGCTTGATTCTGCGGAACTTATCGTATATGGACGGCTTCCGGTCATGGTATCGGCTCAGTGTATCTCTGCCGCGGCTTCCAGATGCAGGAGACGCAGCGGGATCATCTGTATCGAGGACCGGTTTCAAAACCGTTATCCTGTAAAAAACTACTGTGATTCTTGCTACAGCATCATATATGATACATGCCCTGTCTATCTTGGCAACCAGGAAGCGCAGCTGCGAAGCCTTGCCCCGAAAGCGCTCCGTATCCAGTTCTCTACGGAGACGGGAAAAGAGATACCGGAAATCTTGTCGCTATTTGAACAGATGGACGAAAAAAGCAGTTCTGGAAGGCTTGCTTTTGAATATACGCAGGGGCACTTTAAAAAAGGAATAAAATAAAGCAGGTGAGAAAGTGGTAAACATAACAATACAACTATCAAAATACATTATCATCATACTTATGGCCGCGTATACGTTTTCCTGTTTTTCTATTTTTACACGCAGCTACGAGGATGAAGAGAACCGGGTTCTGATCCGCCAGAATGTTCTGATGTTTGTGCTCCAGGCTGTGGCTTTTGCGGTAATGTTCCTGGCAACAGAAGACATGAGGATCCTTTTTATCTGGGCAGCGCTTTTTGCCGTCCTCCTGGCGGTCATTCTTCTGTACAACCTGATCTATCCGAATGTATCGCGACTGGTCGTCAACAATATGTGTATGCTGATCACGGCGGGAATGATCATGATAACCCGGCTGTCCTACGACAATGATACGGCATACGGAAGCGCCATAAAACAGCTTGCGTTTGTTATACTGGGCGTCATATTCGGTCTGATCGTGCCTGTCCTTATAAGGAAACTGACGTTTCTTGAAAAATGGACTTATATATACGCTGCGGTGGGCGGAGCCGCCCTCCTGATCGTCGCTGTTTTCGCCACCACATCCGGAGGGGCGAAGCTGGGGTTCAGTCTGTTTGGAGTGAACATCCAGCCGTCAGAGTTTGTAAAAATACTTTTTGTATTTTTTGTCGCAGCAAGCCTTAAGAAATCGACGGAATTCAAAAATATCGTCGTTACTACAGCCATTGCAGCGGCCCATGTGCTGATCCTGGTCGTCTCCACTGATCTGGGAGCCGCTCTGATCTTTTTTGTAGTATATCTTGTCATGCTCTATGTGGCTACAAGACAGCCGCTGTATGTTCTGGCCGGCATTGCGGCAGGGTGTCTGGCTGCTGTGGCCGGATATTATCTTTTCTCACATATCCAGGTCCGGGTGGAAGCATGGCAGGACCCGATAGCAACTTACAGCGGGAGCGGATTTCAGGTTGCCCAGTCTCTGTTCGCCATAGGGACCGGAGGATGGTTTGGAACCGGTCTCTTTAAAGGGCAGCCGGATATGATACCTGTATCGGAGACAGACTTTATCTTTTCTGCTATCACAGAGGAAATGGGAGTGATCTATGCACTCTGTCTTGTCCTGATCTGTGTGAGTTGTTATGTGATGTTCCTCAATATAGCTATGGAGCTGCGCGATCAGTTTTATAAACTTGTAGCCCTGGGACTTGGAACCTGCTATATCTTCCAGGTGTTCCTGCAGATCGGGGGCGTGACGAAGTTTATACCATCCACCGGAATGACGCTTCCTTTCGTCAGCTACGGCGGCAGTTCGATGCTGAGTACGATGATCATGTTCGGCATTATCCAGGGGCTGTATATTCTGAGGGAAGATGAAGAAGAAAAAATAGAGAGAAAAAAAGAAAGGGAGCTGAGAAATGAACTGGGAAGAAGTACCGCGCGAAAGACGGCGAAAACCGGACCGAAATTCGAAGAAGTCCCGAGACAGAGGCCGCGGCAGAAACAGAGAACGCGTTCGAAATAAAGAGTTTGCAAGAGTTACCTATTTTTTTGTGATCCTCTTTATTGCGCTTATGATATATATCGTATATTTTATGATAGCCAGAGCGGGAACATTTGTAAACAGCCCTTACAACAAGCGGCAGGATCTGTTCGCAGAGACGGTCGTGAGGGGAGATATTGTTGACAGAAACGGAAATGTGCTGGCTGAGACAGAAGTCGCGGAGGATGGGACAGAGACGAGAAGTTACCCGTACGGCGCTGCGTTTGCCCATGTTATCGGCTACAGTGACCCTGAGCTTGGAAAGACCGGCCTTGAGTCTGCGGAAAATTTTGAACTCCTTACCTCAAATGCATTTTTTGTTGAAAAGCTGCAGAATGAGTTCAGCGGTGAGAAAAATATGGGGGATACAGTAGTCACGACACTTGACGCGGATCTCCAGCAGGCCGCGTATGACGCATTGGGAGACAACAAAGGGGCGGCCATCGTCATGGAAGCAGATACCGGGAAGATCCTGGCAATGGTCTCAAAGCCGGGATTTGATCCGAACCGCATCCGAACGGACTGGGAAACTCTGAACACGGATGAAGAGAACAGCCCGCTCCTGAACAGGGCAACGAACGGCTCCTATGCTCCGGGCTCTACTTTTAAAGTTGTGACGACCCTGGCTTTCATGCGTCAGAACAACAATTATGCGGACTATACTTATGACTGTTCCGGGAAAATAACCGTAGACAATACGACGATCCGCTGCATTAACGGCAACGTGCATGGGCATGAAGATCTGGAAAGCTCACTTGCAAATTCCTGCAATGCGTCGTTTTCAAACATCGGACTTTCCCTGGATATCGGAGGATACCGGGATACGGCAGAGGATCTTCTGTTTAACAGCGCGCTTCCGGGAACACTGGATTACAGCAAAAGTTCATTTGCGCTTCAGGAAGATTCCAGTTCTGCTGAGATTATGATGACGGCCATGGGGCAGGGGAATACGATGGTAAGTCCGTATCACATGGCGCTGATCACGCAGGCGATCGCCAACGGGGGAACTCTGATGGAACCGTATCTGGTGGACAGCGTTACAAATTATACAGGAAGTGAAGTGCGCAAAAATGTACCGAAAAGTTACCGGAGACTGATGACGTCGGAAGAGGCGGCTCAGCTCAAAGAATATATGACTGCGGTCGTAGAAGAAGGGACAGCGTCTGTGCTCAGCGGCAAGTCCTATACAGTTGCCGGAAAAACAGGCACAGCAGAGTACAGCATGTCTGATGCGGATAAAACACATTCCTGGTTTATCGGTTTTACAAATGTAGATAACCCGGAACTGGTCATCACTGTGATCACAGAGGGATCGGACGGAAGTGCCAGCGGAAAGGCAGTCTCTCTGGCAGGAGAGATACTGGATTCTTATTATAACTGACAGGCGGAGAGGAATATATGCGTGTAAAATTTTACTGCGATCTGTATGTCAGCCAGGGCTGGCAGAAGAAAAAAACAAAAATAATGAAGCTGCTCTGCAGAAAAAAGCTGCATCCCTCTGTCTACCTTGTAGCTCTGGCCCAGGGGGAACAGAACCAGCTTGAGATTTTTTCTTCAATCCTTCTCCGGCAGCATGTATTTGACAATAGTGAGATTTTTGTGACCGGACTTGCAGATGGCTATGACGAGGCTCTTTTTCTTGTCGAACAACTTGCTGATAAAGTGTACCGAGAGACCGGTACGGCTGATCTCCGCCGTTTTATCCTCGGACGGCAGGAAGAATTTGAAAAAACAGGGCGGTAAAGCGGATGCTACATATAATTTTTTTAATATTGAAGATACTTGGTATTGTGCTTCTTGTTGTGGCTGCGGCTGTCATTGTGCTGCTGGCTGCAGTGATCCTTCTGCCTGTCCGATACAGAGCTGCAGTTTCCTGCGGCGGGAAGGTGAAATCTCTTAAATGTCGGATACGGTTTCACTGGCTTGCCCGCCTGATCTCCGGGGAGGCCGCCTATGAAAATGAAACTCTTGTCTGGAAATTTCGGATCGCCTGGAAAAGATTTGACAGCTCTGAGGATGAGATGGAGAGCAGAGTGACGGAAGAGAAAACAGAGAAAAGAGAAAAAAAAGCCGAAAAGGAAGCGCGGAAAAAGAAGACGGATAAAAACCGGCCCGACGAAAAGCCAGACCCTTCCGGCACGAAGAAGAAGGCAGGGCAAAAAATCCCGGAAGATAACTCGAAATCCCAGAAGGAAAAGAGTGAAGAAAAGGAAAAAGAAGAAAAGGCGGAAGAAGGGATAGCAGAAAAAGCTGCTGCATTTTGTGAAAAGATAAAATATACATTCCACAAAATATATGTTAATATAAAATCGTTGGCAGAGAAAAAAGAAAACGTACAGAATTTTCTGACCGATGAGATACACAGAAACGCTTTTTTTACTGTGCTGACGGAAGTGAAAAGGCTGCTTCGGTCTCTGCGGCCGAAAAAAATAGAGGGATCAGTGGAGTTTGGATTTGATGACCCGGCGCATACAGGCTATGTTCTCGCCGCAGTCAGTATGATTTATCCTCTGATCGGAGAATATACAGATATCCGGCCGGATTTTGAACATAAAATCCTTAAAGGACGGCTTTTGGCAGAGGGGAAGATCCGCCTGCTGTATTTTCTTGTCCCGGCGTGGAATCTGTATTTTAACAAAGATGTAAAAAAGACATATGAGCACATCAAAAGCTTCAAATTATAGAAGCGCTGCAGCGGACAAAATTAACAGATAATAGGAGGAAGAAAGCATGTCTGAAGCAAACGGTAATTTTAAGGCAACAGTAGAGTCACTTTTCCGGGGAATGGACGGTGTGATTTCGTCAAAAACAGTGGTGGGGGAAGCAATCCACATCAACGGAACGATCATCCTTCCTCTGGTAGATGTCTCTTTTGGAATCGGGGCAGGCGCGTTTAGCGGTGAAAAGAAGGAAAAGGGAATCGGCGGCATCGGCGGAAAAATGTCTCCCAGCGCTGTTATTGTGATCCAGAACGGCCGGACGAAGCTGGTCAATATTAAGAATCAGGATACGATCACAAAGATTCTTGACATGGTTCCTGATGTGGTGGACAGATTTACTTCCGGAAAAGAAGAAAAGATGACCGAAGAAGATGTGATGGACATTTTAGATTCTGATGACGAAGTGTAAATGAAGGGAATAAAAAGACGGATGCCGGCATAGGATATACCAACGGGGCGCACGGGAGCGAAGACAATGAAAAAGGTATGCGGTTTTGCGCTGTTCTGGATAGCGATCGGGATGTTTATTATGATGCTGCTCCCAAACCTCGTATGGGGCGTTATCCTGCTGCTTGTGTTTCTCGTGCTCGGATATCGGCTGTTCTGCTGCTGAATAAGCCAACAAGCCAGGGAATCTGATGTGTCGGCAGAGTTTTTCAAAAAGAAAACCCGTATCTGACAAAATGCAGATACGGGTTTTGCCTGCTTATATTATGCGGAAACTATGCTCTTTCAACGCGTCCTGACTTCAGGCATGATGTACATACATACATTTTCTTTGATCCGCCTTCTGTTTTTACTCTGACGGATTTTACATTTGATTTCCACATTTTCGGTGTTTTTCTATGAGAGTGGCTTACATTGTTACCAAAGTGAGCTCCCTTTTCACAAATAGCACATTTTGCCATGACTGCACCTCCTAACAATCTGAACTGGTCGTATAGACTCATAACAATGACATTTTATCAGAAACATTTTCCTATTGCAAGTATTTTTTAAAAAAAACGAATCTGTATTGTAAAATTTATGAAGTGATAGTATAATAATCATGTTATTTATGGTAAAAATCCATATAAGAACTGGAGGTAATATATGATGAAAGGAAGTATGAGCACAGATCTTGGAATCATCACAGTCAATCCAGAAGTGATCGCCAAATACGCGGGTTCCGTGGCAGTGGAGTGTTTTGGAATCGTCGGTATGGCTGCAGTCAATATGAAGGACGGGCTGGTTCGTCTTCTGAAAAGGGAAAGCCTGACACATGGAATACAGGTCGAACTTTCAGATGATAATACCATTATCCTCAATTTTCACGTGATCGTCTCTTACGGAGTGAACATCCTCTCTGTATCCGATAATCTGATGAGCAACGTGAAATACAAGGTTGAGGAGTTCACCGGAATGTCGGTAGAGAAAATCAACATCTTCGTTGAAGGTGTGAGAGTGATAGATTAAGGAGGATTTTATCGTGGCTGTTAAAACGATAAATACAGAGATGCTTCAGAAAATGTTTCTTGCCGGCGCGGCAAATCTGGAAGCAAAAAAAGAATACATCAATGAATTAAATGTATTTCCCGTACCGGACGGGGATACCGGTACAAATATGACTCTGACGATCATGTCGGCGGCGAAAGAAGTAAAGGCCATTGAAAATCCGGATATGCTTTCTACTGCAAAAGCCATCTCCTCCGGTTCCCTGCGCGGCGCCAGAGGAAATTCAGGAGTGATCCTTTCACAGCTTTTAAGAGGATTTACAAAAGAAATCCGCGATTATAAGGAAATTGACGTGCCTGTTCTCGCAAAAGCCTGCGAGAGAGCGACGGCGACAGCATACAAAGCAGTTATGAAGCCGAAGGAGGGAACGATCCTCACCGTTGCAAAAGGCATCTCTCAGAAAGCGGGCGAACTTGCAGAGACTACGGAAGATCTGGAGGTGTTCATTCCAGAGATCATCCGCCACGCAGAAGATGTGCTGGCTCAGACCCCGGATATGCTTCCTGTACTGAAAGAAGCCGGAGTCGTGGATTCCGGCGGACAGGGGCTTATTGAGATCCTTCACGGGGCATACGACGCATTCTCCGGCAAGGAGATCGACTACACGGCTATTGACGCCAGTGCGGGAACAAAAATGGTGAAACCGTCCCAGCAGGCAGAGACAGATATCAAGTTCGGCTACTGTACGGAATTTATCATTATGACAGACAAGCCTTTCTCGGAAACGGACGAGACTGAGTTCAAGGCGTACCTGGAGTCCATCGGCGATTCTATTGTCTGCGTTGCGGACGACGATATCGTGAAGATCCATGTCCACACAAACGACCCGGGACTTGCTATCCAGAAAGCTCTCACATACGGCCAGCTCTCCAGGATGAAGATTGACAATATGCGCGAGGAACACCAGGAGAAACTGATCCGTGATGCGGAGAAGGTAGCGGAACAGCAGGCCCAGGCAGCTGAACTTAAGAAGAAAAAAGAAGCCAGAAAACCGGTTGGCTTTATCGCTGTTTCGATCGGCGAGGGGATGAATGAGATATTCCGGGAACTGGGCGTGGACTATATCATCCAGGGCGGACAGACTATGAATCCGAGTACGGATGATATGCTGACCGCTATCGACCATGTAAATGCGGACCACATTTTCATCTTCCCCAATAATAAGAATATCATCCTTGCGGCAAATCAGGCCCAGAGCCTTACAAAAGACAAGGATATTATCGTAATTCCCACGAAAACAGTTCCTCAGGGAATCACTGCGGTCATCAATTATATGCCTGAGGCGGATGTGGATACTAATATCGAAGCGATGAAAGATGGGATCACCCACGTAAAAACCGGCCAGGTGACATATGCTGTGCGGGATACCCACATTGATGATAAGGAAATCCACGAGGGAGACATTATGGGAATTGGCGACCAGGGCATCCTGTCAGTCAGCCAGTCCGTAGAGGACGCGGCAAAAGAGATGCTTGCCCAGCTTGTTGACGGTGATTCCGAACTGATCAGCCTGTACTACGGGCAGGATGTTACAGAAGAAGATGCGGCTCAGTTTGCCCAGGCTGTCGAGGAACTTTATCCAGATATGGATGTGGATCTCCATTCAGGCGGACAGCCAATTTACTACTATGTTCTTTCCGTGGAGTGAACTTGACCGTCAGGACAGAAAATGAGGATACGGGGCGTTCTCCCGATGGGAGAATGCCCTGATTTTATATCAGATTCAGGAGAAGAACATGAACGAGAAAAGCAGTGTCGGAAAATTAAAAGGGATCGGCGAAAAGACAGTGGCTCTATTTGCAAGGGTCGGGGTGAAGACGGTGGGGGATCTCATCCGTTATTACCCCAGGGGATATGACATATTTGATGATCCTGTTCCGATCGGGGAACTGGAAGAAGGAAAGACTGCCGCGGTGACAGGGGCAGTCTTCGGGCGTATCCAGGTGTCAGGAAATCAGCGTATGCAGATCACAACTCTGCATTTAAAAGACCTTACAGGTACACTGAAGGTTATCTGGTTCCGCATGCCGTTTCTT
>ERZ1643250.804-NODE-804-length-30392-cov-7.947984_pt1 | contig 30392 bp, 30 predicted proteins | sample MGYA00579262_ERZ1643250 | MGnify/ENA primary metagenome ERZ1643250 (study PRJEB29033, sample SAMEA4952265) | chicken gut metagenome | biome: Broiler Chicken; feature: Gastrointestinal Tract; material: Caecum | place: Ireland | collected 2018 | study: Broiler... | reverse complement strand
TAAAAACAGCTTTTTATCGCTGTTTTTAACTATTTTGTTGAACTGTTGACTTTTTCACCCATGACTCTGGTGGATGTTCCGACGTCACCTTAGGAGGCGGTCACTCTATCCAGCTGAGCTATAGCGACATTTAAAAAGCTATAAACAGCCGTACCCATTTCCCGGGCACGGTTATTAATATAACACATTTTCTCCCTTTTCACAACCAGTTTTTACAAGAACTTATAACTATGACAGTTGTGTGGACAGCCTGATCCGGTCGCTGTTTGTGTAGGCTCTGTTGTACTCGATCACAAGACCGTCCTGGTCCCTTGTCACGTCTGTCACGAGGAACACCCGGCTGCCGTCTTCTTTTCCGAGACAGCGTGCCTCCATGCCCGACACTTCCACCGCGTCGATGGTCTCGTCAATATATGTGGGCACATGATGGCTTTTGCTCCACGCGTCGTAAAGGGAATAGACTTCAAAATCAATACACTCGAAATCCGGGATCAGTTCCTGCCGGATATATGTAAACTCAAGTGATATCGGCTCTTCGTCAGCCAGACGCAGACGAACCAGCTTCCACACCGGATCTGACTTGTGGATTCCCATAACTTTTGCTATCCGGTAGCCCGCCGCCTGTCCGGTCTTAATGAGCACCCGGTTCGTGATCCGTACTCCCTGCTGCCGGAGCAGCCTGGAAAATCCGCTGACTTTCTGCAGAGAGTAGCTGATATCCGGCCGGTTTACATATGTCCCTTTTCCCTGAATACGAAAGAGCAGACCTTCCTGCTCCAGGATATTCAGGGATTTCCGCACTGTTTTCCGGTCAATCCCGTATATCCGTTCCAGTTCTCTTTCCGGCGGAAAGACCTGGCCGTATTTATATTCTTCATTCATGATCCGGTTTCTCAGTCTGTCCGCCAGCTGCACGTAAAGTGGTTTTTTCTCACTGCTGCCCATAGTTTCCCCTGTCCATATCTTCCTGTTCGATCTGTTCCTTTGTAAGATATTTTACACTGCCCGCTGCCCTTGCCGCAAGATATGCCTTTGCCCCTTCTTCCAGGTAAACCGCCGTCTCCAGCGCCGAAAAGACGGAATCGCCCATAGCGATCACCCCATGGTTTCCCAGTATTACCGCATCCGAGGCGCCGCAATACCGGACAGTCTGCACCCCCATACCTTCATCGGAAGATACAGTAAATGGCGTCACCGGTACGTCGCCATGGGCGGTATCTATAATGGTAGTCAGGCATGCCGGAAGGCAGTCGCCGATCAGTCCCGCCGCCGTTGCATAGGGCTGGTGCGTATGGATGATCGCTTTCACCTCTGGCTTATGCCTGAAAATATAAAGCAGCGCATCCGTATCCGAAGAAGGTCTCCGCCTTCCTTCCAGAATATTTTTTTCACAGTCCAGGCGGACAATATCGTCCTCCTCCATATCTTCATACAGCATGGCGGAGGGCGTTACCAGAAACGTGCCGTCGTCCAGGCGCAGGCTTACGTTTCCCCCGGTAAGAGAGACCAGCCCGTACCGGAGCATTTCCATGCCGCATTTAATTAATTCCTGCTTTTCTTTCTCATACACAGTCCATACACCTCCTACTACTGTTTTTGCTGCCGCGCTCTACAAAATCCGATTCTCTGCTCTACATTCTGTGCGCAAGGTAATCCCGGGCCTGGGTCAGCGCGGCCGCAGTGTCCTCATATTGATCGCTCCAAAGTTCCACAATGAGAGGCCCGCCGAATTTAATCTCATCAAGGACGGAAAACACCCGGTCGAAATCAAGCTCCCCTTCTCCCAATGGGATATACCCGTCATCCGGCACGTCTCTCATGTGCAAAGCGGTCATATGCCCCTGGGCTTTTTGCAGTTCTTTCTCAGGCGCATATCCCATCATATAGAGATTGGCCACGTCTGGATAAACTGTCAGCCATGGAGAATCTGCTTTTTCGACAATTTCCACCGCTTTTTCCACAGAAGTCACATACTTTTCCACCGTCTCTATCGAAAGCATGATCCCGTTCTGCTCCGCCAGGCGGGCCGAATGCATCAGGTTGTCCTCAAACCGCTTTCCCGTTTCTTCGGTATGTGGTTCATAAAACACATCGTATCCGGCCACCTGTATGACCCGTATGCCCAGATCATATGCCAGTTCTATCGCCTTTTTCATCATTTCCACCGATATTTTCTCAATATCCCTGTCTGCGCTCCCCATGGGGAATCTGCGCTGGCCGCTGAAGCACATGGAAAACAGCCTTATGCCCGCATCCCGGGCGCTTTTCAGTATGTTTTTCCGTTCCTGCGCGTTCCAGTCCAGACGAGCCAGCCTCATATCAGATTCGTCCACGCTGATCTCAAAAAAATCAAATCCCAGTTTTGCGCCGGCTCCAAACATATTTCCCAGAGGCCCGGGATCCAGCGCTTTCTCATATATCCCTATCTTCCGTTCCACCCGGCTTCTCCTTTCTGTAAAGCGGGCGCCGGACAGCCTGCACGGCTGCCCGGACGCCCGTTTACGGCTTATCCATGTTTATTTCCCGCTGCCCGTGTTCCTGCATTTATGTATGTGCAGATCCGGGCCGTTCTCCCTCTTTTACTCTGCAAAAAAGGCTCTTCCTAATACGGCGCAGTCCAGTCCCAGCTTCTCAAGCTCCGGCAGCGCTTCCCTGCGGATGCCGCCGTCCGCCCAAAGCTCGATCCTGCCTTGCGCATTGCCCTGCTGCCGGATCATTTCCCCCGCCTCCTGTATTTTCTTCATAGCGTATGGCTTAAAAGAAAGCGTGGGATCCCCCGCTTCGCACGTCTGAAGCAGCAGATAATCGATCTGATCCAGCCATGGCTCCGCAGCATAGACCGGCGTCCCGTAGTTGAGCGCCAGGCCGGCTCTTCCGCCGCCTGCGTGTATGAGTCCCAGGCACTCTGACGGATATTCCACAGCCTCCAGATGGACGGCAATATCTTTTACTTTGCAGTCCATGAGCTGAGGAATGTATTTCTGAGGGCAGGTCACCATCAGATGAGCGTCGATCCTCACGTCTGTCACAGCCGCGATCTGTCTTGCCAGATCTACGCCGAAGGTGATATCCGGGCTGAAGTTTCCGTCCTCCATATCAAAATGAAGCCGTCCCGTCTGTTCCGCCTTTTTTATTTCACTCTGAATATTCAGAAGGTCCGCCGAGGCGATGGAAGGTGTGATTTTCAGCATACCGTCCCCTCACCTCCGCAGAAAAAGTCAAGCGCTTTCAGGGCTCGTTTATAGGTTTCAAATTTTTTCTCATAGACCGCGCCTTTTTCCGGGTCAGGATAGTAGGTTTTCTTCATATGCACCATATGTTCCACGGCCTCGTCCACATCCCGGTAAGCGCCGCCTGCCACAGCCGCGCACATGGCGGCTCCCAGTGCGCCCGGTTCCATTGCCTCAGACACTTCCAGAGGCATCTGCAGCATATCGCAGAAAATCTGGGCCCATACTTCCGATCTGGTGATCCCGCCGGACAGTTTAGCGCGACTGAAATGCCTGCCGCTTTCAATCAGCCTGTTCACATGAAGCATAGCCGAGAACGCCACGCCTTCATACACGGCCCGCACCATATGCTCCCGTCCGTGATAGCTTTCCAGATTAAAAAACGCCGCCTTTGCGTCCGGGTTTGTGGCGGATGCAAAGAGATAGGGCACAAATACCACATTGCTCTCCTCCGGTCTGATCTCCTCCGCCATTTTATTGCACTCGTCATAAAAAACAGTCTTATCCGTCCCTTTCCGGTCCGGCTCCATAAGCTTTTCGATAAACCACTCAAAGTTGCCTGCCGACGTGGGGCTGGATTCCTCCATAATATAGTAGCCGGGCTTGTAAGACTCGGCGATAGAGTTCGCCCCGTCTACCAGTTCCTTTGAAAGGACTTCGTTAATCGACCATGTCCCGGCGATCATACACAGAGTATCGTCGTCCAGTATGCCGCTGGCCATTGCGCAGGCGTTTACATCGTAGCAGGAGCCTGCCACCGGAGTGCCGGGAGCCAGTCCGGTCTGTGCGGCCGCCTCTTCCGTCACTGTGCCGGAGATCTCTGTTACCCCGGTATACTCCGGCATCTTTGACCTGCAGTCTTCCAGCCCCAGGGCGCGGAAGATCACGTCGTCGAACTCATGAGTATGGATGTTCATCAGTCCGGTACATGTCATTTCAGTCAGCTCATAGCAGCGGCGGCCGGTCAGCTTCATACGGATAAAATCTTTAATTGAAAGGATACAGTCTGTTTTTTCCAGAATATCCGGGCAGTTTTCCTTCAGCCATACCATGAGCATCGCCGTCTGAGCCGGCCAGAACTCCTGATAAGTAAGATGGTATACCTGATCCTGCACGCCATTTTCTACCAGCCTCTCGCAGAGGTCCGCCGCCCGGTTGTCACTTGAGACAATCCCGTTGTACACCGGATTCCCGTCCCTGTCCACAAGGCAGATGCCGTTTCCATATCCGGTCAGCCCCAGCCCTGCGATCTCCTGCGGATCGATCCCGGCTTTGTGGATCACCTCTTTTATGAGCTCTGCGTTCGTCTTCCAGACTTCATTCAGATCTCTCTCGACCCGGCCGGCGCAGGGCTCGATCAGCGGAATCCTCCTTCCCGCTGAAATGATCTCTCTTCCTTTCAGATCAAAAACCGCCGCTTTTGTTGTAGAACCTCCATTATCAATTCCGATCAGATATTGTTTCATAAATATTCTCCATTCTGCCGCCCTCAGGCGGCTGAAACGCCACCTGCTCTGCTATCTGCAGTCAACCCATTCGCAGTCTCTTAACCAGTCCACAGCTTTTGCGACTGCAGCGTCCGGGTCACTGAAGTACATCTGATTGTTGATCTCCAGCGTAATGGAATTGCCGTAGTCGTGTTCCGCCAGAATTCTCAGATAGTCTTTCAGCGGATTCTCTCCGTCTCCCGGGCAGAGATGGCCGGTCGGGAACCCGTCGGCCAGATGCGCGTGCTGGAGCCGTTCTCCGAAAGCGTCGTAGTAATCGGAGACAGACTCGCCCGCCGCCGCGGCAGCCACGCAGTCCACACATGCATTTAAAGAACTGCAGTTGACGTCGTCCAGCATCTTCTGCAGCATCTTCCGGTTATAGCAGATATTGCACTCATATTTCTGAAGCTGCTCCATCACCATTTTTACACCGATTTTGTCCGCATACTCGCACAGCTCCTGAAGCGATTCTATAGAGCGGGCATAGGTTTCATCTGTATTCTCATCGAACAGTCCGTAGCCCATCTGCATAAAGTAATATTTTGCCCCGAATTCTTTCGTATCTTCCAGATAATTTTTTACGATATCCATGCTGTTCTTCCGCACGTACGGATTGGACGAGGCGATATTAATAGGATAGAGGCAGATCTGCTCTGCGGTGAAAACGCTCATCTCAAGTCCTCTCTCGTCCAGCATCCTGCGGATCTCAGATACCCGTTTCTGTCTCTGTGACAACGGTGTGTCAAATGCACAGTAATGTGTGGCGCCGCCCCAGAAGTCCACATAATGAAAACCGTTTGCGGCCAGAGAATCCAGGCAGTATTCCAGACTGTACTGCTGGTAGAGAACACTCATAACGCCGAACTGATCCATAGCAAGTTTCTTCATGTTTTTATCCTCCTTTTTATTCCGGTATTTTTCTGATCCTTCTCTTCCGGTTCTGTAAATCTCCCTATGAATTTTTCTTCATATATTCCAGGCTGTCCGCATGGATCTTGTGGGGATCCTCCGCGTACTCTTCCATCAGGAGTTCCATTGTAACGGGGCCTTCATAGCCGAATTTCTCCAGAATATCCATCTGTTCTTTCAGGTTTACATTTCCTTCGCCCCAGGCAAGCTGGTCGCAGTCCTCCACCGCGTCCGCCATCTGGACAAGTCCGATCCTGTTTCCGAACACTTCAAAATACGTCTCCAGCGTCTCTCCCACATATCCCGGGATACTTGTGTTCGCGCAAACCATCAGATTGTCCGCCCCTACTTCGTCCAGCATCCGCTTCGCCGTCTTTGTGTCTGTCATTAAGTCCGATACGAATGAGGAAACCGGCGTCATAAGCAGTGTCACGCCGTTATCCTCCGCAATTTTGCACAGTTCCTTAACAGACTCTCTTGCATACATCCAGCCCTGGGAATGAGGATGGTCGACGAAAGCCTTCCCCGGATATATGACCACTTTATCACAGTCAAATACTTTTGCATTTTCGATAAAGAAACGAAGCTGTTTAATGGACTGCTCCCGCAGATATGGATTCACTGCAGCGATATTGATAGGAAGGAAGTTCTGCTCCGGCTCAATAGCTGTTACTGTGATACCTGCATCCTTTATCTTTGCCGCAAACTCCTCCACGGGAAATTTTTCCGCCTCGAAAATGGTAAAATGCGGATGGCATCCGCACAGTTCGATATTGTGAAGTCCCAGCTCCTTTACAGAGCGGAGAAAATAATCAAAACTCCACCGTCTGTAGTTAAAATTGTTGATCGCCAGACGTTCTAATATTTTTTCAGACATTGTTGCATCCTCCTTTTTTCATGTGTTATTCTCCGATCACCGTCACTGTCACCGTCCGCTCCTGAGGCCCGTCAAATTCCGCCAGATACACTTCCTGGGCGCTGCCCAGGAGCGGTCTTCCCTGCGCCACCGGGAAACAGGCGTTATTCCCTGTGACCATGGCCTTGAGATGGCCTGTCGGATTGCCGGCCATCGCGCCATAGCTGTCCAGGAACCTTGCGTGATAGTAGTCGCCGTCCTCTGGAAACATATTCCCCAGCACCTTCAGGATATCGTCTTCCAGGCACTCCAGACACTCGTTGACCGTGATTCCTGTCGTCGTGTGTTTTGTAATTATATGTACGATCCCTTCCTGTACGCCGCTTTCCTCTACGATCCGGCACACCTCCCGCCCCAGCGGGAGAAGCTGGTTATACCGGTCTGTGATACGGGTTATCTCCTGTCTGTAAACCATCTCATACACCTCCGTTCAGAAAATCCAGCGCATTTTTCCCCAGGATCATCTCCCTTGTGGATTCCCGCATATCCATTTCCCTTACCGCCCTCAGCATCCGAAGCTGTTCCAGCCTGGGCTCAGAGGAGCCGAACATGACCTGATGCCGCAGACTCCTGTCGATCCATTTCGGGCCGATATCGGTTCCCAGAGCCTGTGCATAAAATTCTTTCGGATTGTCAAAATAGAGCATGGCAGTGTCCGTATAGATGTTGCGGTATTTCAGCATCAGCGTACACACTTCCCGCACCCAGGGCCATCCGAACTGGGAAAGGCAGATCCGAAGTTTCGGGTGCCGTGCCGCCGTCTCCTCATATTCCAGGGGATGCCCCTGGCTCAGCCGGGTGCCCGGCTCCATGGCTACCCCTGTATGAAAGATCACAGGTTTATTGTGTTCCTCGCAGAACATATAAATGGATTCCATGATCTCATCCGATGGCCGGAAGTTCTGAAGCGCCGGGTGCAGATACAGGCCATACAGACCCTGCTCGCAAAACGCTTTCTCCAGCACGTCCATCACATCGGTGCGGGCCGGATCCACGCTGGCAAATCCGATAAACATGTCCGGGTGATCCTGCATCAGCTCCCACACTTCTTCATTAGTGCCCACACAGCCTCCCCGGGATGCCGTCACGTCCAGCGGAAGCAGAAACACCCGGTCAATCCCCCCGAACTCCATCATCTTCCGCCACATACCGATCTCAATCTGGTCTGTTTTGTACAGCCCCATAACTTCCTGGCGGAACTTAAGTTCCCCGGAAGAGATTTCTCCTTTTTTTACAAATCCCGCATGTACATGTGCGTCAATTACCATGTCTGTTCCTCGCTTTCTGACCCTGTCAGTCCACCCAGGGTCCGAATACTCCTACCACGCCGGCCGCTACTTCCGCGCCCTGTCTCTGACAGCGGGGGATATCCCATCCTCTGAGGATGCCGTTCATAAATCCTGCCATATAGGAATCTCCTGCGCCTATGGTGTTCACGACCTCTGCTTTCACGATCCCATATTCATAAAACTGTTTTCCATCATAGGCAACAGAACCTTCTTCTCCAAATGTCCCCACTGCAACAGACGCCCCTTTCGCTACCATTTCCTTCAGAAACGCATCCGTTTCCGGCGTCCTGTGTTCAAAGGAAAAGAACGGATAATCCACATAGGCGGCAATTTCCTCCACCATGGGATCCTGATACTCTGTTGCAAAGTCAAAACAGATCCGGGCGCCCTTGTCGTGGATTTCCTTCAGGTGCATATGTGCGTTGCCCCAGAATGCCGAATGTACCAGATCGCAGGAAGCCGCAAAGTCGATATCCTCCTGTGTAAACTTTACATTTTCCATCACGCCTTCCACATAGTCCAGGTAAATCCTCTCCAGTCCGTCCAGATCCATATAGGATACTGCTGTCTTTCCCTTTTCTACCCGGAAGTGGGACAGATCGATCTGTTGTTTCTCAAGCTCCTGGATCATAAGTTTTCCGTATTCGTCATCCCCGGTCACAGAGATCACTGCTGTATCTATACCCAGCTTTTTCATATTGACTGCAAAGTCCACCGCATTGCCTGTGGCATAATATTTGTTCAGTTTCTCATAGAGATCAATGCAGTTGTCTCCGATTGCCGCTACTTTCATGTTTTTTCTCCTTTCTTAATATCCGCTGCTGACGCCCGCAGGACTACTCTTCTTTGACATATACGGTCTTTCCCGCGCATATGGTCATAGATACCTGTGCTTCTTTTAATTTTTCCGGCTCCATGCCGAACAGATTCCGGTCGATCACTGCGATATCAGCCAGCTTTCCCTCTTCCAGCGTACCCAGCCTGTCTTCTCTGAAATTGGCGTACTGCCCTTCGACGGTCCACATCTTCAGTATCTGTCCTACGGTCAGGGCACAATCTTTATTAATTCCTTCCTCCGGCTTTCCGTCGGGAAACTTTCGCGTCACAGTCAGGTAAGCCGACAGCGGGATATCCGGCTCTGTCAGCGGAAGATCGGTACCGCAGCAGGCGTGTACGCCCAGGTCGAGCATCCTTTTATAAGGCCAGTAATTTTTTATTCCATTTTCGCCCACCCGGTCGTAGCCGTAGAATTCTTCCCAGCCGCCCAGACATTCCATGATCTGTACATAATTACATGCTGTTATGCCAAGCTCTGCCATGCGTTTTAATTCTTCCGGCCTTACCATTTCCAGATCCGTAATCACGTGTCTGGCGTCTCTGTCACCGTTGATCTCCCGGCAGTGTTCAAAAATATCGACCGTCCTTCTCACCGCATTGTCACCCTCGGCGTGAAATGCGCACCGAAGTCCCAGTGCATCCGCTTTGAGCGCCATTTTCTCCAGGCTCTCATAATCGATTTCCTGCTCACCGCGGCTGCCCGGCAGATCTCTGTACTCGTCGATCACATCCGCATTGTGGGCGGCGATCTCACCGTCTACCATGATGTTATATCCCATAAACTGCAGGAAATCGCTGTGCAGCTCCTCTGCACACTTCCTGCCGAATTCAAAATCGGCCGGGCGTCCGACTGGCTGGGATACAAGGTTGACCCGGTGGAGCAGCTCGTCTTTTGCCTCCATCTCTTTCAGGATGCTGACAAAACCGGAGTAGGAGTCAAACCCGATCTCCTTGATGGAGGTAACGCCGCGGGACGCCAGCAGTCTGCTGAAATTTTCATATTCTCTTCGGATGAACTTCTCATCTCTTAAGAATTCATCAAAAACTTTCCAGCAGATCTCAGCGTATACTTCACTCCCGTCAAAACCGTAGGCGTCCTTTGCCGCCCGGTTCATCATGCATCCGTCCCGGTCTTCGGTAAATGCGACGACAGGACGGCTGCCGAACACTTTCAGCAGTTCATCGTCATCCGCATCCTCTTCCAGCACCTCCGCCCGCAGTCCGTGGCCGAATATTCCGCCTTCCGTCTTATCCTGCGCGTATTCCTCCAGCAGGAGTGCGGCCTCGCTCTTTGTCCCTGCTCCGGACAGATCCGCGCCGATACGAGACCACACATAGCCGGTAAAAAACACATGGTTGTCCACAAATCCCGGGCAGACAAGCTGATCTCCCAGATCGATCACCCGGGCGCCTTCATCCGACCAGTCCGCCGCACAGTCTTTCTCAACTACTGCGGCGATACGGTCTCCGTCGATCACGACAGCCCCTGAACGGGGATGGTCTGCCATGCCGGTAAAAATATTCTCCGATATAAGAATTGTTCTCTCTTTCTTCATATGATCTCCCTTTCACAAACCATACGCGGGTTTAGCCTTCATATTTACAGCGGGCCGCCCGGTTTCCTGCCTTATCATTCTCCGGCTATGGGAGCCGGGTGCCCGAATCCTCCGTTTCTCAGACAGTTATTCGCCGAAAATTCTGCCGCCTTTTCAAAAGCTTTTCCGATCATCTGCTCCGTAAGAGGATTCTCTCTTGTCCATCCCTGTTTCAGCAGCATACAGACAAAGGAAGAAAAAAAGGAATCTCCCGCGCCCATCGTATCCACGGCGTCCACCAGTTTCACCCTGCCGCTGTATCTCCTGCTGCCGTCGTACAGACTCTGTCCCGCTGTGCCCATAGTGGCAAGGACATACCGGCATCCCAGGCCGTGTACTTTCTCCTGCAGGCTTTGGATCTCTTCCTCCGTCATTCCCTCGCAGGAAAACAGCGCCATATCGATCCACGGGCATACCTTCTGCAGATACCCGTCCTCTTTGTATTCCTCTTCCACGGAAAAATCAAAGGTCTTAAGTCCGCGCAGTCCGGCAAGCTTCGGAAGTTCGTCCTCAACACAGCCGTAGCACGCGGCATGGATCAGATCAAAGCCTTTCAGCCTCTCTATGTCCCGGCCGGAAAGACTGATCGGAGGAACCTTTGTCTCCCGCATATCGTCTGCGATAAATACCCGGTCCCCGTCGATCAGGTTTACGTCGCAGCGCTCTGTGGTAGTTCCGAATATCCGGTGGCATCCGGTGATATCCACGCCTTCTTCTTTCAGGCTGGCAATAATGTGATCCGCCTCTGTATCGTCTCCGACATATCCCAGAAATGCGGATTCCAATCCGCATTCACGGGCATACACGGCAAAGTTCACAGCGTTGCCGCCGGGAAACATGATTTTTTTATTTACATAGCGGTCAACTACATTATCGCCTAATCCAAGTACCTTCATCTTCTCCCTCCTTTGATCAGTAGTCCACAACCTTGTAGTATCTGCGGAAGGCGAGGGAGTGCCCTGTGGCGTACTCCATGTGCGGGCTGATCCGGCCCACGGCCGCGCAGATCACAAGGGGTGAAAACATACTTCTGTACTCAGGATCGATCCCTTCCAGAGCATAGTCCTTTGTATCGTAAACAGTCACTTTATCCGAGTACTGTCTGCAGAATTTCTCGATCCGGTCTGTCACCGGCCGGGATTCATCCTCACATTTTGCGATAAACACATGGGTGTCTTCGTCAACCAGTTCCAGCGTGCCGTGGAAGAAATCAGATGCGGTCACAGATTTTGTGCGGATCCACTGCATCTCCTCCAGAACGCACATTGCAAAGCAGTAGATCTCTCCCCATATATTTCCTCCCGCCGTAAAGATCGTATAATCTTCTTTGTGGTATTTCTTTGCGTACTCTTCTCCCTGGATATCTCCCTGTCTCTTGACTTCCACCAGGGCTTTCGGAAGCCTGGCAAGATTTTCTGTAAATTTCTGATAATCCGGGAATTCGCCCCTTTTCTCCAGATAGTATGCAAAAAACATATACTGAAGAAGGTAGTCTGCGTCGGCAGTGTATGCGTCTTTGTACAGGTACAGCACAGAATGATCCACCAGCTTTTCGATCGGCGTATCCTTATGCCCGATCCCGCAGATCGTGACAGCCCCGATCTCTTTTGCCATTTTGATCACTTCGATGATCTCTTTTGTGGAACCGGAATCCGACATCAGGAAAATTACCGAATCGCTGCAAAGTTCCCTGTTGCCCTCCGCCAGAAGCTCGGCCGCGTTTTCTGCGTACACCGGAGCGTCCGACATTTTTTTAAACATTTTCATAAAGGGAAGCATGATCGCAAGCGTCCCTCCGATCCCTACCAGAAAAAGATTCTTCTTTTCCGGCGTCATTACCTGATCAACAATCTTTTCTACCTGAGGACGTAGAGAGAGTATTTTCTCCATATTTTTTATATATGTCTCTTCGTACTCCGGTGTCATGTAATTCATTCTGCTCATCTTTTTTCTCCTTTTCTTTTTGATTCCATCTGCATCTGCAGATGGCTTCTGAAACATCTATACCAAAGATCCGGCCGGAATCTCAGATACCTCTGAACTGATTTTTGTTTTACGGATATTCAGAACTTATGCTGACCGTGTAATTTCCCTTGCGGGCATCCATGATGGTCTTCGTATATTCTGCAGCCTGTCCATTTCTGTCATACGCAGTTCCCTTTTCCACAAATACCGGATCGCCTGGCCGGATATCCAGATACCGCGCCTCTGTTTCACTTGCCGACGACAGCTGCACAGATATGTCCTGGTGATCCATGTAGATGCCGTAATGGATTTCCAGTATGCTGTAAAGGCTTGCGTTTTCAAAAGAAAATTTTTCAAGCCCCGGGCACTTCTCTGCCGGTATATGAGAAATTTCTAGCAGCAGTTTTTTCCCGTCGATCTCCCGTACCCGGCTCAGCACATGGACTTTCTCTCCCGGAGTCATGCGGAGGATCTCCGCCAGATACTCGTCCGCCTCTTCCAGTCTCTGCGAAAGGACTCTGCTTGCGAGCTTCCCCTTTCCAGAAAAGGCCTCTGAAAAAGAAATCATCGTTTTCATTTCAATATGCTCTTTTTCGGGAGCCACATAAGTGCCCTTTCCCTGCATGGGAATGAGGATTCCCTCCCTGCACATTCTTCCGAGGGCCTCCCGTACGGTTCCTCTGCTGACCTGCCACATTTCTGAAAGCATTCTTTCTGAAGGAACCGTATCTCCGGGCTGAAGCCCTGTTTTATCTATATATTCTGCAAGAGCGTCCATCACCCGTTCTGATCTCAGATTATTATATTTTGCCATAAATATTACCTTATATATGTTTTATATTATATGTACCTTTTACTATTATAAGTATACCAGTTTTCTGTCATGATGCAACAAAAAGGATGCCCTAAAAATAGCCAAATATGGTGGTCTATTTTTAGGGCATCCTGCCGTGTGCCGAAAATACGTGTTTCCGGCTTATATGGTATCCTTTTTATAAAAATTGGGGGATATTATTTTGTTTATCCGGGCTGTATGGAGCCTGTGTTTTTTACCGGATTGATCTTCACATGATAGCTGATAGCATACCGGTCCGCTCTTGTAACGGACAAAGATCTCTCTATTGACTTCCCGTCTTTCGCGATTCCCACCGCGCTGACATAAAATGCGCTGGCCCCCGGATCGGAACAGAGCAGGTCGGCTTCCTCCTCCCGCAGCTTGGTGGCCCGGATGTTCTGCTGCTGCTGTACGATCTCTATCCCGTATTCCTCTTTAAGGGTCTGGTACAGTCCCCTGCTCCTGCGGAAATCAAAACGGTTCAGCCCGGGGCACATTTCTTCCAGAAGATAGGACGTCTCAATGGAGATCGGTATATCGTCGATCAGACGGATCCTCCGGAGTTCGTACACTCTTGATCCGAGGGGCACTCCGAGAAGCTGGGACGTTTTCAGGTTAGAGTCCGCCACCGCAAAATGGATCAGCTTGCTCGATACTCTGTGTCCGGCCTGATTCCAGGAACTGGAAAAAGAGATGCTCCCGTCTGCATTTTCACAAAATTTTTCGCAGGCTACATATGTCCCCTGTCCCGGAATCGAATAAATCTGCCCCTCGCCTGCCATCTGCTGCAGCGCCCTGCGCAGAGTGATCCGGTTCGCCTGGAACATCTGCGCCAGGCTGCGCTCAGACGGCAGTTTGTCGCCCGCCTGGAGCTGGTTGACTCCTATATACTCTTCAATATTTTCTCTCAGCTTATCGCTTACTAACTGTGCATATTTACTCATATCGGTATGTACCTTTCTTCTGGGTATTACCTGTCCGATTTTTCTCTACACCGTAGAGGCGTAGAACACCATTCTTTTTGCGTTGTCATAGATCTTCGTACACTCGATCACTTTTCCTGAGAGATCCAGCGCCGTGGAACTTAACATCAGTACATCCGCCCCTTCCTCTACATTCAGAAGATCCGCCTGAGGGTTATATACCTTAACGATCTCCAGCTTCTGGTTTTCCTCTACAAGCTGGATTCCTGCCTGGCGGTACACATCCCACAGGGAATACAGGCTGTAATCATATTCTTCCACATGCGGTACTCTTTTGGTAGGCAGTATGTTGTATTCCAGTGCGACAGGGTCTTCCCCATTCTGCCTGAGCCGGATCAGTTCAAAGACATGTTCTTCTCTCGGGATGCCGAAGATCCGGCTGTATTTGAACCCCGCCTCCCTGACGCCGCTGTACAGCACCTTATTTGTTATGGTGATCCCCTGCTGTCCGAACATACTTGAAAAACCGTCAATATGCTGCATATCTATGGAGTATTTCTGCGCCCGCACAAAAGTTCCCTTTCCCTGGACACGCAGGAGCATCCCCTCTTCCTCCAGGATGGCCAGCGCTTTTCGTACAGTAAGATGGCTGATCCCGAACTTTTCCGCCAGGCTCCTCTCTGATGGAAGTTTATCGCCGAATGCATATTTCCCTTCATAAATCTTATCCCGCAGCGAATCGGCAAGCTGCTGGTACAGTGAATACTTTTCCATATATCCCCCCTGTCAAACAAATTGTGATTCATATACTCTGATTATAAGTAAGTATACCACTAATTCCATTTTTTCTCAATTTCCGCAGCTCTTTTTTTTGCGTCTTCCGGGTCAAGCACTGCAATATTGTATTTCAGTTCGATTGTCTCATGGGGTCCGAGTATCTTTCTCAGGTCATGGGCGATCGCGTAGGCTCTTCCCTTATGGTTTCCTGTATTCGGAAGACAGAATCCACAGGAATCCTCTTCACCGGTGCGGGCCATCCAGCGGACTCCTGTCGGCAGGTACGCGGTGTCGAATGCAACATAGCACGCCTTTCCGTCTGGACGCAGCTGCATGGAGTGCGCCCATCCGTTTTCGTCCGGTACATACCGGATGCACAGGCAGAGTTCGGGATCATACACCTGTGTCTCTTTGCAGATAACGTCGGCCTTTGTGGGGTCTTCCATCAGTTCAAGTGTATAATCGTCCAGCCGTTTTGCGTCCTCTGCGCTGATAGCGTCCCCCCAGTCTTCCCGGAAAACCTCGATATGCTCTTTGTCCGCAGGCGCTCCGTACACAAACCGCGCTCCTTCAAAGGGCCGCCAGTTAATGTGGGACATATACATAAACGGGAAAGGCTGGCTCCTGCGGTTCTCGATCGTGTCCCGGGCGATCAGTTCCGTCCCGCCTGCATTCAGCCTGAGGGTGGGACTGTACACATATGCCGTCTCGAGGGCGTTTCTGTAAAGATATGACCCTCCGGTACGTATAAATGCGCCCTCCTCATCTTCCCCTGTTTCGATCCAGGCGCTCTGATAATGAGCCAGAGGCAGTTCGCCGTGGAGCGGATGGGGATCTTCCTCAGAAGGATTTCCCATAGCCGTAAGGCCGCAGTGAATGAGAAACGCTCCGTACGTGGACTCAAAATCCTGCGTATCTTCCGGTTCTTCAAACATGGATCTCATCGTCATCTCCTCGCCGTCCACCTGAAATCTCCACACCTGCTGCCCGTTGAACGGCAGGAGAATGTAGGCGCACCTCTCCCCGCTCACCTCCAGGGCGCAAACGCCACTGGAGTAAGTAAACGCCGACGCACGGAATTCTCCTGATTCTATAAGTACGCGCTTTTGGGATGTAAACATTTCTTTTGTAAGATACATTTTTGCTTTCATTGTCTCTTCCTCCTGTATAATAAAATATAGTCCGTTAATATTGTTTTTTCTTTTGAAAAGGACCGCACCGGGACGCCCTGTCCCAATGCGGTCCTATAACCCCTGGTATACAGGAAAGGTGCCGTCAGGTTATAATATAAATCCGGCTGCCAGATATGCGATCGCCGCCAGTACCCAGGCAATTATCATGTATGGATACTGGGTTGTGTTCTGCTCGTAGATATCTATATTTCCGCAGGATGCGCAGGTCAGCATACCTCCGTCTGATGAGAACGCAAGCAGATAACCGAATACACCGGAAGATACCAGCGCTGCGATCGTAAGCGGAACATTTGCTCCGCTGGCTTCTGCCAGAGCTACTACGATCGGCATTGCGATCAGATACAGCGTGTAGTTAAATGTTACAAGCATCTCCGTTGCGGAGAATACGATGAAGATAATGATCGGAAGCGTGGATGCCGCCACAAAACCTTCAACATTTGATACAACGAAGTTTACGAATCCGATGGAATCCAGGCCGTTGCAGAGGATCAGGCCAAGGCCCATCATGATGCACATCTCGCTCATGTATGCGAATCCGTCGCACACAACGTCGTGGGCGTCGTCTGTATTGAATACGCCTGTGATGCAGTAGTACACGAATGTAACAAGCATACCCCAGGTAATGCCGTAAGCCATATCCCACTCAAAGATATATCCGAAGAATACGATTGCCACGATCGGTACCAGGAAATGAGAGAGATTTACGCGTTTTCTCGGTTCCGGAGCCGTCTCGACTTCTTCTTCGATCAGGTTGCCGTCGTCGTCATAACGGGGCTCTTTAGCCGGACCAACCGGGCCGCCTTCCGCCACACGGGTAAAGGCACGTTTCATCTTTCCGAACTTCGGGATCACTCCCAGGATCACCAGCCAGCTTACAAGGATTGCCGTGATCGGAAGGAAAAGGAACGGAAGGATGTTTGCAAAGTAATATGAAAATCCGGATGTTCCTTCCAGAATGTCCAGTTCCCACATATCCAGCACGGCGCCTACATAGATTGCCCATGCCCCGATGGGAAGCAGAGTTGCGATAGGAGCGGCTGTTGAACGGATAATGTACGCCGTCATCTCTCTGGGAACCTTATAGGAGTCCAGAAGAGGACTGAATACGGATCCGGTTACAAGCGCGCTCATATAGTCGTCCAGGCAGAGCGGCCAAAGTACAAATGAAGTTACGAACATTGCAACCTTTTCATTTTTAATCTTTTTCGCGATCCACCTTGCAAAATAGGTTCCTGCGCCGCTGTATTTGAACAGGAGCGTGATGGTGCCTGCCAGCAGGAACAGATAAATTACCCACCAGTTGTCCCAGGTTGTCACCTGTGTGAACATATCGTCCACAAATCCTTTCATAAAATCCCAGCGGTATTTGATAAACACAACCAGCAGGGATGACCAGAAGAAACCTTCCAGGATCTTCTTCGTCAGAAGAATAAAGGCAAAGATCGCCAGCGGCGGGATCAGTGTCCATGCACCGTATTGAGCGCCTTCTTCTGTCAGTTCATGATGCGGCGCAAAGAGCGCTACTGCAATATAACACAGAAACATTACTGCGTAGCCGATATACATTTTTATTCGGGCGGGCGTCCACCCCTTTTTTGCTGCCATAAATATCCCCTTTCTACTATCATTCGCTATTATTAAATTTCTTTTGTCTTTTTATCAGTTTCTTTATCCCTGTTTTAACCCTACACGTCCAAGAGCTTCCCGAATCGCCCGGATGGCCTTCAGGTTGTGAAGGATCGGGTCTGTGCGGTACTCGTCAAACAGTTCCACAGAACAGTAGCCGTCGTATCCATAGTGGTCGATCATGGATAAAGTCTCGTCCACCGGCAGTTCTCCGTCGCCCAGGATCAGATGGTCTTCAATGTCCTTTTTGCAGTCCACAAGATGGATATGTACCAAGTCCTTTCCCAGCTTCTCAAAATACTGCGACGCCGGCTCGCCTACCGTCAGAGGCGCCGCCAGATCCAGCATGGCTTTTACCTTCGGAGAGTCGATCTCTTTCATGGCCCGTACCACGTCGTCGGAACGGATCAGGATATTGCCCTCCCATGGCGTTACCGTCTCAAGGATCATAGTCACGCCGTCGATGGATTCAGAGTAGGCCGCCAGCTCTTTCATGTATTTAATAAACTGCGCCCAGTCCTCGTCTGTGGAGTATCCGTAGCTCGCCTGGAGAGCAGCCATTACCATATACGGACAGTGAATGGCTTTGCACAGGTCGATACACTGTTTGAAATACTCCATACTCTCGTCGATCCATCTCTGGTCTCTCCACAGCAGATTTGCCATATCAGGCTCAAAGGATACGACCGGAAGATTGTATTTCTCTGAGAGCTCGTTTATCTTCTGAATATCCTCGGCCCGCATGTCCGATGCCAGAGCATGGGGGCGTCCGCCCCAGATCTCGATTCCGTCATATCCAAATTCTGACGCCACTTCAAAGCATTTCTCCAATGGATAGCGGTGCATACTGGCTGTGAAAAACGAAATTTTCATGTTTCTTATACCTCCTTTTCCTTTATTTAATATTTTTTAAGTACCTCTTCCATCTCATCCTTCCAGAGATATTTTCCGATGGATCCTTCTCTTCCCTCTTTCTGGACAAGGTATGCGCAGTACTTATTTGCATAGGTAAGCGCCTCTTCTGTGCTGTCTCCTTCAGACAGCCTGAGAACAGTAACGGCCATAAAAGCGTCTCCTGCTCCGCTCTCATCTACCAGCTGTACCGGAATGCCGTTCACTCTTGCGGTTCCCCGTTCGCCGAATGCGCAGGCGCCGTCGCCGCCCAGAGTGATGATGGTATTTTTGACCTTATAGCGGATACACAACCTCTTTGCAGCATCGATCCAGTCTTTGATCTCTTCTTCCTCCAGAAGGATCCTGGCCTCTACTTCATTGACGCACATGGTGTCCACATAAGGGATTTCCGGAAGATCCGCGGCCGATTCGATAGGGCTTGGATTAATAAACACCTTCATGCCCATATCTGCTGCCGTTTTGGAGCATTCCAGCGCCACGTCGATGGGCACCTCAAATCCGGTGAGGAAATACTCTGCTCCCTGGCAGGCTTTTACGTGTGGAAGAGCCTCCTCCAGAGTAATATCGCTTCCCGGGGAATCAAAATTAATGATCATATTTTCTCCTGATTCTGCAAGGATGATCAGTCCCAGGCTTGTGCTGATCCCTTCCTGCTGCCAGAAATGCTCTGTATTTACGCCGGAACTTTCCAGCCAGCTCTGGTTCAGGGCTCCGCCTTCATCTTTTCCGACTTTTCCGATATATGCCACGTCTCCGCCAAGCCGTCCGATAACGATCGCGTTATTCACGCCTTTTCCCGAATCCTGTACATATCTGAGGTTTTTCGGTATTGCAGTCTCTCCTTTTCGCGGAATCCTTACCACGTCACAATACTGTCCGATTCCGTTTCCGTTTAAACAAACGATCTTGGAAACATGTCCCATATTATCCCTCCAATTCTTCCATTACCTGTCGAGAATGCCGAACTCTTCTACCATCCGGTCAAATTTACGAAGTTCCTCTTCCGGGATATAGAGCATATCGTCCGGATGCCGCGTTCCCTTTACATTGATCTTTGCCGTATATTTCATTGCGTAAATGTATGCGGATGAATCCGGGAACTGCTGCATAAAGGTGCGCAGCTTAAGTACGATCCTCTGTGCCTGCCATGCCTTTTCATACTCTCCCGCCTTAAAGTAATCGTAGATATCTTTCATCTGATCCAGGAACGGAACGCTCATGAAGCTGACGGACGCCGATGCTCCCATGGCCATATGGGTAAAAAGCGTAGCGTCAGAACCGGAAATGATGCTGAAATCCTCTTTTAAATCGTCCAGCTCATCCAGGCACTTGTTCAGATGGATGATATCTCTTGTAGCGTCCTTGTAGCCCTGGCAGTTCGGGAATTCATGAGCCAGACGTCCCAGAAGTTCGGGGGACGCAAACTGATCCATCTCACGGCAGTTAAATACAATGGTCGGAACCTCCGTCTCCTTCAGCTGGGCGGAGAGGTACTGATATGCCGCGTGAGGCGTCATCTGATAGAAGGGCGGAAGAGAAATACACATTGCCTTCACGTCCAGTTTCTTATACTCCCGGATCAGCCAGAGGGCGTCTCTTAAGCATGTTGCGAACACAACTGCGACAACCAGGCAGTCTGTCCCTTCTACAGCCTTCTGCGCACACTTTACTACGTCCAGGCGCTCTGTCAGAGACAAAGAATACGTCTCGTCCCCGAAACCGTTTACAAACAGCCCGGAGGCTCCTCTGTGCGCCAGATTGGAAAAGATCTGCGCCGTAGTGTCAAAATCAATGGACTGATCATCGTTGTATGAAATCATTGGTTCGGAAATAATTCCGTTAAAAAATTTTGCCATTCTGATTCTTCCTTTCTGTAATCCTGTAATTTTTCCAGTTAACCTGCCTTTTCCTTCTCTGGCCTGTTTAAAACAGCAGGTCTTCTCTTCCCAGATTTTTGAAAATCTCCGGTATCTGCTCCTTCCAGGGATAGAATTCAAGAGAGCCGGACTTTGTGACTGTGTATGCGGCATATACGTTGGCCCATTCCATCGCCTGCTTCAGAGTTCTTCCCTGGCTCAGGCACCAGGTAACTGCGCCCAGGAATCCGTCTCCCGCTCCGGTCTCATCCACCATATCCACTTTCGCAGGCGGGCAGATCCATGCGTCGTCTGCAGTGATCCCGGCAGAACCGGCGGAGCCGAGCGTCATTACGACCGCGCCGCAGCGATATCTGTCAAGCAGCCTCTGTCCCAGTTCTTTCCAGTCCAGTTTTTCCTCCGGGTCAAGTTCCAGCATCTCGTAGGACTCTCCCTCGTTCACACAGAGCACATCCACATACGGCATCTCGGGAAGTTTAAGTCCGTCCCTGAGCGGGCTCGGGTTCAGGAGAGTGTACATTCCCATCTCTTTCCCGGTCTTGCAGGCTGTCAGCCCGGACTCCACTGACTGGGCAAAGCCGGCGGTCAGATATCTCGCTCCTTTTAATTTTCTCACCACCCGGTCCACCTCGTCAGGCTGGATCGCGTTGATATCATCGTCAAAATCAAGCAGCAGATTTTCTCCGTTCTCTGCGATGATACACAGCCCCAGGCAGGATTCAATGGATGGATCCAGCCAGTAATAGTCTGTACTTACATTGGACTCTCCCAGCCATTTGTAGCCCAGCTGGCCGCACTGATCTACGCCGCATTTTGCCACAAAGGAAACATTTCCTCCCAGCCTTCCGATGGCGCAGGCCACGTTGGTCCCTTTTCCCGCGTCCATTGCCGCCCGCCGGTTATATGCGGTGCAGCTCTCTCCAGGCTCCGGGATCCGTTTTACATCACAGTATTCTCCAAGTCCGTGTCCGTTTACTACAACAATATCCGGTATCTTACTCATGTTATCCCTCCAAATCAAAAAATATCGTCAGTCAGCGGAGGCTGTGCTGTCTTTGTATCTGTCAGCACGATCACCTCGGGAACATATTTTGGAAAAATGGTGGCCGGGTATTCCACCGTCGGCTCCGAGAACATCAGCACACGGATGGAAGTCTGTTTCCAGGAACCTGTCGTTACCATAAACACTGCCTTTTTTGCATTGAGCATGGACTTAAATCCGATCGTGATCGCCATCGGCGGCACGATCTGTACAAAGCCTCCGATATCGCGCTCACTCAGCGAAATCAGCGTATCCTCATTCAGATGTACGACCCTTGTTTTTGAGGCTGCGTACTCATCTACGGTAATGTCATAATAAGGAGAATTCGGCGCCTCACAGAAAGCGACCAGCCCTTTGTAGCCCAGGCCTCCAAACACTGTATCTACTCCTCCCATTTCCTCGATCTTGTTGTCGATGGCATCAATATCGTAAATACTCGGGAAGAACCGGTTTTCCTCAGGAACATTAAGTTCCTCGTCGATCAGCCCGTAGAACCCGGCGATCATATTTGCCTTCAGGCTGAAGTAGTTGTCCACCTCTGGGTAGGGACGTCCCTCCCAGTCAAGGAAATCATCCATGTGAAATACATATACGTTTTTCAGGCTGATCCTCTCTTTGTTCACCCGGTCTGCAAAGTATTTGTACTGTCCCATGGGACCTGCCGGCAGGATCCATTTTGTCGGTTTTCCTGCAAGGTTGTTTGCAATGACCTCATCTGCCATCATGTTTCCCGTCACTACCGAAACATCATTCTTGTCCTCAAAGATTTTTACCTTGATCTTGGAATCCGGATGATTTTCCAGTTCTTCTGCGGGAATACTGCACCATTTACACATTTCTTCTCTGTTCACTTTGTGCACCCCTTTTCTTTTCCGTAAAATATTTACTTTATATATTTTATATATTTTACATAGTTCATATATGACTTTATACTTTACATATACCACTTAACTGTAAATTATGTCAACAATTTTTCAATTACTTCATATTTTTTGTAAAAAACCGCTAAATACTTTTGATTTGATTTGTCTATTATTTCAGAGCTCTATACTCTTCCACCTGCTCCATAAACTGTTTTACACGGTCGCCGTCAATATGGTTTTTAAATTTTCCATCTTTTTTCAGACAGGTTCCCACCAGAGCGCCATCGGAAATAGCCAGTTTTTCCTTAATATTCCCTATATTGCAGCCGGTTGCCGCAAATACAGGCACTCCCAGATCTTTTACCTTTTCCCTGGTCTCCTCGATGATGGTGCTCTTTGCTTCGATTCCCGCATGTGCCCCGGTCACGCACAGGCCGTCCGGCTCACAGTTAAAGATAATCTCCTTTGCCAGATCCGGATAATGAACCGGTGTCATATAAGAATCCGACTCATTGTTCAGGAAGTACAAAAGCTTCAGATCCTTCAGCCCGAGGGCTTTTTTTCTGCGCAGGATGGCTCCTGTGTCCGGGCAGGTCACGCCCCCGACTCCCACATATGTTCCCGTAAAGGTCCCTCTCACAAATTTCGCATCCACCGCAGCCGCCAGATCCATTGCCAGCATGGGATCCGCCTCCAGGTCAATGCCGTATGGCACACGGATCTCACTTCTCAACTCTCCGATCACTCTGGCCATAGCGCACGCCACCACCGGCTCAGCCTGAGCCTGATAGGGAAAACTGAATTCATTGGAGATCAACACGCCGTCCACGCCTCCGTCCTGAAGAGCATGCAGGTCTTTTCTGGCGTCCTCCACTGTTTTTTCCATCGAATCTTCCCCGTCCACAAACCGGGGATCCCCTGGGAATGCATTAAGGTGAAGCAGCGCGATCACCGGTTTCTCGACTCCAAACATCTCTTTTGTCCAACTCATCTTTTTCTCCTTTTCTTTTTAACTGAATCCATTTTTATAAATTATTGTGTTTTCTGATTGTTAAGTCATGCCAGTCCGAAATGCCTCAGGGCGCGGCCTACGCCGTCTGCCTCCACCACAGAAGTCTGCCATTTTGCGCAGTCTGACACCTCCTGGGGCGCGTCCCCCATCGCGATCCCCACGTCAACGAAACGGAGCATCTCGATATCATTCTGGCTGTCTCCTATCGCGTAGCTTGTCATTCCCCGGTACTCCGGGAATCCGAGCACCGTCATAATTCCCCGCGATTTGTTTACACCGTGGAGACGGGTCTGTCCCGTAATGTCGGAATACTGGATAAACTCCGAATGCTTTTCCAGGACAGGGAGACAGATCTCAATATCCTCGATCCGTCCAAAATCCAGGTCTATGGACGCGATCTCAGGCTCATGCCCGTTTACATACAGATCCTCCATACCGTGAAAAACCGGCAGATTCCAGTCATAATCCCTTGCATATTCGGTCCGGGCATAGATTTCTCTTCCGAGCAGGAACGCCTGGATCCGATTCGCAAGCAGCGCATCCACCGTCTCCTTTAAAAGATTCTGAGGGATGCATTTATTCTGGATCACTTTTCCGCCGACTTCGATATACGCTCCCATCAGCGCGATCATTCCGTCAAACCCCAGCTCCAGTATATCCGGCTGTATGTCCACCGGCGACCTGCCTGTACAAAGAAACGCGGCGTTTCCCTTCTCGTGAAATCTGCGGAAACATTCTTTCAACCCTGGATCCACCTTGCCGGCATATCTGCAGAGCGTTCCGTCTATGTCAAAAAAAACGATCCCCCTGCCCATAGCTTTTACTCCTCTTCCTGCCCGTCTATGTGGGCAATCTCATGCATCAAAGGCGCCGCAGCCTTATAAAGCCTCTTGTATATTGAAAAATATTTCTGGTACAGCCTGTGATTTTCCTGCGAAGGCTGAAACTCCATGCCGCTCTTGATATAATCCGCCAGATCTGCATATCCTTCAAACCGTCCCGCTCCGATGGCAGCGATCATGGCGTCCCCATAGGAGGAACCAATGGTGATTTCCGCCGTCTTTACCGTATATCCGCACACATCGGCAATGATCTGGAGCCATGGATGGTTCTGTGCTCCGCCTCCCACGCACATAAAGTTGTTGATCTTAAGCCCGTGCTCCTCAAGGATTTCTATATGATGTGCAATGGAGTAAGCCACGCCTTCCAGAGCCGCCCGGTACAGATGCTTTCTTGTATGGCTCTGGAGAAGCCCGAAATACACTCCTCTCGCATCCGGGTCATTGACAGGCGTCCGCTCTCCTGCAAAATAAGGAAGTACAACAAGCCCTTCTGATCCGGGAGGAACATCGTCGGCAAGAGCGGCCATAGCGGAAAATGCGTTTTCCCCGCCTGCGTCCTGCTTTTCCTTCAGGTCAGTAAATGCTGTATCTCTGATCCATTTTGTAAGGGCTCCCGCCGTATTTGTCCCGCCGTCCTGGCAGAATGTGCCGGGGATGAGAAAATCCTCGGACCAGATCCTCTCGTCATTGACCATTCTGTCGCTGCAGTACATGATATAGCAGGTAGATCCAAGCTGGATCATCAGATCCCCCGGTTTTAAAACACCGGTGCTGATGGCCTCGGCCCCGGAATCATCTGTTCCCGTAACTACCAGCGTGCCTGCTTTTAATCCCGTCTCCCCGGCCGCCTTTTCCGTTACTTTTCCGACTACATCGCTGGTCTCTCTTCCGTCTGCCAGCTGGTCTGCGCGGCAGTACAGTTCTTCTGTCAGCTCCTGGTCTATGGACAGATCACTCCTGTAGCACGGTGCAAAGGACGATACAGCCAGATAGCGGTCTATAACATACTCCCCGGTCAGTTTTGCCGTCAGATATGAGGACGCTGTCAGGAACTTGTATGTTTTCTCAAATATTTCCGGCTCATTATTTTTGATCCACAGGATCTTCGGCATACAATCCGAGGAACAAAGCTCATGATCTCCGAATATCTCTTTCATTCTCTCCGGCCCGTAGTATTCTTTGATCTGTTCGATCTCCCGGGACGCCCTTGCATCGATTCCATACAGGATCGCTTTCCTCAGCGGCACGCAGTTTTCATCTACAGGTACTACGTCCGCGCTCAGCGCGCTGCAGCCTACGGCCATGATTTCAGCTGGATCTGTTTTTGACTCTTCGATCAGTTTTCTGGAGAGTATGCAGAAATCCGCCCACCATATTTTTTCAGCGTCATGCTCGTAATAGTTTGGTTTCGGATTTTCCGTCTCGTGGGAAGTCACTGCTTTCGCCACGATCCTGCATCTTTCGTCGATCAGAACGCCTTTCGACTCGTTTGTCCCGATGTCAATGCCCATAAAAAATACACCCATAGTTACCTCCTCCTTATATAATTTTTATCTGCTTAAAGTCCCGCTATCCCGCATATGAGAAATGCAGCCAGGGACAGAACAGCTCCAAACATCGCATAGGGGATCTGGCTCAGCGCATGATCCATATTTTCCATCTCGCATGCCGCAGAGGTCATAACTGTAGCGTCCGAGTAGAAACATGCATGAGACCCGAATGTTCCTGCCGAAACGATGGCAGCCATTGTCAGGATCATATCCGCTCCCACCGCCGAGGCCAGCGGAATGACGATCGGAACACAGGCCGCAGGGATTCCCCAGTTGCTTCCCGTAACAAAGGTAAGAAGAGAAACTGCAATAAATGTGATCGCCGGGAAGAGCGCCGGACTCATCAGCGGCTCAGCCACGGAAATAATATACTGTGGAAGCCCGATGTCCTGCGCCGCCTGCTGCATCAAAAATGCTGCAACCAGCACGGCCAGAGTAGGGATCATATTGCAGAACCCTTTCATAAAAGAATCGCAGAATTCTCCAAATGTCATCAGCCTGCGCGGAAGGAACATTACCAGGCATACTGCGAGGGACACGATAAGCCCGATCAGGATTTCTCCATAAACAAGGGTGAGTATGACCAGGATCACTATTGGAATGAGGAAATCCCATATCGTTCCTTTTTTTCCGTCCGGCATATCACTTTTCTTTTGTATCTGTATTTCCGGCATTTTTTCCATTCTTTCATATGCCTTTTTCATCCTGCCCACCTTCGGCATCAGCTTCAGACAGAACAAAAGTACAATGATCTCTGTAAAGATCGGATAAAAAATGTAAGGAATAATAGACACATACATAGAAGTCGCGCTGGAAAAACCAAGCGCCGCAATTTCCGGCCTTGCAAAAAACATCGACGCATAAAAAATGGACCATGTGGAAATCGGAAGAAGAACGCACACTGGAGCTGCCGTGGAATCAATAATATACGACGTTGCCTCCCTCGGCTCTTTATACCGGTCCGTGAGCGGGCACATGCAGGTCCCCAGTGTGATGATATTCAGATAGTCATCGATAAAAATGAGCATTCCCATGATCCATGTAACAACGAGGGAACTCTTTGCGGATTTACAGATTGACGCCATTTTTTCCGTAAAGGATATTGTACCGTTGGAGGCTTCAAGAAGAGCGATCAGGCTTCCGAAAAGTCCGCACACGATGATCACCCACTGAACGTCGTAATCTGTCAGTACCTCAAAAAGAGAATCGATCCACGCGGTGAGAAAGCCAGGACCTTTGATGATGATATATGTAACAAATGTGCCGATGATCAACGCTTCAAAGGTTCTTCTTGTCTTCAGGGCAAACAAGATTAAAATTACTGCGGGTACAACTGAGATCAGTCCGTATTCCATGTTATCCCTCCTTAGTATCTCCTCCTAATAAATATGATGTGTTACACCATTATTTTATATATGTTGTATATTATTATGTGTTTTAACTATACCGCTATTGTTTATATCTGTCAACAGAGAATTTTAGGAATTTATTTTTTTGTATATTTTTACTTAACAGTTCAGCCATCTGTCATCAGGAGACGGATCTATGCTTGCATAAGAATCCGGCGACTGATGTGCAGATGAACTAAGCGCCCGTCAATGAGTAAAACAGCGGCGACAGCCGCAATAAGCACGTAGTGCGGTTTTACGAATGGTGCGGGCTGAACTGTTATATTTTTACTGATTTCAGAAATTCACGGCCCAAAAGAAAAAAAGCCACCGGAAATTTATATGAATAAATTTTCCGATGACTTAAACCACATCCTGTTTCTATATTCTGTTGTATTCCAGCCGGCTGAGGCTGCTCGTGCTTTTAAAAATTGATATATCCCTGCAGCCAGATCGTCCCTTTAAACCTGCGTCCGATCTCCGGCTCTCCCATAACTGAATCCGCCGGTACACATACGTCGAACTGCATTTCATTTACATTAAGCTTCATCTGGTATAACTTCACTCCTGTGGCGCGATTGTACCTTGTCCGCACAGCAAGGATCTCTCCCATAATAGAATAGAGATCACACTCCACGCCATAGGGCATGAAATATGTATCCACAATGGAAAATACATCCTCATTTGCAAGCCGGCGGGATACCTTTGAATAAGTATCTATATCATCCAGGGTAAGAGTTTCTATCGCAGTCTGATCGCCGCTGCGCGCGGCGCTCAGAAGCATCTTCCTGTTATCAGAAGCCGCCTGCTCGCTCCTGATCTGCTGTTCATTTTTTATGACCGGCAGAAGTATAGTACCGGAAAGAGACAGCCCGGAAAAAGTTACCGAAGTGGTAAGTCCTGCCGTAAATCCGGCCTGTTTTTCCCGCATATACTCAATTCCGTTCTGCAGAGTAAAGATCAGGCTGATTCCGATCTTGGAATCTTCGCACATACCGACATACTGTTCTTTTTCTATTTTTCTCTCCACTATGATCTCTGCAAATGTACTGATCCCGCTTCCTTCAAAATAGGGAAAATAGTACGCCTGTCCAAACTCTTCCCGCTCGTCCAGCTCGCCGCACAGAGTTATGCCGACACACTGCCCGTACTCTTTCTGATATTCGCAGAAATCTTCTCCCGGTTTGTAGGAGACGATCGTCTGATGCGTAAAATCACGCTCTACCTCTCTCAGAAGACGGAGCAGTTCTTTCCTTGTATGGATATTATCAAATCCGATTGCTTTTAAATATTGGTGCATTTTATTACTTCATTTCCTCCCATATAGGGCCGAAGGACCTCCGGTATCTTTACGGAGCCGTCCGCCTGGAGATTATTCTCCAGAAATGCGATCAGCATACGGGGCGGTGCAACAACGGTATTATTCAGCGTATGTGCAAAATAATTTCCTTTTTCTCCCTTCACGCGGATACCAAGTCTTCTGGCCTGTGCATCTCCGAGGTTCGAACAGCTTCCTACCTCAAAATATTTCTTCTGGCGGGGAGACCATGCCTCCACGTCAACTGATTTCACTTTCAGATCTGCAAGATCTCCTGAGCAGCATTCCAGAGTTCTGACCGGAATGTCCAGGGAACGGAAAAGGTCGACTGTATTTTTCCACAGCTTATCATACCATTCCATGCTTTCCTCCGGTTTGCAGACAACGATCATTTCCTGCTTTTCAAACTGATGGATCCGGTATACGCCTCTCTCTTCAATGCCGTGCGCTCCCTTTTCCTTTCTGAAGCATGGGGAATAGCTGGTCAGCGTCTGAGGAAGTTCCTCTTCTGTCAGCTGTGTATTTATAAATTTTCCGATCATTGAATGCTCACTTGTTCCTATGAGATAGAGATCTTCACCCTCGATCTTATACATCATAGCGTCCATTTCCGCAAAACTCATTACTCCGGTAACTACACTGCTGCGGATCATAAAGGGCGGTACACAGTAAGTAAATCCACGGTTGATCATAAAATCTCTGGCATATGCGATCACTGCAGAATGCAGACGGGCGATATCTCCCATCAGATAATAAAATCCGTTTCCGGCAACTCTTCTTGCACTCTCCAGATCGATACCGTTGAATGACTCCATAATATCCGTGTGATATGGAATTTCAAAATCCGGCACCACGGGCTCTCCGAACCGCTCCAGTTCTACATTTTCACTGTCGTCTTTTCCTATGGGTACAGAAGGATCAATGATATTAGGTATTGTCATCATGATCTTTCTGATTTTCTCTTCTACTTCTTTTTCCTCGACGGACAGTGCGTCAATTCTGCCTGCACTTTCAGAAACCTTTTTTTTCAGTTCTTCTGCCTCGTCGATTTTTTTCTGAGCCATCATTGCACCGATCATTTTCGAAGCTTTGTTTTTCTCCGCCCTGAGCGCTTCCACTTCCTGTTTGATTTCTCTGTTTCTTAAATCCAGAGCGATCACTTCATCCACAAGGGGAAGTTTTTCATCCTGAAATTTATTTTTTATATTCTGTTTTACAATATCCGGATTGGTTCTTACAAATTTTATGTCCAGCATTTATCTTTTCCTCACATTCCTTTTTTAATATCGTATTCTTCCTGATATATAGCTTTTTCCAGGCATTTTCTTTCTTCCTCGGCGAGTTCGATATAACTCTCGCCTTTTATAATTTCTTTGATATAAGTATAACAGCCTTCTCTGCTATGCATTGCATTGAATATCCAGCCATTATCATTTTCATCCAGCATGGCAAGGGCAAAGCTTAACTCGCCGCCCATTTCGTGAAAAGCGTCATATTTTACGATTCCCACCTTCTGGTAATGCCCTTCCATCTTTTTGTATATTTTATTGATTTCTTCACGGTTTTCCTTTGCCAGTGCAGAAATTTCCTCCAGTTCTTCAAATCTTGCAAAGATACTTTTCTCAAGATTCTTTGCATTTTTCCCTTTCATGAATGTTGCGTAGCTTCTTTGAAGCTTTCTGTATCTCTCATTGAGCAGTACATAAAGAACGATCAGTACTGCCAGCAGTATAAATACAGCTATGAACAGATAAAACGGATCAATCCCCAAAGTTTCAAGTATTCCGTTCATTTTGTTTTCATCTCCTTCTTATTCATTCTCCCTCTCACTTTACTCTTCCCGCTTCTTTTCCTCCTTTTCCCTCTGAGCAGTATACATTCATCCGGCTGCCGTTTCCACTATGTTGTTTTCTATTCTGTTCTTATTGTCATGATCAGATCATAGATTCTTTCCAGTTCTTCCTCAGAATAATATTCTATCTCTATTTTTCCTTTTCCAT
>ERZ1643250.803-NODE-803-length-30396-cov-5.067697_pt1 | contig 30396 bp, 26 predicted proteins | sample MGYA00579262_ERZ1643250 | MGnify/ENA primary metagenome ERZ1643250 (study PRJEB29033, sample SAMEA4952265) | chicken gut metagenome | biome: Broiler Chicken; feature: Gastrointestinal Tract; material: Caecum | place: Ireland | collected 2018 | study: Broiler... | reverse complement strand
TCATTTCCTACCGGGGCTCTTTTTTGTACTGTATGCACAATCTGGAGCAGTTCACTAATCAAAATCAGTTAGCTCTCTTTTTATGAATAATGAAAAAATGTTGCCAAATCGTTGCCACAGAGGGTCTTAACCTCTCAAAAACCCAGTCATATCAGGCTTTTCTGGGCCTCTGAAATTACTCCCACTCGAGTGCCAGACCTTAATTTCTCGTGATAATACGCATTAAAAATGCGGTTTTCGTCCAAATATTCCACACATTTCACGCTTTACAAAGAGTCTTTACGAATTCTGTAGCCATTTTGTAGCCACAGCAATAGTAGCAACCTCCGCTGGCCGATTCACCTCAAAACCACTCGGCACTATTTATTTCAAATAATACATGGAGGTTTGCAATATGGAAAAATACATCTACGATAACAGCAACGGTCTTTGGTATGAACTGCACGGTGAATATTATCTGCCGTGTCTGGTCATCCCGGAGGAAGAAGTACACACGATTGGTATCTGGGGCAGAAAGCACCAGCAGTACCTCAGAGAACATCGTCCTATCATCTACTCTGATCTGGTTCTCAGCGGCAAACTGTACGGCTATCTCGCTGACATTGATACTCAGGCAAGAACTAAGCTCGATCTGCTTGTAACGCAGCTGGCAGAAAAAGAGTTCATCAATGAGCAGTTGAAATCAAAGGATCAGCTGGCATGGGTCGGAGCCATGAACAACATCCGCAACCGTGCAGAGGAAATCGTTCTCCAAGAACTGATCTATGGGGAGGATACGGTATGAAAATCCTTGAAGAATTCTGGTTCGGCAATATTGAGCCAACGGAGTATGATACATCTTCCTGTAAGGAGTACAAAGAAGTGCTTCGACTAATTCCCCGGAACGAAGAAAAGCTTCTGGCCACTATGACGGATGAACAGAAGGAACTGTTCTCCCGATATACGGACTGTGTAAGGGAATTCCAGACAATGACGGACTGCTTACTATTTCAGAACAGCTTCAAACTTGGGGCACGGATGATGCTGGAGGTCATGAAAGAATAACAATTTCTAAGTAAATAATGGTGATCAGCCGAGCAGCTAACTACTGCTCGGCTGATTTTACATGTATTCGTGCCGAGAACCGTACTCGGATATATAAGGCAGTAACACAAACATTACGATAGATACCGTTTCAATGATCTGGATAAGCTCACTTGGATCACTTTGATTTCTTATAACCGATTCAAGCTCTTCGTAACAATCAAAGAAAAGCTGTACAGCACTTAATAGCTCACCATTTTGCTCGTCTGCTTCCTGAATTAATCTGTTCAATCAGCAATTCTGTGAAGGATGTTAGGCTGCCGAGACACTTTTCATCGACTGAAACTTGCAAAACTTGCTGATAACGTTGAATGTACAACTTCATTTCACTCAGCTTTCTCATGGAATCAACCCAAGTGTTCAAAGTTTCGCTTGCATTTATTTTTTCAATCAACGCATGCTCTATTTCACAAGGATACATCGGTCTTGCTATGTTGGATTCTTCTGCATCCAAAAGCTTATAGAACGGAATTGAATACACTACCGGGAAGAACACACCAGAAAAAACAGGCACATACGCCAACTCCAAGGATTGTGTTTCCAAATACCATCTATCACTCGATGGCAAAATACTATTCTTAAATACATCCCTGATTGTCATCACAATTCTGGTGTACTCATTTTCAAGTGTATTTCCGTCTTCCATCTTGTAATTAATGATGATGTAGGCGTATTTATCACCTTTGAAAAGTGTACCATCCACTGCCGCAACAGCTTTTGAAAGAGTATCACAAAAATAGGTTGTTCCCTTGCGATATTTTTGTTTTGAATCATAAGCAATGGCGTAACCTTTCGGCTGATTATCAAGCACATAACGCCAGACATTAACTAAAGTAAGAACATTTTCAAGCTCTCGTTTTGCAAAATCTTCATCAAGTGAACTATAATCAGAAAACAATAACACATACTCTTTCTGAAAATCTACAAGAGCTTTGGCCGCAGAATACAGATTATACATAGCAAGTCTTGGATTTTTAACAACGCTAATATCTTGCTTCTTAATTCTTACACGCAGAACTTCTGCAAATTGATTATAGAAATTATCGAATGAGGAATATACATCATTCAAGTATTTTCTGAAGTTCTCATACTTATCAACTGAAAGCAATTGGCGCATTGGGAAATACTCTGCAACAGGGCTTTTAGCGTTTCCTTCAGAATAAAGGCAATATGGATCAACAGCGAAATAAGGGAGTCGATTTTCGGCAAATGTGTGTTCTCTAAACACTTTTAACCGATCATCAATCCGTTTTCCTCGATCCTGCGTATATCTCCCTTTCCTATATACATCATCAATGAGTTTGATTGTCTCAACAATCAAGTCATTGACAGTGGTTCTTATCTCGTCAATATCAGCTACATATTGCTGCCACGAAGAAGGACGCAAGCTATAATCTATTCGTATTTTTGTCCATCCATTCAATTCAGATACCCATGCATTTTGGCGCTTGCTTTTATGGATATGAAGTTTATGGTCCAGAGCTTCAATTCCCAAATCTTGAAGGAGATCAACACCAATCAACTCAATATCAATATACTCTTTCTCCGGATACAGTTGCTTTAAAATATCCAGCATTTTAATTCGCCAATACTGATTTGTATTTTTTGTGTTCTCTGGAACACCTGTTTCTGCCGAAAGGGGCGGAATGAATTTACAAGACACTTCATCACTCGTAACCGAAAAAGCAAGTACTCGCATTTCATAGATGAGCTTTTCCACTAATACATCCACAGCAGCCAGATAGCTTTCCAGCAATGTAGGATGTTCAAAGAGTCCACGTATCGCATCAGCAGACGGTTGGAGTTCGCCTGCACATACACTGGCAACTATTTCATCAGTCTTGAATGGTAGTGTGACGTTCAAATCACGCTTTGCCATCCAAAATAGCGCATATCCAAATGATGATCGCTCAGCATCTGTATCAGGCAAAACTGATGGTACCGCACAATTATTCATAAAGCAGTCTGTTGCTTGATAATTGATGGATAGTGAGGTTAGCGATTCTTTGACTTCATCGATAGCATTCTGTAAATCCACCTTATTGAAAATAGATAGATCTTTCATTCCATCTGCAATTAGCTCATCTGATCGCTCAATGCCAGAAAGGTCAAGTGGCAAAAAACAGAGCCAGCCTTTGCCATGTTTTTTTACCAGAGAGCTAATGAATGTCATGTTACCCTCAACATAACGTTTCGCATCTAACCAAAGCATTGACCTAATGGCATTTGCATATCCTGTCCAATCACAGAATCTTATTTGAGAGAGACGCCGTACATCTTCAATGTCATATTGCTGATTAGAGAAATAATCCAATAGAACCACTCTCACATTTTGCGAAGAAATACACGATAGAGTCTTGAACACAACATCTCTTGTCTTAGTGTAAATCTGATCGCACAACACATCAAAAACGATTTTCGCACGTACCGGATGAAGTGCTTCAATGGTGTTTTCATCAACTACTCTGATGAGATACTCATCTTTCAGACGTCTAATAGCAGCATGCATCGTAGAACAATGAATTTCATTTTTTGCGGTAGTAAGATTAACAGCACATCCTAATCGCCCTGCATAACAAACCAACTGAAGTAATTCTAACCATTCATCCGAAACACCTTCTTGCAGTAACGCATCAATTTGCTCCTGAAGGCGCTGAGTCAAAGTCTGATTATTTGTCAACAAATATACAAATTCAATCAATGGCCCTTGCCCACCAAAAGATTGCCACGCTTCTTCAAAAGTTCTATGTTCAGCGTGAGGCTGTGTTTCTGTAAAAGAGTTATAAATGTGTGCAGCTTCTTCTTTTGATAAAGCCAATTCTATAATCCCGTATTGGATCGCTTTTCCACTAATTGGTGTTCGGTTATAGTCTTCGTCTCGAATGGAAATAAGAACGGGAATAGAAAGTCCTCGAGATTGCAACTCCTGCAGCAAAAATGCCCAAAGTGTTTCGCCTGGTTGAACATCAATATAAATGATTAAATTTTTATTATGCTTACCAAGCCCATCTAATGCTGCGACCAGATTTTGCGCTTGTCCTTCATTTGCAATGGAACGTACGCAAAATACGCATCCCTCAGGATATGTATCAATCAAATATCGGTAGCAAAGGGTAGACTTTCCCTGTCCAGAAACACCTTTAAGGATTGCTACTCCTTTGTTGTTAATTACTGTTTGGATCTCTTCAATCCAATAGTTACGTCTAAAATCTAAATCGCTACGAATATGCGTAGGGTGCGCAGAAACACCTTGCGAATACTCTTGTTTTAGCTGTTCTTGATTACTATTTAGCCGCAATTCACTTAAGCGGACAAGGGATTTGTTGTACTCTTTGTAAAAACCATCGATTGCAGCAATGTTTGTTCCAATTTCATGGATTTTTTCTTGCCACATTTTTAATATGGTATATCCTTTGCTCTTCGAAAGCATAGAAATATGCTGAATCAATAATTCTTTTGCCAGTTCGGGTGCAGACATTACCGGAACATAGTCGCCAATCTGAGTTCGAATATTTAAATCTAAATCATCAAGATTGACTTTTTCAAAACATAAAGAATCAAGCAACCATTCGGCTTCCGATTCAGACAAACCATGTTTATCTACAAGCTTCTTTGTTAGGGTCTTTTTAGTGTTAGCCTTACCTGCTTGTACTTCCTGCAGTTCAATGCCAAGAGTGTTAAAGTATACAACCTTAATACAGTGGAAGGATGGATTTTGTGTATGTAAGCTACACATGCGATTAAAGAATCCTTCACCGCCTTTGGATGTTTTTGTTGCAGCAAGGCTTGAAAGCGTTAGGTCGGCAGAGATATTTTTAACCTGGACGGCCTCTACTACAACACCGTCCTTTTTGATTACCAAATCTTCAACATCTTCTGGATAGTACTCATACTCATTTTCATCAGAAATCAATCTGGAGGCAATATATAGCGTTTGGGATGAGAAGCCCTTCCAAGCAGCTTGCGCACCTATATCAGATTTTTGAAAATTGCTCATTTTACCTCCTATGCGACTGTTATTTCTGCCAATCAGCCGAGCAGCTAATTACTGCCCGGCTGAATCGCTTAAATATTCAAATCAATAGCAGGATTTGTAAACGATTCTTCAACAACTGCTTTGATTTTTGCAATTTTAATGTAGGCATCACGTTTTGTGTCAAACGCTTGCTCAAGAGGAGTAATGTACTTGGCTTTTATATCATCCGTCATTTCTGGAATTGCAAATGCTTCAAAGAAATCGGCTCTAAGATGAAGCATGGTTGAAGCAATAACAAACCATTTCTTAAAATATGACTCACCATACTTACTGGAAAGAAGTAAAAATACCCAATATCTCTCATCTGCATTTCGTGGTCTATACTTTACAAGTCCACTTGAAATAATAACCTTATTATCCTCTTGGATAATAGCCACTTCTCCCGGTTTTCCATCTTTAGCAAAGATTATATCACCACATTTAATGTCTTGCTCCAGTTGAGATATAAAAGATTCAGGGCAATAACAATCAGGCTCATAATCCACATCGAAGTTAATAATATCACTTGTCTTTATAAAAGGAATACCTTCTTCCAAGTAGTTGGCGCTACCAACCTCGTCGCCCTTACTAAGATTTTCTGGAGCAAATCCAATGGTATTGGTTCCATCATTAACCATAGCGATGGTTTCTTCAACATCCGGGCGATAGAAATTAGGCATTAGCATGCGTTTATCGAATGAACCCGGTTTTACCACAAATCCAAACTGAGCTTCATCTTTGAAAGACAGATGATAATCTTTATTAAACTCCGAAATAACCTCCTGAATACGAAGTACTGCATAATAGTAATTATCGAATGCGTCTACGTATTCTTTCATCAAGGCATCATATTTACTATCGTATTTCATGACCTTGAGATTAGCAATTTTTCCTTGGTTCATGAATTTCTGCTTTGTAATAGAATATGTTCCCCGTACCTGTATTCTGTTAATTTGAGAATTAAGGTAAATCGTCAAAAAAGCGGCTTTCTTAGGTGATGCTGTGTGCAACACAACACTATTCTGGCTCATATTCATTTCTGTAATAGTTGGAGGGCACATTGCAGCTTTACCCATAAATTTGCCAGTCATGGTGTAAATAATATCATACGGATGGGTAATTGAGCGTTTGATGGTTTTGTTATGAAACCCTTCATTGATCAGCTGTAAATCATTTACATTTATATAATGCCTTGAAACTGCTGAAGTCTTGATAAAAGGTACTCCATGATCTTTATAGAAAAAATATGCCGGTGGGGTAGAGCCCCCCTTTATATCTCCAACTATGTACTGTGACATTGTTGGACAGGATGACATTCCTTCTTTTACAAACAGGTACTTCGGATTATAGTTTCTCGGATAAAATGATCCTGCCGACAATTTTATGGGGTTAGTTATAAATATTTCGATTTTTGACATGCTCTACTAACCTCCTTGTGATTTCAGCAAAATCATTATCTATCACAGCATTTCCATCAACGATGATAGGGTCTCCATTTTCATCTCGCACATAGATTTCTTTTCCTCTTCTGTCGTGACCACATGTTTTAGCAATCGCCATAAATGTATCAAAAGTCTGAGGAAGTCCCTCTCTTTTCTTCTTTTTCAGAATGAGAAGAGATGTTTTTGTATCTGTAGATGGCAGAAAGGATTCAACAGGGCAGTCAATGATGGCAACAATATCAGCTTTATTAAGAATATATTGACGCACATACTCCAATCCGTTATTCCCTAAAATTCCGTCAGGGAGAACAATAGCCATACGACCACCCGGCTTTAACAAATCCAAGCAACGTTCGATAAAAAGAATATCTGGGGTTCTACTGTCATCAACTTTCTTGGTTTCTACCCAAATTCCATCTGTCCCTTTTTCCCATTTGTGACCAAGATGATAATGTTCTAAGATTTTCTTATCATCAATCACACATTTTTTACCGAAGGGCGGATTAGTCATTATAATATCAATTTTACCTTTAGAGATTTTGTTGGTAATTTTGCTCGGCCACTGTTCAAACGGTGTAAGTGAGTCAAAATGAAAAATACCAGTATGCCCATCATCATTGAGCACCATATTCATTTTCGCAACTCGTGACAAATCAGGATTGAAGTCAATACCACGAATATATTTATCTGCATACTCTCTAAACAATCCAACTACATTCAGTGTTGGACGTTTTTTGTGCAAATCTTCATATTGTTGGCGGATATTTTTTAATGCCATAACCAAAAAACCACCGGAGCCACAAGCTGGATCGCATACCGTTTCATCAATTTTAGGCATTATAGCTTCAGTAGCCATGGAAACAATTTCTCTTGGAGTAAAGAACTCACCGTGCTCACCACGAAGATTTGCACCAACAAATGTTTCAAATGCAACACCCTTAATATCCACATTAGTGTCCAAGAGAGAATACTTTTGCAACTCCGCAATCGCAAAGCAAAGGCATCTGTCATTTAATTGAATTTCATCACTTGCTTCGAAAATATTGTCCTCGTGAAAGCGAAGCTTAACCTTTGCAAACAGCTTATCAATGCGTTCTCTAACATTACTGAGACCATTTTGCGTCTTTTGTTCTTCAGGCGTAACATAGAATTCACATTTTTCAGTAAACAAATCCTTCTCATCTTCAATTTTACAGAAAAGGATTTTAAGTATTTCAGAAAAACGCTTATCTTGGGTTAATCCTTGATTACTAAAAAAGTAATTATTGCAACGCTTAAAAACGCCTTTTAAGTCGGTGCATTTCACTAAATCAGACTTATTATACTTACCAATTGAATCAACACTTTCTTTGTATTTAGGAATGTCAGGAAGTTCGGAATAGCGATTAGAGCGAGTGGCATCTTTATAATAGAACAAAATACCGTCGCCATTTGTCCATGTGCCAAAACTGGCCGTAGTTGCAGACATATAGCTCCACAGCTGATCCACGCCCTCTTTTTCGTCTTTCTTTTTCGTTTCTACAATCCAATAAATATTATCTTGAGATTTTTCTTCATTATTAAAAACAACAATATCACATCGTTTATCAGTTGAGCCAACCTTAATTGGATACTCAACATCAATATGACTCTTTGGATATTTATATACATCCAAAAGAATACGACAGTATTCCTGACGCACATATTCTTCTGGTGTTTCTTTTCTCATTTTTCCAGTAATCAAACACTTGATCTTACCTTCATCTACAATAATTTCTTGCATGATTTAACTCTCCTTAATATTATCAGGGATAAAGTACAACACATCACCGACTTCACAGTTTAGCGCAAAACATATTTTCTCTATACTTTCCAGAGAAACATACTCATTTCTCTTTAGACGAGTTATAATATTTGCACTTACTCCAGCCATATCTTTTAATTGGGTATTAGAAATCTTTTTGTCGATCATCAAGTGAAATAATCTGTCATAAGAAATTGCCATACCGCACCTCCAGCTAATCACTGTTTCTATTGATAATATCACGAAATCGTGATATTATCAAGTCTTTTGACATAATTATTACCCCTTCGAATAATTCGAAGGGGTGTGCTTTATCTATTGGCTTCTCGTCCGTTTGTCTTTCCTTTTTGTTTGGAAAAATACAACCACAGATTGTTCCGGGAAATCACATCCTCATAGGTGCGAATCCTCTTGCGGAGACGGTCATTTTCCTGCTCCAGATCCGCTGTGCGGAGCTGACCTCGGACAGACTTATATTGAGCCAGTTCTGCCTTGACCGCAGACAATTCCGTCACCAGTGAATCGATTTTGGCTTTTAAATCAACTATGGTTTTCTTGGCTTCTTTCAGGAGCTTTTTCAGTTTGCCTTCCTGTTTTTCCTGCACCACAAACTTCTGTGCCACTGTGACCAGTGTTTGGTAATCCTCTCGCTCGATTGCCACCTTGGAGGTCAGTGGTAAGGGTTTGGCTTCAATCTGCTCCACAGCCTTGATAGAAACCTGTTGTTGCTGGACACGCTCAATAGTCTGTTCCAGTTCTGCAAGTTCCTCTTTGCGCTTCTCACGCTTAAATTCCAGAACACTGAGATGTTCCTTGTGTTCGCCTTTCTGCTCCCACTCGATACCATGCTCCAACATAATCGTTGCAAGGGCTTCTTTCTCTTTCTGTACCCATAAATCACGTTCCGTCAGAGAACGCCCCTCTCCGGTGATGCCCTGATCGGCAAGAGCTTGTTTGAGCGAAACACGGGTGGATAGTCCTCGTTTGCTTCCGGTGGTGAATGGGATGAAGTCGATATGAAGATGTGGTGTTGCTTCGTCCATGTGGAGATGGGCAGAGTACACATGGAGCTGCGGATTTCGTTCAAGGAAGCTGTGATAAAACTTGTCCAAGATAGCCTTTGCCAGTCCGCCATTTTCTCCGGCGGCTGCCATATCATCCTTATTTCCCACTTGGAATATCACTTCGTAAAAAGATTTTTCCTGATCACCTTTGCAGATTTTTTCATAGTAATTTTCGATACGGCGATCTTTACGTTTCTGCTTGGCATTATACTCAGCCTGTGCTTCATCGAACAGCTGATGGTACGCATCCTCAATGGGCGTGTAGCAATATTCGATGTTCAAATGGGTTCGTGTCTGGTCAACATTTTCTGCGATATAGGTGCGGCGGTTATGCGCAACTACGCCGTCACCTGACATAGCACTGATTGTTCGTTTTATAGCTGTCACCTCCAAAATTACGGTATTTTATAGAAACACATTTTCGCCGCACAGCGGCGGGTTTTGTTACTTTTGTCAAAAGTAACGCAAAAGCACTTTTGACACTACGCATCAAAAGCGCATTGCGCTCTCCGAGGGGGTATGCGGCTTCTGCGGAAGCCTATGCCATGTTTGCAACCTATACAGGTTCTGCAAAACACGGCACGGTCGCTGCCTGTCCTTCGGAACATTCACCGCCCTTAGTCTGAGAGAAACTACTATCATTTCTCTCAGACTGACCACTTCAAATCTGCGGATTTTCAGCGGGGACGAAAGATGCGCTGGGGGACTGTGTCAGTCAATGCTTTGCCTTGTCTGCCATTCACAGGAGCGTGCCACGCTCCTGTTATAGCTCCCAAGGAGAAGTAGTCCATCGGTAGCTCTGGGGAATGCCACGCTCATCCAGATAACGCTGTCGAGCTGCTTCTCGTTCCTCTGGGGTAAGCGCAGTCTTGTACTTAGCATACAATTCGTGCCTTACCATAGCTTCCAGCTTCTGCTCCAAGCCATATCGGATTTCATCCTCATAACCGTCCTCCATCATTAGATGATGTTGGAGCAAAGCCAGAAATAAATCATAGGGGATCTGAACGTTCTTTATTTCCTATCCCTTCCTTTCCGTGTCGGTGGTGACGATGGTGACGGTGTTTTAGACACCGCCACCACTATCAAAATCATCGTCACAACCGTCACGCATCGTCACGCTGCTCCATAACTCGCTTCAAAACTATTCTTCTCCCAGCATGAGTGCGAACAGGTTCATAATCAATTTGATGGTCATTGAACAACCTCGCCTTGTTTACATTCAAATGCTTGGTCAGCAAGTTCGCCTTCATTTCCAACAGCAAGGCATCTGCCAGTTCTGTCGGACTGCCATTCCACTCAGAAGTTTCATCCGACAACATCGCCGCAACTCTTTCCAGAATAGGATCAGGTGGAGCTTTCCATAGTTCTGTTTCCGCTCGTTCCAACTCCCAGGTCAAACGCTGCATATTCTTTTTCAGAATAAGCTTCTGCTCCGGCTGATCTCGACCGGACACTTCCAGTACAGCTGTGTTTCCGGTGCGCTTTTCCTTTTCCAAAATAAACGCACCGTCAGCAGCACCCAACAAGCCGTTTGTTCCCGAAATGCGTTCAAAACGATCATCAGCCTGCTGTTTTCTGGTGTGATGAACCAACAGCAGGCAGATGCTGGTTTGGTCAGTGAACACCTTAAGCTGTCCGATAATTTCGTAATCATTGGCGTAGCTGTATCTGTCAGCACCAACTTCACGGATTCTCTGCAACGTATCAATGATGACCAACTTGGTATCAGAATGTTCCTGAACAAAACGTTGAAGCTGTTCATAAAGTCCAGAGCCGAGCTGTTTGGCACAAGTTGCGAAGTGGAGGTTGTCTGTTCCCTCTACTCCAAACATACGGGACAAACGCTCCTGCAAACGCCTGTAATCATCCTCTAAGGCGAGGTATAAGACTGTTCCAGGGTGGACAGTATAATTCCAGAGAGCCTGTCCGGTACTGACATGATAGGCGATCTGCGCCATCAGAAAAGACTTACCAACCTTAGGCGCACCGACGAACAAATACGTACCAGGGTAAAGCAGCCCATCAATGATGGGCAATCTGCTTTCATATACCGTCTCATACAGCTGACTCATGGTAATCGTCGGCAGATAAGACGGATCCGACATTCTTTGCATATGACGAAGAATGTCCTCCATATTTTCAGCCAAAGGATTGATTTCTTCGTTCTCGGTTGCTATAATTTCATCAGTTAGATAGGAAAGCGACTGTTCCCCATCTGCGCCAACAGATGGAATCGGGACGGTCGTTTTTTCATTTTCTCTCATCAAGCGCTTTCACCTCCGATTTCCAGACCATAGAACTTCTGCTTGAAGAACTGAATCGGGCATTTGCCGGCGATCGTTTGATAGCCCATGCTTTTCAGTTCTTTGTTCAGTTCTCGGATGATCTGATAAGACTTGCTGCGGCTCACATTCAAAATCTGCTGGACTTCTTCTGCTGTAATAAACTGTGCTCTCATAGTACCTCCTGTGTATAAAACGTAGATTTGCGTATTTTTTATTCGTTTAATTTTATATGAATTTCAAAATACGTACTCTTAATGCGCTTTTATTATACGAACAAGAAATACTTTTGTCAATACCTGTAGAACTAAAATATGTACTTGCAATTCGTATTTACTTGTGATATGATATGGACGAGGTGAATTATTTATGGATAATTTCGATTATTCCGCAATCGGCCAGCGGATAAAAACACTACGAAAACGCAAGGGCCTGAACCAGACACAACTGGCAAACCTACTCGGAAAGTCTCTGCGCACCGTGCAGAAGTATGAAACCGGAGAAATCGAGGTTTCCATTGATGTCGTAAACGAGCTGGCAAAGCATCTTGATACGACGCCGACCTTTATTTTGGGATATGAGACCAATACGGCACCGATCAGAAGTCTTGCCGACATAATGAGCTTCCTGTTTGAACTGGACAAGGTTTCCTCCATCAAATTTGATGTAGACGTAAAAAAACCGCCCCGTAGCAATGAGTGGACTTGCTCCATCCGTTTTAACGGGAAAGAAATGGACGCCGACCACAATGCGGATATGTGTCTGTTCTTGGAACAATGGGAAGAAATGCGTGAGGATGTGCGCAGATACAACTGTTCTCCTGCAGCATTACATAGCTGGCAAGAGCAGACCCTTGCGTACTATGCTGGGGCTTCCGTGGAATGTGTGGAACCGGAAGATCTTGACGAAGATGAGCGTTTGGCTCGTCGCAGAGCTTACCTTGAAAAGGAGTTTGGCTCTGCAGAATAATTAAGGTCTGACATTGAATAGAAAAGGAGAGCACAATGTCAGTAACTAAGGACAAGAAAACAGGAAAATGGATGTCCCAAATCCGAGTAAAGGATTGGACAGGAAAGGAGATCCACAAAAAGAAAAGAGGCTTCAATACAAAGAAAGAAGCCTTACAATGGGAACGTGATTTTATTAGTCAGGCAGAGGGCAGCCTGGGCATGAAATTCAAGGATTTTGTTGAAATCTATATGAAAGATGCGGTTCCTCGAACCAGAGAAACTACTTATGCCAACAAGCGCTATCTGTTCGATAAGAAAGTCCTCCCGTACTTTGGCGAGATGCCCGTCAGCGCCATCAAACCCACTGATATTCGCAACTGGCAGAATGAGCTGATCAACTACCGTCAGCCTAACGGCAGAGGGTATGCGCCAACCTATCTGCGAACCATCAACAATCAGCTTACCGCAGCATTTAATTTTGCAGTGAAGTTCTATGGATTGAGAGAGAACCCCTGCCATAAAGCAGGAACCATGGGCAAGAAGAACGCCGATGAAATGCTGTTCTGGACAAAGGAAGAATTTCAGGTGTTCATTGAAGCCATGAAGGACAGGCCCGTTGGCTACACCATCTTTATGATTATGTACTACACAGGTCTCCGTGTTGGCGAGTTGCTGGCTCTGACACCAGAGGATATCGACTTTGACAGACACATCATCTCTGTTAACAAGAACTACCAGCGTCTGAACGGAAAGGATTATATCTATCCGCCTAAGACCGAAGCTGGCTACCGTGATGTCGTTATCCCGAAAGTTCTGGAAAGCTGCATCCGTGACTATCTGGCTACGTGCTATGGCTTACAGCCGACAGATCGCATTTTCCCTTACGACAAAAGCTATGTTGGCAGACAGATGAAATACGGCTGTGAAAAGTCCGGAGCGCAGAAGATCAGGGTGCACGATGTTCGCCATACCCACGCCAGTTTGCTGGTAGATATGGGCTGCACGCCGCTTTTGATTGCGGAACGCTTGGGGCATGAAAGGGTTCAGACCACCATGGACACATACAGCCACCTGTACCCGAACAAGCAGAGCGAAGTAGCCGATCAGCTTGATGTAATCGCTACAGCTGATGATGGCTACGAAAAAATCGGCTGATGTAGCCATTTTGTAGCCACTAAAAAACAAGAATCCCGGAAAACCCTGTAAAATCAAGGTTTTCCGGGACTTAGAAACACTAATTAACTTATTCCCACTCAATGGTTGCTGGGGGCTTGGATGTAATATCATATACAATTCGATTGATATGCTTCACTTCATTTACAATACGAACCGACACTCGATCAAGTACCTCGTATGGAATTCTAGCCCAATCTGCTGTCATAAAGTCAGAAGTTGTCACGCCTCTAAGCGCCAGCGTATAATCATATGTACGCCCATCTCCCATGACCCCCACTGACCGCATTCCAGTTAATACAGCAAAATACTGATTAATGCTGCGATCCAAGCCTGCCTTAGCGATTTCTTCTCTGAAAATCCAGTCAGCCTCTTGCAGGATTGCGACTTTCTCAGGTGTTACTTCGCCTAGTACACGAATTCCAAGGCCAGGGCCCGGAAATGGCTGCCGCCAAACCAGATAATCCGGCAGGCCAAGCTCTAGGCCCATTGCACGTACTTCATCCTTAAACAGCAGACGAAGCGGCTCAATCAGTTCCTTAAAATCAACTACGCTCGGCAGACCTCCAACATTATGGTGACTCTTAATCACGGCGCTATCGCCAAGACCAGACTCAATCACATCGGGATAAATCGTACCCTGTACCAAGAAATCTACTGCACCAATCTTTCGCGCTTCATCTTCAAAAACGCGGATAAATTCCTCGCCAATCGCTTTGCGCTTTGCTTCTGGATCACTCAAACCTTTGAGCTTATTAAAAAAGCGCTCCTGCGCATTTGCACGGATAAAATTCGAGTCAAAACGAGTGGCAAATGCCTGTTCTACCTCGTCTCCTTCGTTTTTGCGCATCAAGCCAGTGTCCACAAATACGCAAGTCAACTGACGGCCGACAGCCTTTGACACCAGAGCTGCAACGACAGAAGAATCCACGCCGCCAGATAGCGCGCAAAGCACCTTACCATTTCCAACCTTGGATCGGATTGCTTCTACCTGCTGCTCAATATAACGTGTCATGGTCCAATCTCCGGTGCAGCCACAAACATCATAAAGAAAATGCTTGAGCATATCGGTTCCATGCGGCGTGTGATTTACCTCCGGATGAAACTGAACGCCATAGAATCGCTTTTCTGCACACTCCATCGCTGCTGTCGGGCAGGTATCCGTTGTTGCGGTGACACGGAAACCATCTGGTACCTGTGAGATGAAATCTGTATGGCTCATCCAGCAAATTTCTTCAGACTCTAAGTCTGCAAACAATTTACTGGTCCGATCCAACTTTACACGTGTTTTCCCATATTCACTCTTTTCTGCAGCATTTGACACAGTTCCTCCCAGCACATAAGCCATCAATTGGCAGCCATAGCAAATGCCAAGCACCGGGATACCTAATTCAAAAATCTCTTTTCCGCAACGAGGAGAGCTTTCCTCGTATACACTATTAGGACCACCTGTAAAGATAATGCCAACAGGATTCATGGCTTTGATCTCATCTAGTGGGGTTTTATAAGATTTTACCTCACAATATACATGATGCTCACGCACACGACGTGCAATAAGCTGATTGTACTGGCCACCAAAGTCCAGCACTAAGACAACCTGATGATGCTCCATGCGTCAAATTCCTCCAATTAAGTTTGATCTTATGCTTAGATAAAATTATGCCATATTTTGTTTGGTAGGGCAAGCCTTTTCTTGCCAAACTCCATTCTATTTTTCCCAATCCGGCAAGTATATTTTTCCTTTGCAGTGTATTGGGCCCGTTTTTATGGGAATACTTCAATTATATCAATTTCAAAGGATGGTTTGCAGTATGAATACATTATCTCAAAAGATTTTGCTCAGTATTTTTTGTGCCACGTCCCTGGTTATACCTTGCACCGCCTTCTGGCAAGAAGAAGTCCAGGCATTGGCGGAAGAATCCTTGCTGAGTTCCTCTGCCGGACAAGCACCTGTAGCACAAGCAGTGGAAGCACAAACGGTTAAAGATGTCATGATTCGTTTTCCGCTTGTCGCAACCGATCCCGATGGTGATATCGTTACGCTCAAATTAATCGATCAGCCGCGTCTAGGCACTGCTGCATTTGAAGGCGGGAATTTAATTTATACGCCAGCCACAGGAAAAACTGGCACCGATCAATTTTCGTACTGTGCGATAGATGTTATGGGAAATGAATCAAAACCCGCTCGCATTTCTGTCAAAATCAACCGAAATAAAACTGGAGTCACCTATGCAGATATGACATTTAACCCAAATCATTTCGCCGCAATACAGCTAGCACAGCAAGACGTCTTTCTAGGTGAAAAAGTTGGCGATACCTATTTTCTGCGGCCAACTCAGTCTGTCACTAGAAATGAATTTATCGCTATGGCCGCTGCCGTTGCCGGCCTAGACCTCCCCGAAACAACAGCGACTGATTTCCAAGACGATACTGCACTTTCCCCCTGGGTCAAGCCCTATATTAGTGCTGCATCTGAGGCTGGCCTGATTCAAGGATATCAGACCGCTTCTGGTACCGCGGAAATTCGCGGCGAACAGCCAATCACAGTTTCGGAAGCCGCTGTTATTATATCAAATTTGCTTGCCCAACAAGATATCTCAATTTCTACTTCAGCAAACGATATAATCTCCTATCGTGTCGTGCCTGCATGGGCCGAAGCTGCGGCAAATACGCTCGCATCAGCCGATATTTTATCTGCAGATGAACTAGACAGCAATCAGCCGCTTACCCGAGAGATGGCTTGTGCCATGCTATATCGTACTCTTTGCCTAACTGAAAACTGAACTTTCTCTTTCAAGCGGAATCCTGGCCGATTCCGCTTTTCATTTATTCCTTAACACGTAGAGATTCAATCAGGTTTTCATCTGGCGTCACATATGCAGTCTGATATACATGATAAATAACAAACCCCGGTTTCGCGCCTGTAGGTTTTTTGAGGTTTCTAACCTCCGTATAATCCACGGGAACCAGAGAAGATGCGCGTGCTTTTGAATGATATGCAGCAATCATAGCCGCCTGCGTCATAGCCGTATCCGTTGGCTTCCGCCCGTCCGTCACTAAAATTACATGTGACCCATGAATTTTCTGTGTATGAAACCAAATGTCGCTTTTAAAGGCTGTCTTCATACTTAATAGATCATTCTGTAAATTGTTTTTACCTGCCCATACAGAAAATCCGTCTGATGTGCGGTATTCATAAGGAGTTGACTGTGCTTTCCTTTGCTTTTTTGTATTGCGTTGTTGTTTGTGTGACAAAACTCCCGTCTGTGTAAGCTCCTCCCGAAGCTGAGCCAGATCTGCCTCATTTTCGGCCTCGTCGATGGAAGCGAGTACGCTGTCCAAATAGTCTAATTCTTGATCACCTTGATCAATTTGCTCTGTTAGAACCAGCTCTGCGGTCTTAGCTTTATTGTACAATTTAAAATATTTCTGTGCATTTTGTTGCGGGGTCAAGCGAACATCAAGAGAAATTTCAACCTCCGGACAGTCTTCGTTATAGTAGTCTATTACTTTTGCTGTGCGCATTCCCTTTTCCAATTGATAAAAATTGGCAGAAATCAATTCTCCCTTTCGTTTGTACTTTTCCCGCTCGTGTGTCTTTTTTAGTTCTTCTCTCTGGGCTGCTAGTTTACGGACGAGACGATCTCTTGCAGCTGTCACGGTGCGTATCATATCACTTGCTTTTCGATGCATACGTTCGGCTTGCGCCTTTTTTTCATAAAATACCGTAAGCATTTGGCAAAAATTCGGCGGGCTTTCCAAATGCATTAAGGTTCCATATTGCGTAATCGGCAAGCAAGTAAAATCAAACACCTTTTTATCTTCAATCCGTATTAGCAAATATGGCCGAAATTTTCCTTGACTGATATATCTCAAAAAGTCCTGAAATACTTCGTATAGATGTTCACGTTCTGATACCGTCAACATCTTCACAGGTTTTCCAGTCTCTCCGGTCGCTCGGTAGGCAATCTCCCGGCATAACAATGGTGATAACCCGCAGAATGAAGAAAGCAACCACTTATCCAGCCCCATCTCTCCGTCAGCCTGTTGAATTGCAGCAGCCAGTCCCGCTGATGATATTTGAAGCGGATCCACTTTATTGCTTTGTGGTGGCGGCATGCGATAAAATAAACCAGGCAAAATCTGTCTTTTTCCAGAAATATCGCCATCCACTCGTCGCATAGCATCGATAATGCGACCATCTTCACCTTTTAGGATTAAATTTGAATATTTTCCCATGAGTTCTGCAATCAGATACCGTTTTACAGGAACTCCCATTTCATCGTTGGTATCTAACTCTAAAATAGCCATACGTTCTAGCTGCGGCTGTGTAAATGACACGATCTTCGCGCCCTGAATATACTTACGCAGTAACATACAGAACATGGGGGGCGTTGCAGGGTTCTCACGATTATGTTCAATCAGATGAATTCTCGGTGCTGAAGGCGACGCCGAAATCAAAAGGCGGCAAGCTCCTTGTCCGCCACGAATCTGTAATACGACTTCATCCCGGTCAGGCTGATATACTTTTTCAATCCGTCCACCTGCAATGCGTGTGTCCAACTCAGACAGCACAGCCCGCAGGCATACCGCGTCTAATGGCATAAATAGCCTCCTTATACAAATTGGATGCAGTCTTTATGATCTTCTGAAACCATAGCACATACTGTAGGAAAGCTGTGGGATAGATGCTCTGCAAAGGCATACGCAATGGGATTTTCTGTAGGATAATGACCAGCATCTACTAAGGTTAAACCACGCGCTTGTGCGCGTTGCATGATATCATAAGAGCAATCTCCAATTACAAAGGCATCCGCGCCCTTTGCAATTGCTGCATCCATCATCTTTCCACAGGCACCTCCCCCGACTGCTACCCGCCGAATCATGCGGCCGCCGTCTGTATAGCGTACGCCACCTGCCCCTAAAGCATTTTTTACATATGCCGCAAATATTTTTGGGGACATAGGGTCTGACAAATCTCCAACGCGCCCCAGCATCCGGTTTTCTCCGGCTTCCATATTCACGACATGATGCAATTTCAAAGCTCTGGCCAACGCGTCGTTGACACCCCCTTGGGCACAATCTGCATTTGTATGCATACAGATGACCGAAATATTATTGCAGATTGCCTGTCGAAGTGCTCGTCCGGTCATATCGTCCCCTGTCACACAGCGTACTGATGTAAAAATTAACGGATGATGCGCGACGACTAATTGTGCTTGTCTTCGGATAGCTTCCGCTATGACATCTTCAGTTGCATCCAGCGCACATAAAATACGATCTATCTTTTGCCCGCGTTCTCCCGTCATCAGCCCACAATTGTCCCAGCTTTCCGCCAATTCATAAGGCGCGAATTCTTCCAAACAATGTAAAATATCATTTACTGTTGGCATTTTAGCTCCTCCAAAGCCTTTTGGATGTTCCTAACAACATCAATCTGTAAGTCCACTACAGCTTTCTGAATTTCTTTACCTTGCTGCATACCATAAAGTGCCCGTTTTTCTCGGCCATAAAGTGTTTCGAGATATGTCTTTGCTTGCTTATCTCGTTTAAGCGCCGAAGATAAATAACAATCTGCAAGCGATTTCTTGATACACTGTGCTCCGCCAGTTACAGACCACACCAAATAATACCGATGTCCCTCCTGACATACAGTTTCCTCATCGATGCGATATCCGTTTTCCCATAGCCACTGACGCAACTGTGGAAGCATTGTCATAGGCTGAAGTAGCAAGAGGTGATTTCCATCCGCTGTCCACGGTGCAGCCCGCAAAATCTCTATCATAGTTTCTCCGCCCATTCCAGCAATCGAGATCACATCACATTCATCAGGGGATACGCCATCTAACCCATGCGCTAGACGAAAGCTAATACGATCCGATAATCCATAGGCGGCAGCATTTTGACGGGCGTGATTGAGAGGGCCTACCCGCAGATCCGATGCGATTGCCCGCTGCAAATGACCTGTTTTTAGAAGATATAATGGCAAATGTCCATGATCGGTTCCTATATCTGCCAAATTGGAGCCCTGCGGGACACGTGCAGCAATTGCACGCAGGCGTGGTGTTAAATTCAGGCTTTCTCCAATCTTATCGATACCCATATTTGATCCATCCAGTTGAAAAAATGAGGCCGACAGAAAACTGCCGGCCTGTACTCTGTCGCATTACTCGCCTAAGAACTTATTAATCTGTGCGACAAGCTCGTCCGCATTGGTTCCATGTACCATGCAGGCTTCTTCGATGCTCTCCCCCTGCGAAGAGGGGCAGCCTAAGCAATGCATACCCATATCCAAAAAGTACTTGGCAGTATTGATATCACGCGCCAGGACTTCACCAATCGTCGTCTTCTTTGTAATTGCAGCCATAATAGACCTCCTACAAAATTCTAAATTATTAATTCTATTATACTTCTCTCATCTACAAAATTCAATACTGGTAATCCAAGAAATATAAAAAGAGTGAAGGTGAGAATATCCCTTCACTCTTTTTTAGATTTTGAAACAATCAGCCCTGCGCTTTCATCTTGGCAAAGCACTCGCTGCAGTAAACCGGTCGATCAGCCTTGGGCTCAAACGGAACTCTTGCCTCTCCACCACATGCAGCGCAAGTAGCGGTAAAGAATTCACGCGGGCCGCGGGCTGCATTCTTGCGCGCATCGCGGCATTTTTTGCAGCGCTGTGGCTCATTCTGGAATCCGCGTTCCGCGTAAAACTCCTGCTCGCCAGCTGTGAATACGAATTCCTCTCCGCACTCTTTGCATACTAACGTCTTATCCTGATACATGATTGATACCTCTCCTTGATTACCCTTGGTCCCTATACCCTTTTGCGTTGCAGAAATGCTAGGAACAAGTGAATTTTATTGCGAACAGAACGTCTAAAAACGCTCTATTTCTGCCAAGAATGAGTTCGGGTATTGTCATAACCGCTCTGCCTTTTGGTGAACACGCTGCATGGCATTTATAACCGACTTGCGTGTTTTTCCAATCTTTTTAGCAATTTCGTCATATGACAAGCCATATAAATATAGCTGAAGAACCTGTCTTTCAAAACGCGAGAGAAGATCAAAGAGACGTTCTAACGTTTCCCGATGCTCTTCCCGACCAATAACCAACGCCTCTGGATCGGTCTGCCGAGCAGTTTGGGGATAAGTTTCCAAATCTTCAAACAACGGTTTATCCAAGGAAATAGCATGGCTTAAAGGTTCGTGCTTCTTAGCTGTTTGCCCTCTTATAAAAGAACGTAAACGGCGTTCCACACATAGACGGGCATACCAAGAAAATGATACGCCACGCGCCGAATCAAAATGTTCGATTGCCGTCAATAACGCAAGCATGCCTTCTTGAATCATATCTTCCAAATCTGCGCCACGAAGCGTAAACATATGGGCTTCTGCGCGTATAAGTCTTCCATACTCTCGCAAAAGATGCTCCAATGCCTCGCTATCTCCCCGCTGCGCCGCTTGAATGCATGCGTTTTCGTCATTTTCGCCGATATTCCATTCCATTTGCTCGGTTCTATTCGCCATCTTGTCTATCATTATATCGGGCCAACGTTTATTTGTCAAGTGTATTTTGTGAAAAATGAATTTGAAAGCGCTGTAATTATCAAAAATATTTGTGCGTATTTTACAATCCCTTAGTAAAATCACTCAACTGTGACAGATTTTGCTAAATTTCTTGGCTTATCAACGTCACAATTGCGTTCTACCGCGATATAATAAGCCAATAACTGTAGTGGCACAATTGAGAGGGATGCTGAAAATCGTGCCGGACAAACGGGCAGCCGAATGATATGTCTGCACGCACTTTCATCTCCGTCAAAGTCAACCCCCGCAATCAAAATAACTTCTGCACCACGCGATGTCACTTCTCGAATATTGGACATCGTTTTTTCATATAACTCCGGTTGTGTCGCCAACGCTACCACCAATGTCCCATCTTCAATCAAGGAAATCGTGCCATGCTTGAGTTCCCCTGCAGCATATGCCTCGGAATGAATATAGGAAATTTCCTTTAACTTCAAGGAAGCTTCCATAGCCGCGGCATAATCTAAGCCGCGGCCTAAGAAAAACACACTGGCTCGATTATGATACCTTGTTGCCAAATATTGCATAGTCTCTTTACATTGCAACATTTGTTTAAGCTTTTCTGGTAGTTCACCCAATTGCTGGCAAAATGTATGTTGCTGGTCTTCGCTCATCAGACCACGCGCAAAAGCCATACGGCCAGCAATCAGATACAGCGTAGCCAGCTGTGCCGAATATGCCTTTGTCGTTGCCACTGAAATTTCCGGCCCAGCCCATGTATATAAGACGCCGTCAGCTTCCCGCGCAATGGTCGAGGCCACAACATTTACAATCGCAATAGTGAAAGCTCCCGCCTGCTTTGCTTGCCGCATTGCTGCTAATGTATCCGCAGTTTCGCCAGACTGGCTAATGACAATGCACAGATCATCTGGTTCAACGATTGGATCTTCGTAACGAAACTCTGAAGCTACTCTAGCTGTGCAGCGTACTCTACACAGCATTTCAATGACCCGTTGTCCTACGATACCCGCATGCAATGCCGATCCACATCCAATGATGTGTACATGGTTTGCTCTTTTGAGCCGCTCATCTGTCAAACCGTTTTCTTCGAACACGATTTGATTGTCTCGAATACGTGGCTGAATTGTCTGTGCGATTGCGCGAGGTTGTTCCATGATCTCCTTGATCATGAAATGCTCATATCCGCCCTTCTCTGCCGCAGCTAAATCCCATGTAACGGTTTTAACCTCTTTTTGTACCGGTTCTCCGTACTCATTCAAGACGCGAACGCTATCAGGTCGAACCACTGCAACCTCATTGTCATCCAAAATAATATATTTGCGGGTACGCCGAATGATTGCCGTCACATCGGACGCAATCATGTTTTCCCCTTCTCCCAGGCCGATAATGAGTGGGCTGTTCCGACGTGCTGCGATAATTTCATCTGGTTGATCCAAGGATACAACGCCAAGTGCATATGAGCCACGTATACGATGGATTGCCTGCAGCACAGTACGCGTGATATCACCATCTGGCGATTCTTTATAGAGATCGGCAATAAGGTGGGCCACAGTTTCTGTATCTGTCTCAGAGTGAAAAACATATCCTCGTGCGATCAAGTGTTCGCGCAATTCTACATAATTTTCAATGATTCCATTATGTACCACGGCAATTCTGCCATCTCCGCCCAAATGCGGATGAGAATTTGCATCGGAAGGCTCTCCATGCGTCGCCCAACGTGTATGTCCAATTCCACACGTACAATGCAAATCAGGTACTTGACGTACTTTTTCCTCTAGTGCGTCAATTCTTCCCCGAGTCTTAATAACACGAAGTCCCTCTGGGGTTAACGCTGCGATGCCTGCAGAGTCATAGCCTCGGTATTCCAATGCGTGTAAACCTTTTATCAAAATAGGTAAGGCATCTTCTCTGCCCGTAAATCCAACAATGCCACACATAATATAAATCCTCCAACATTTTAACGTAATAAAATCTAAAAAAAGGTATAAAAATAGTGGGTTACGCACAACGCTCTGTTTCCGGAATTGCTCCCGGGGTTTACACGTTCTGCTAACGACCGACTCACTCGCAGCCGAGGGGCCATCCGCCGAATTTTCGATCAACCCCTACCTCGTCCACTGCAAAACTGGCTGTCCTGCAGTTCTGGCGCTTTTCATATTCATTTTGGAAGTCTGGCCTCACCTCTTTCAATAAAATAACAAAGCTCGCCGCACAAATTTACTTTATGCGGCGGCAATGTCCAAAATATCAGGCTACAACAGATTCAATCACATCCGCAACATGGCGCGCAACCAACTTTACCTTCTCGGCATCAACGCCTTCCACCATAACACGGACTAACGCCTCGGTACCAGAAGCCCGCACTAAAATACGGCCTTCACCAAGTTCAGTATTTCCCTGCTCAATTGCTTGTGCTACTTCATCCCGCTCGGCAATCGTATGCTTATCACGATTTGGGACTTGCACATTGATTTGTACCTGCGGCCATGGTACCACTTCATCCGCAATCTGTGAGCACTTTTTTCCGCTTTCTTTGAGAATATGCATAAACTGAATTGCAGTCAATTGGCCATCGCCAGTAGAGGCATACTCCAAGAAAATAACATGTCCCGACTGTTCACCACCTAGGATATAGCCATCGCGCAGCATCATTTCCAAGACATAGCGATCTCCCACGTTTGCGCACTTGATCTCCATGCCGTTTTCTTTTGCATACTTATGCAGTCCCATATTAGACATAACTGTAGCGACAAATGCATTCCCACGCAATTTGCCAAGCTTTTTCATATGTGCAGCACAGACTGCCATAATCCGGTCTCCATCCAAAACCTCGCCGCGCTCGTCAACGACTAGGCAGCGATCTGCATCCCCGTCAAACGCAATGCCAATATCATAATTACCGTTGCGCATACGCTCCTGCAGATTTTCTAAGTGTGTCGATCCACAGCCCGCGTTAATATTAATCCCATTCGGTTCATAAAAGCGCAGATCAGCCTTACACTCCAATAAGCGCATGAGGCGGGTCACCGTTGTCGAAGACGCACCGTTTGCGCAGTCTACTGCCACTCGCAAACCGCTGAGATCTCCTGGTACCGTTTCGGCCAAGTGATCTGTATATTCTACAACGGGATCGATTGCAGAATGGATAACGCATCCCAGCTTTTCGTGGCTTGCTTTTGGCACCTGATCAAAGTCATCGATGAACTCCTCAATGCGATTTTCCAGTTCATCAGATAGCTTATAGCCAGAACCCGCAAAAATCTTAATGCCATTGTATTCAAAGGAGTTATGGCTCGCCGAAATCACAATTCCGGCATCTGCTTTGTGCTTAATGGTGAGATAGGCAATCGCCGGCGTCGGAATAACACCTAAAAGCTCAACATTTGCTCCAACGGAACAAATTCCAGCTACCAGCGCGCTTTCCAGCATATCCGAAGAAATGCGCGTATCTTTTCCGATTAATAGTTTTGCTTTTCCTCCTGTTCCACGCTCCTGCGTCAAAACGTGCGCTGCAGCCGCACCAATTTTAAACGCCAGCATTGCATCCAATTCAACGTTCGCAATTCCACGAACTCCATCAGTTCCAAAATATTTACCCAATTGTATGACACATCCTTCCACATTCTGAAGGGTAATTTACAGCATTTGTTGGCCGTTTGGCAAATCGATCCCTAAGTGCTCATAAGCGCGAAGCGTGACACATCGCCCACGCGGCGTACGATTCAAAAAACCGATCTGCATGAGATAAGGTTCATAAACATCTTCCAGTGTAATGGACTCCTCGCCAATTGTAGCAGCCAATGTATCCAAGCCAACCGGTCCACCATTATAGTTTATGATAATACTGGTTAGCATTCTTCGGTCAATGTTATCTAGCCCAAGTTCATCAATATCTAACGCACGCAGCGCCATATCTGCTGTCTCTTTGGTAATCATTCCGTTCCCTTTGACCTGCGCAAAATCACGCACACGGCGCAAAAGCCGGTTGGCGATACGTGGCGTTCCGCGAGAACGCCGGGCAATTTCATAAGCGCCATCATATCTGCTATGTACGCCCAATATTCCCGCCGATCGTGTTACGATCTTTTCCAGGTCCTCCGGGCTATATAGTTCCAAACGCAGCATAACTCCAAAGCGATCTCGCAATGGGGAGGTCATCTGCCCTGCACGCGTCGTTGCACCAATGAGCGTAAAGTGCGGAAGATCCAATCGAATCGAACGTGCTGAAGGGCCTTTCCCAATGATAATATCTAAGGCATAATCTTCCATCGCTGGATATAAAATTTCTTCTACGCTTCGATTGAGCCTATGAATCTCATCAATAAACAGAATATCATTTTCTGACAGATTGGTCAAGATTGCCGCCAGATCTCCTGCTTTTTCGATAGCCGGTCCCGAAGTCACACGAATGTTGACCCCCATCTCAGACGCAATGATATTGGCCAATGTTGTCTTTCCCAGTCCCGGAGGCCCGTAGAGCAAAGTATGATCTAGAGATTCCCCACGCTGTTTTGCCGCTTCAATGAATACAGAAAGGTTTTCTTTTACCTTATCCTGCCCAATATAGTCAGCCATGCATTTAGGGCGCAGCGAAATATCATTCTCTTCATCATTTAGCTGACGGCTCGATACAATACGTTCATCATCCGCCATACCACCCGAAAATTCAATACTCAACTCTTCTCACCGCCTTATCGTGCAAGCCGTTTTAAGCAGGCTCGGATAATAGATTCCGCATCGGAATAGGCAGCCAAATCTAGGCCTTCTAATGCAGACAGCGCTTCTGACTGGGCATACCCCAATACCATAAGGGCTGCAATTGCTTCCTGCGTGTGGTTGACGCCAGCAGCTCCATTTGCAGGCATTTCCAGGGTGGACATCGATTGATTGCCGCCGGCACTTTCCAGCTGCTCCTTACTCATTTTATCCCGCAGCTCTAACACAATACGCTGAGCAATCTTTTTTCCGATTCCGGGCGCCTGAGTCAGCAGCTTTCCTTCTCCTGTGATAATCGACAATGCGAGTCGGCTGGGGGGCGCCACAGATAAAATTGCAAGTGCCGCCTTGGGCCCAACACCAGATACGCCAATCAGCATTTTAAAACAGTTTAGCTCTTCCAAGTCTGCAAATCCATATAAGTCAAAGATATCTTCCCTGACATATAAATAGGTATACAGACGTGCGCGTTCGCCAACTTTGACCTGCGAGATGGTATTTTGCGAGGTATGGCACGCATACCCTACGCCAGCACAATCCACAACGCAGAGGGATGTTTCCACGAAGGTTACTGTACCTTCCACATAATAAAACATATACGCTTACTCCATGATCGACTTTTCATGATAGAGGGATGACCGACTAGCATGCCCATGACAAATTGCAATTGCCAGGGCATCTGCCGCATCATCTGGCCGCGGAACTTTGGCCAGTCCAAGCATCAGTCGGGTCATCTCCATCATTTGATGTTTATCTGCTTTCCCATAACCGACAACCGATTGTTTGACTTGCGACGGGGTGTAAGAAACTGGATTTAGCCCCTTTTGTGCTAACGCCAACAAAATTACGCCACGTGCCTGGGCAACCTGGATTCCTGTCGTAATATTTTGGTTAAAAAACAGGTCTTCAACTGCCGCCGTATCCGGATGAAAGGTATCAATTAAGGTACATAAATCATCATAAAGCTCACACAGACGCAAATACATTGGCGCGCCAATTTGTGTTGTGATCGCCCCATACTGGATGGGCGTGAATCTCTGTCCACTATAACGAACGATACCATAACCAATCGTGCCATATCCCGGATCAATACCGAGAATCACCATATTTTTTTGCTCCTTAAATAAATACCGATAGCCGTCTATACTTATAAGACTGCACGGTCATTATACCACATTGTATTCCTGTGGAAAAGAAATTTTTCGCAGTTTATAAATCATGCAGCAAACAATCCCCATCATTTCACGTTTTTACTTGCAATATCCACTATGAATCAGTCTTTCTGCCGCAAGCAAAATCCCAGCTTTTCCGGAAGAATATGTTAGGCCGCCTTGCATATAACAGACATAGGGCTCACGCATTGGCGCGTCTGCACTGAGCTCGATTGATGCCCCCTGCACAAATGCACCTGCCGCCATAATAACGGGATCTTCATAGCCAGGCATCGCCCAGGGCTCCGGCGTAACAAATGAATCTACCGGAGCACCAGACTGGATACCCTCACAAAATTTACGAAGCGGGTCTGGCGCGCCGAAAGAAATCGTCTGAATAATATCATAGCGCGGTGTTTCAGGCAGTGGATCTACGACAAACCCTAACATTTGCATGACCTTTGCACAAAAAATAGCAGTCTTAATCGCCTGAGCCGTCACATGCGGTGCCAAAAACAGTCCTTGATAAAGCAGACGGTTCTGCCCCATCGTGCAGCCGCACTCTCCACCAATCCCAGGCGCAGTCAAGCGATACGAAGCGCGCTCAACAAGTTCTTTTTTACCGACGATATATCCTCCTGTAGGTGCCAACCCGCCGCCAGGATTTTTAATCAAAGAACCTGCGCATAAGTCTGCTCCAACTTCGGTAGGTTCCTGTTCCTCTGTAAATTCTCCATAACAGTTATCTACCATAATGACCACCGTTGGATTGACTTTGCGCACCACCGCACATGCTTCTTCAATTTCAGCACAAGACAGCGTCTGTCGCACTGCATACCCACGGGAACGCTGTAAAAAGACCATTTTTACGTCCGGCTTTGCCGCTTCCGCTTCGATTTCCTGCAGATCCAATTTCCCATCTTTGAGTTCTACCTGCCGATATCCAATTCCATACTGCTTCATACTTCCAGGACAATCTCCTGTCACAGTATTCAACAACGTATCATACGGTGCCCCAGTGACTGATAACATTACATCTCCTGGTATTAGCGCCCCAAACAATGCACAAGATAGTGCATGGGTGCCATTTACAAAGCCAAGGCGCACCAGACCGGCTTCTGTTCCAAATAGCTCGGCATAAATAGCGTCCAAAGTGTCTCGGCCATGGTCATCATAACCATATCCGGTTGTTCCCGCAAACATGGTATCCGATACACGGTGATTCCGGAACGATGCCAACACCTTTTGCGTATTGTAATCTGCGATTTGATCAATTCGCGAAAAATATGGGGTTAACTCTGCTTCTGCTTTTTGTCCAAGTTCTATTACGCGATCGGATAATCCCAAAAAATTTTGTCTCATTTGTTAATATTCTCCTAAATCTCTAATATTGCCTCTACTCTATCTTTCTATTATAAAATAAGCAAATCTATGGCCGACACATTCAGGTGCCGGCCATAGATGCGCTTCATTCCATCTCAGTGAAAATTGTATGATTCATACCTGGTAGCGTAAATAAATTATCTGCAGGCGAAGACAAACTCAACACCGAAGTCTGAATGGTTTGTGTCCGACCTCCCTGTTCAGAAAATACGGCGCTATATAATAATCCAGTTGCTGCCGAAATTACATATTCTGCAATACGATCATCTTGTTCAGCCACGACCCGAACCATAGGTTGTCCAGAACGTTCTATCAGTTCTGCCTGCTGAATCTGCTCTGCGGGTAATTGGCATACCGTCTCATACGTCGGAATCATCGCCGCCTCTTCCGGCGTAAAATCCCCCGCCTGTCCACTATAATAGGTGGAACTTCCCGCATCCCAGGCATAAATATGGTCGTTATACTGCAGTTGCACGCGTACGATTCCCCCCTCTGCATCCAGGGTCTCTATCCGATACGCTCCGTTTCTAGCATACTGCCGACAGTGCAAACTGCTCGCTCCACCATCCCAATACAGTGTATTCGTAATCGCGCAGCTATAAGCCTCCGGTCGAGTGAGAGATGCCACGACTGCCTGCACATTATCCGGGCCAATTGAAACCTGCATGATCTTTTTTTCATTTTCCTGCGCCAGTACATCATCCTCTGTAGAAAGTTCTCCGTCTTCTAATTCAGAAGGCAAAATAATGGCCGATTCTCCCGTGGAAAATAAGTTTGAAGATAACACAAAACTCAGTCCCAAAGTTGCTACCATAATGCACGCACAAAGTGCTGCGATAAGAGCCGTCTTCTGCTTGTTAGGCATCGGCTCTCTTCCACCTTTCCTGCCAAACATTGTTTTACGGTTGGAATGGCGTCGGTGCATCCGCACGCAGACCAAAATAATACTCGATCGCATGCACAATACGCTCGCAGGTATGTCCATCGCCATACGGATTCACTGCATGCGCCATAGCCGCATAAGCTGCCGGATCATCTAATAATCCGCAGGCCATTTGATAAATTTTTTCTTCTTCAATGCCTGCCAATTTGACCGTACCTGCCTCAATGGCCTCAGGGCGTTCTGTCTCATGCCGCAGGACCAATACAGGTTTTCCCAAAGAGGGGGCCTCCTCTTGCAATCCGCCTGAATCTGTCATAATCAGATAGCAGCGTGCCATCAAATTGTGCATCTCATCTACCGCTAGCGGTTCAATCAGATGAATCCGCTCCTGCCCGCCCAAAAACTTTTGTGCCGTCTCCCGTACATACGGACTCAAATGAACTGGATAAACAAAATGTACATCTGGATACCGTTCAGATAGGCGCACAATTGCTCGATAAATATTCTCCATCGGCCGGCCATAATTCTCGCGTCGATGGGCAGTCACCAAAATCACACGGTTATGGGCAAAGTCTAATGCCTGTAAAGTGGGGTCCCGAAATATAAAATCATCCCGTACTGTTAGGTGAATCGCATCTACCACTGTATTGCCGCAGACCAGTACATGATCTGTAATCTGCTCGCGTGCTAGGTTATCGCGATTGCGCACCGTAGGTGCAAAATGCAGCTCTGCAATCTGGCCAACCAATTTACGGTTCATTTCTTCCGGGAACGGTGAATATTTGTCATATGTGCGTAACCCAGCTTCAACGTGGCCCACAGGGATCTTATGATAGAATGCCGCAAGCGCACCTGCAAACGTCGTTGATGTATCTCCATGTACCAAAACCAGGTCCGGTTTTGCTTCTGTCAGCACCT
>ERZ1643250.799-NODE-799-length-30873-cov-6.487215_pt1 | contig 30873 bp, 33 predicted proteins | sample MGYA00579262_ERZ1643250 | MGnify/ENA primary metagenome ERZ1643250 (study PRJEB29033, sample SAMEA4952265) | chicken gut metagenome | biome: Broiler Chicken; feature: Gastrointestinal Tract; material: Caecum | place: Ireland | collected 2018 | study: Broiler... | reverse complement strand
CGAACGGGCCGCGGGAATCGAGGTGAGCGACCGCGTGCAGTATATCCGCACGATCATGGACGAGTTGCAACGCATCGACTCGCACCTGCTCTTCTTCTCGTGTCTGTGCATGGACCTCGGCGCGCTCACGGCCTTCTTCTACGGCTTCCGCGACCGCGAGAAGATCCTCGACATCTTCGAGCGGACGTGCGGCGGCCGGCTGATCCTCAACTACAACACCATCGGCGGCGTGCAGGCCGATCTGGCGCCCGACTTCGTGCGGGATGTCAAGGATTTCATCGCCTACCTCCGGCCGCAGCTCAGGGAGTACCGCGACATCTTCACCGACAACGTCATCGCCCGCCAGCGCCTCACCGGCGTGGGGGTCTTCTCGCGCGAGGATGCCATTTCGTTCGGCGCCACGGGCGCCACGGGCCGCGCTTCGGGCTGGGCGTGCGACGTGCGCAAACGCATGCCCTACGGGGTCTACGACAAGGTGGATTTCCGCGAGGTGCTCTTCACCGAGGGCGACTCGTTCGCGCGCTACATGGTCCGCATGGAGGAGATCGAGGAGTCGATGCGCATCATCGAACAGCTCATCGACCGCATCCCCGAGGGTCCCGTCCAGACCAAGACCAAGCCGGTGATCCGCATCCCCGAGGGGAGCTACTATGCGGCGGTCGAGGCGTCGCGCGGCGAGTTCGGCGTCTACATCGAAAGCCGCGGCGACAAGTCGCCCTACCGCATGAAATTCCGCTCGACGGGCCTGCCGCTGGTGTCGGCCATCGGAACCATCGCCCGCGGGGCGAAAATCGCCGACCTGATCGCCATCGGCGGAACGCTCGACTACGTGGTGCCCGACATCGACCGCTAACCATTAAAGCCAAGAACTATGTTTGATTTCAGTATAGTAACCCGGTGGTTCCACGAGCTGCTCGTGTCGTTCCTGCCGGTCGGCGCGGCCGTCTTCCTCGAATGCGTCCTGATCGGTCTGTTTCTGTTGTTGCTCTATGCGCTGCTGGCCTGTGCGATGATCTTCATGGAGCGCAAGGTCTGCGCCGCCTACCAGTGCCGTCTGGGCCCCAACCGCGTGGGGCCGTGGGGCGTGTTCCAAGTCTTCGCCGACGTGTTGAAGATGCTCACCAAGGAGATCATCGAGATCCGTCATGCCGACCGTTTCCTCTACAACCTCGCGCCCTACATCGTGGTCGTGGCTTCGGTGCTGGCTTTCAGCTGCCTGCCGATCAACAAGGGCATGGAGATCCTCGATTTCCATGTGGGCGTCTTCTTCCTGATGGCCGCCTCGTCGATCGGCGTGGTGGGCGTGCTGCTCGCGGGCTGGAGCAGCAACAACAAGTATTCGCTCATCGGCGCCATGCGCAGCGGCGCACAGATGATCAGCTACGAACTCTCGATCGGACTGTCGATCCTCACGATCGTCGTGCTGACCGATACGATGCAGTTTTCGGAAATCGTCGCCCAGCAGGCCGACTGCTGGTTCATCTTCAAGGGGCATGTCCCGGCCTGCATCGCCTTCGTGATCTATCTGATCGCCGGCAACGCCGAGACCAACCGAGGCCCGTTCGACCTCCCGGAGGCCGAGTCGGAGCTCACGGCGGGGTATCACACCGAGTACTCGGGCATGCACTTCGGCCTGTTCTACGTCGCCGAATTCGTCAACCTGTTCATCGTGGCCGGCATGGCCGCCACGCTCTTTCTGGGCGGCTGGATGCCGCTGCACATCCCGGGACTCGACGGGTTCAACGCCGCGATGGACTGGATCCCGGGCTTCGTGTGGTTCTTCGGCAAAGCCTTCTTCGTGGTCTTCCTGCTGATGTGGATGAAGTGGACCTTCCCGCGTCTGAGGGTGGACCAGATCCTGAACCTTGAGTGGAAATACCTCGTGCCCATCGGACTGGCCAACATGCTGCTCATGGCGGTCGTCGTCGTATTCCGCTGGCATTTTTAACCGGTAAGTCATGAACGGATTCAAACGTTATATCACGGATTTCTTCCGCGCCGTCGGTTCGCTGACGACGGGTCTGCGGACCACCATGCGCGAGTTCTTCACGCGCAAGAGCACGGAGTGCTACCCCGAGAACCGCGCCGAGCTCGTGCTCCCGGCCCGCTTCCGCGGGACGCTCACGATGCTCCACGACGCCGACAACCATCACCGCTGCATCGCCTGCGGGCTCTGCGAGGCGACCTGCCCCAACGGCACCATACACGTGGCGAGCCGGCAGGAGACCACGCCCGAAGGCAAGACGGTGCGCGTGCTCGACGCCTACGTGTACAACCTCGGGAGCTGCATGTTCTGCCAGCTCTGCGTCAATGTCTGCCCGCGTCAGGCCATCGCGTTCGATCAGGAGTTCGAACACGCCGTGTTCGACAAGTCGAAGCTGGTGCTCAAACTCAACAGGGAGGGTTCGTCCCTCGCAAAACAGTAAGGTGCTATGGACATTACCCTTCAATCACTCGTTTTTCTCTTCATGGCCGCAGTGATGGTCGTCTTCTCGATCCTCACCGTTACGACGCGGCGGATTCTGCGCGCGGCGACCTACCTGCTGATCGTGCTCTTCTGTACGGCGGGCATCTACTTCCAGCTCAACTACGCCTTTCTGGGGTCGGTGCAGCTCCTGATCTATGCCGGCGGCATCACGGTGCTCTACGTCTTCTCGATCCTGCTGACCTCGGTGCAGGGCAGCAAGGGCGACAGGCTCGGGCGGGGCAAGTTCTTCGCGGGGCTGTGCGCCACGCTCGCGGGGCTGGCGCTCTGCCTCTTCATCACGCTCAAAAACCGGTTCCTCGCAGTGGGTTCGCTTCCGGGCGAGCTGGATGTCAAGGAGATCGGCTACTCGCTGCTCAGCAGCGGCAAATACGGATACGTCCTCCCCTTCGAAGCCATCAGCCTGCTGCTGCTGGCCTGCATCGTGGGCGGAATCATGATCGCACGCAAAAGATAAGTCGTTATGGAAATCAGAATGGAATACTATCTGGTGCTGAGCACCATCATGATGTTCGCGGGCATCTACGGATTCTTCACGCGCCGCAACCTGCTGGCGATGCTCATCTCCGTGGAGCTGATCCTCAATTCGGCCGACATCAACTTCGCCGTCTTCAACCGCTTCCTCTTCCCGGGAGAGCTCGAAGGCTTCTTCTTCGCAATGTTCGCCATCGGCATCTCGGCGGCCGAGACGGCCGTGGCGATCGCCATCATCATCAACGTCTACCGCAACATCCGCAACATTCAGGTCCGCAACCTGAAGGAGCTCAAATTCTAACCGCTGCGCGTCTATGGAATACACACTCATCATCATTCTGCTGCCTCTGGCGATGTTCCTCCTGCTCGGACTCGCCGGCGGACGGCTCGCACCCCGCACGGCCGGCCTGCTCGGCACGGCGGCGATGGCCGCGGCCACGGCGGCGGCCTATACGGCGGCTTGGGAGTACTTCACACAGCCCCGCACGGGCGGCGTGTTCCCTGCGGTCGTACCGTTCGACACGGTCTGGCTGCGCTTCACGCAGACGTTGCACATTGATCTGGGCATCCTGCTCGACCCGATCTCGGTGATGATGCTCGTCGTAATCACCACCGTGTCGCTCATGGTCCACATTTACAGCTTCGGATACATGAAGGGCGAACGGGGCTTCCAGCGCTACTACGCCTTCCTCGCGCTCTTCTCGGCGTCGATGCTGGGGCTCGTGGTGGCGCCGAACATCTTTCAGATGTACATCTTCTGGGAGCTGGTGGGCGTCTCGTCCTACCTCCTGATCGGGTTCTACTACACGAAGCCCGCAGCGGTCGCCGCCTCGAAAAAGGCTTTCATCGTTACCCGTTTCGCCGACTTGGGCTTCCTGTTGGGCATCCTCACGCTGTCGTACTGGACCGGCAGCTTCGGATTCGACGTGCTGTGCGATCCGCAGGCTCCGGCCGTCGCTTCGGCCGCGGGCCGCACCTTTCTCGGCGGTTCGGTGCTCGCATGGGGTCTTGCGCTCTGCTTCGTGGGCGGCGCCGGCAAGTCGGCGATGTTCCCGCTCCACATCTGGCTGCCCGACGCCATGGAGGGTCCCACGCCCGTCTCGGCGCTCATCCACGCCGCGACGATGGTCGTGGCGGGCGTCTTTCTGGTGGCGCGCCTCTTCCCGCTCTATGCGGCCTATGCGCCCGGGGTGCTCACGGGCATCGCCTGCGTCGGAGCCTTCACGGCGCTCTATGCCGCGGCGGTGGCCACGGTGCAGACCGACATCAAGCGCGTGCTGGCCTTCAGTACGATCTCGCAGATCGGTTTCATGATGGCGGGCCTCGGCGTGAGCGGCATGGGCGGCCACGCCGGAACGGGCTATGTCGGCGCGATGTTCCACCTCTTCACCCACGCCATGTTCAAGGCGCTGCTGTTCCTCTGCGCGGGCGCCATCATCCATACGGTCCACAGCAACGAGATGGGGGCGATGGGGGGCCTGTGGCGCCGTCTGCCTCTGACGCATGCCGCGTTCCTCGTGGCCTGCCTCGCCATAGCGGGCATCCCGTTCTTCTCGGGCTTCTTCAGCAAGGACGAGATACTGGCCGCCTGCTTCGCTTATTCGCCCGCGATGGGGTGGTTCATGTCGGGCGTGGCGGCGCTCACGGCCTTCTACATGTTCCGCCTCTACTACAACATCTTCTGGGGCCGTCCGGCCGCGAACCTCGCCGAAATGCACGAGGCGCCGGCCGCGATGACCGTGCCTCTGGTCATTCTCGCCTCGATTACGTGCGTGGCCGGATTCATTCCGTTCGGAGAGTTCGTGTCGAGCGACGGACTTCCGTACCGGATCGTGCTCGACGGGGGCGTCGCGGCGACGAGCGTCGTGCTGGCGCTCGCGGGCATCGGTCTGGCGACGTGGTTCTACGCCGACGGGCGGCAGCGGATCCCCGACAGGCTGGCGGCGGCCCTGCCGCGTCTGCACAGCGCCGCGGCCAACCGCTTCTACATCGACAATGCGTGGCTGTTCGTAACGCGACGGATCATCTTCGACCGCGTGTCGGCGCCGCTCGCGAGGTTCGACCGTCATGCGATCGACGGAGCGCTCGACGCGCTGGCGCGCGGCGCGCAGGGTCTCTCGTTCGTCATCCGCAAGTTCCAGTCGGGCAACGTGCAGGAGTATGCGCTGGTTTTCCTGCTGGGCGTGCTGGTCATCACGGCGCTCGCGGTATTCATCTGATTCAAATAAAGACACGGATATGAATTTCCTATCGCTTTTCGTTTTCATTCCCCTTGCGATGATCGTGCTGCTGGGATGCTGCCGCAGCCGGACGCAGCTCCGTGCGGTGATGGTCGCCGGTTCGGGCGCGCTCGTCGCACTGGCCGCGACGCTCACGGTGCTCTTCCTCGACGCGCGTGCCGCAGGCGACACGGCCCCGATGCTTTTCCGCGCCGATACGGTGTGGTACGAGGCGCTCAACATCCACTACTCGGTGGGGGTGGACGGCATCTCGGTGGCCATGCTGCTCCTGTCGTCGATCATCGTCTTCACGGGAACGTTCGCCTCGTGGCGCATGGAGACCCTCGCCAAAGAGTATTTCATGTGGTTCTGCCTGCTGAGCGTCGGGGTGTTCGGTTTCTTCATTTCGCTCGACCTCTTCACGATGTTCATGTTCTACGAGATCGCGCTGATCCCGATGTATCTGCTGATCGGCGTGTGGGGCAGCGGCCGCAAGGAGTATTCGGCCATGAAACTCACGCTGATGCTCATGGGCGGCTCGGCGCTGCTGCTGCTCGGCATTCTGGGCATCTACTTCGGTGCGGGCGGCGAGACGATGAACCTGCTCGACATCGCGCGGCTGCATATTCCCGTGGAGTGGCAGCGCGTCTTCTTCCCGCTCACGTTCGTGGGCTTCGGCGTGCTGGGGGCGCTCTTCCCGTTCCACACGTGGTCGCCCGACGGCCACGCCTCGGCCCCCACGGCGGTCTCGATGCTCCATGCGGGCGTGCTGATGAAGCTGGGCGGCTACGGCTGCTTCCGCGTGGCCGTGTTCCTGATGCCCGAAGCGGCCGCCGAGCAGGCGTGGTTCTTCCTGATCCTCACGGCCACGGGCGTGGTCTACGGTGCGTTGAGCGCCGTGGTGCAGAAGGACCTCAAGTACATCAACGCCTACTCCTCGGTGAGCCATTGCAGCCTCGTGCTCTTCGCCATCCTGATGCTCAATACGACGGCCATGACCGGCGCCGTGCTCCAGATGCTTTCGCACGGTCTGATGACGGCCCTCTTCTTCGCGCTGATCGGCATGATCTACGGCCGCACGCACACGCGCTCGATCGACCAGATGGGCGGCCTCATGCGGATCATGCCCTTTCTGGCCGTCGCGTACGTCATCGCGGGTCTTGCGAACCTCGGTCTGCCGGGGCTGAGCGGCTTCGTGGCCGAGATGACGGTATTCGTCGGTTCGTTCGCCCGCGCCGATCTGTTCCACCGCATCGTAACCGTCGCGGCCTGCACCTCGATCGTCATCACGGCGGTCTACATCCTGCGCGTGGTCGGGCGTCTGCTCTACGGCAAGGTGCTCGATCCGGCGCATCAGAAACTCACGGACGCCACGTGGGACGAGCGCCTCGCCGTCGTGGTGCTCATCGCGGCCATCGCCGGACTGGGCCTCGCGCCGCTCTGGGTGAGCGACATGGTCCGCGAGGGGATTCTTCCGATCGTTCAACATTTAACCGCTAACCTCCTATGATTATCGACTATTCGCAGATGCTCCACCTGCGCGACGAACTGTCGCTCACGGTCGTGCTGCTGCTCGTGCTGCTCTTCGACCTCTTCGCTCCGGCCCGCGCCCGCCGCTGGTTCCAGACCGTGGCCTGCGGACTTGTGTGCGTGCACGCGATCGGCGGGCTGTTTCCGATGGAGGGCTTCACGCTTTTCGGCGGGATGTACGTCTACACGCCCGTGATGACGGTCGTGAAGAGCATCCTCGCCATCGGCACGCTGCTGGTCATGATGCAGGCCGGCGAGTGGCTCCGCCGCGAAGACACCCGCATCAAGCAGGGCGAGTTCTATTTCCTCACTCTTTCGACGCTGCTGGGCATGTACTTCATGATCTCGGCCGGCAACTTCCTCATGTTCTTCATCGGGCTCGAAACGGCTTCGGTGCCGATGGCTGCGCTCGTGGCGTTCGACAAATACCGCCACCGCTCCTACGAGGCCGGCGCGAAGTACATCGTCTCGGCCCTCTTCGCCTCGGGACTGATGCTCTACGGCATCTCGCTCGTATACGGTACCGCCGGGACGCTCTATTTCGACGACATACCGGCGCTTCTGTCCGGTACGCCGCTTCAGATCATGGCCTTCGTCTTCTTCTTCTCGGGGCTGGCGTTCAAGATGTCGCTCGTGCCGTTCCACCTCTGGACGGCCGACGTCTACGAGGGTGCGCCGACCGGCGTGGCGGCCTATCTCTCGGTCGTGTCGAAAGGAGCCGCGGCGTTCGTGCTCTTCACGATTCTCACCAAAGTCTTCGCGCCCATCGCCGCACAGTGGCAGTGGATCCTATACGGCGTAACGATCGCCACGATCACCGTGGCCAACCTCTTCGCCATCCGCCAGCGCAACATCAAGCGTTTCTTCGCCTTCTCCTCCGTTTCGCAGGCCGGCTATCTGCTGCTGGGCGTCGTCGGAGGTACGGCGGCGGGCATGACGGCGCTCGTCTACTATCTGGCGGTCTACGTGGCCGCCAATCTCGCGGCGTTCGGCGTGATCGCCGCCATCGAGCAGCGCACGGGCAAGGTTTCGATCGACGACTATGCGGGACTTTACCGCACCAATCCCCGTCTGGCCCTCACGATGATGCTGGCGCTCTTCTCGCTCGCGGGCATCCCGCCCTTCGCGGGTTTCTTCAGCAAGTTCTTCATCTTCATGGCCGCCGCCGGGTCGGGCTACTATGTACTGGTGCTCATCGCCCTGCTCAATACGGTCGTGTCGCTCTACTACTATCTGCTGGTGGTCAAGGCGATGTTCATCACGCCGAACGACAGCCCCATCACGGCGTTCCGTTCGGACGGCTGCACGCGGCTGAGCCTCGCGGTCTGCGTGGCCGGCATCCTGCTGCTCGGAGTGGTCAGCTCGGTGCAGGGCGGCATAGCCCTCGTGAGCTACGGCATGAACTGATCCACGGGCCGCGGCGCATCGCCGGCACAGGGGAAAGCGGGCTGTCCAACAAGTCCGATTTCAACGATTTCGCCCCTGCCGGAATTCATTCCGGCAGGGGCGATTTCCGATTTTCGGAACTCGTTAAACAGCCCCTTCTTGCGTGAGTAACCGTTAAATCGCATTCTGTCGATGGTTTCAGAGGTTTCTGCCTGTCTTCTCAGATCGGGGGGGGCGAAAAACCGGTCGATATGGATTTACGGAGAATAGGAGATAGGGTCGTATGATGAAAGGCCCGGTTTGTCCTCCGATAGAGTACCGTTACACGAGCGGTGATTCGCCGAGTGTTTTTACAAGCGGGAGGCATTGGGCGAAAGCCGGTTCCGTACATGGGCCAGCGAATTCATCTTGCGGTCTGTTGATTCGTGATGGGGACAGGAAGCGAAAAGGTTGCGCGAATTCGCGTGCTTCCGACAGCAACTCTGTCGCGCAGGAGGATCGAAACCCGATTGTGCCCCGTTCCAAGAATTTATCGTATCTTGCGTCGAGATATTCGAAATGCGGTATTTTCGCACAGTCGGCTGAAAATGAACCGTGCTTTCCCGGTACATCGTCATAATCCGACATCGTTTTCCGGACCGGATGTTTTTCGGTTGTTTCCGGACGTTCCGTGTCATAACGATCCGTATATGAAGCCGGAGAGTGTCGCCAGTGCGATGACCAGTGCGACGTACACGGCGGTTTTCTTCGTACCCATCACGTTCCGTATGACCAGTATGCTGGGAAGCGACAGCGACGGACCTGCCAGCAGAAGTGCGAGGGCGGGGCCTTTGCCCATTCCGGATGCGAGGAGGCCCTGAACGATCGGCACCTCGGTGAGGGTGGCGAAATACATGAATGCTCCCGTGAAACTGGCAAAGAAATTCGCCCGCAGCGAATTGCCGCCGACCGCCCGTTCGATCCATCCGTCGGGAATGACGCCGGCAAGGACGGTATCGCCGTGTCCCGAGCCCAGCAGAAACCCGGCGGTCGCCACGCCGACGGCCAGTAACGGCAGGATCAGTTTGGCGAACTCCCACGAAGCGAGAATCCACTCCCTGTTTTCGTCCCGCTTGTCGAAAAGCAGGAGCAGAGACAAGGCTGTTATTGCTACGATCACCGGTACGAGCGGAGCCAGCTGAGCCTCCGGGACGAAGGTACGGGCGAGGAAGGCGGATCCCAGAGTTGCCGCTGCGGCGAGAACGACCCGCAGTGTCCGCAATTTCAGAATCCGGATCAGGGCCCGGCACAGGACGAGAGCGAAAATGCCGGTGATGAGCCATTTGATGTTGAAGATCAGGGCCCATAAACCGTCGTCCGAAACGGCCGGAGCGGCCCAATTCGCAAATACGAGGATCAGCACCAGCGTGAAAAGAAGAGACGATGTCTGGCGCAACGGCCGTTCTTCGGGCGGAGGTGCGATCTGCATCTGTTGTTCCTTTTTCGCTTGCTCCTCTTTTCGGAATATCAGGGACATCGCAAGACCGATGAGCACCGAAAACACGACCGCTCCGACGATTCGTGCCGCGCCCATTTCGATACCCAGAATCCGCGCCGTCAGAATGAGGGATAAGATGCTGATCGACGGGCCCGAATAGAGGAAGGCCACGGCCGGCCCCAGTCCGGCCCCGCGTTTGTAGATGCTCGTGAACAACGGCAGAATGGTGCACGAGCAGACGGCCAGAACGCCTCCGGATATGGATGCCACGGTATAGGATAACCATCGTTTCGCGTTCGCTCCGAAATATTTAAGCACCGAGGTCCGGCTGACGAAGACGGCGATCGCACCTGCGATGAAGAACGCCGGAAGCAGACACATCACGACGTGTTCTCTTGCATACCATTTGGACAGATCGAGCGCCGCGTCGAGTGCCGTCGTAAAGCGTGCGCTGTCGAGCGGCATGAAAAAGAACGCCGTGAAAACCGCGATGATCCATAGAAGGATTCTCAATTCTTTTTTGCTATCCATGGCCTTCCGGGATTAAATGCCGAGCAACTTTCGGATCTCGCTTTCCGTCGGAACGTGTCCTTTGATCTTCACCGTACCGTCTACGACGACGGCGGGTGTCGTCAGAATGCCGTATTCGAGTAATTCCGTGATCTCTTCCGTTCGAACGAGTGTCGCATCGAGGCGATTCTCTGCGATCGCTTTTTCGATCGCCGCGTAGGTCTTCCGGCATTTGGCGCAGCCGGCTCCTAAAACTTTGATTTCCATAATCTGAATTTATTGTTCGTATTCGTGTCGTGCGGGGTTAAGAATAGTGTATGATGCAGTAATAGATTCCGATTGCCGTGAACAGTGCGCCGACCGTACGGTTCAGCGCTTTTCGGATGGTTTGCAATTTTTCGTGAAAACCGCCGATGCACTGCACGCTGAACGCCAGAATCCAAGCAGTCGCTACTACGGGGAGTGCCGTGGCCGCGGCGAAAAGAGGCGGGAGCAGATAACCCGCAGTCGCCGTGGCGGACATCGGAATCAGCACGCCGAAATAGAACACGCCGCTGGTAGGACAGAACGCCATGGCGAACAGCACTCCGAGCCATAAGGCACCCCATCCGCCGCGGCGGGCGATGGATTCGCCGTTTCCTCGGTATCCGAACGACGGAACGGGCAGCCTGTTTCGGAAAAGCATGAAGAGCCCGATGCACAGCAGAGCGGGGCCGAGCAGCAGTTGGCCGTATTTGCCGATGAACTTCTGGATGCCGAACAGGCTTGTGCCGGTTTGCAGCAGCAAGATCAATACGATGCCCAACAGCGTGTAGGCGATCACGCGACCGAGTGCGTAGAGCAGGCCGTTACGGAAGATCCGGCGGCGGTTTCCGATATTTCTCCCGATGAAACCGATCGCCGCGATGTTGGTCGCCAGCGGACAGGGCGAGACGGCCGTCATCAGTCCCAGCAGAAAAGCCGTAAGTGCCGGAGCCGTGTCGCTGCCGGTCAGAGATTGCAGCCATTCCATAGAGATCATTCCAGCATTTCGTTGATTTTTTCGACCAAGCCTTTTCGGAACGTTTCGGGAGCGGTGCGCGCAGTGGCGAAGGCGAAGGCGGTCAGATTCTCCGCAGACTCCTCGCCGTCTTTTCGTGCGACCACGAAGAGCGAAGACCACGTCGTTTCGTAGCGGTCGGCGAGCGGTGCATTGACGGGTTCCGAGAGGTCGATCGTACTGAATACGACGGTACTGTCTCTCAATTCCTCGGCGAAATGCATTTCCATGGCCTCTATTGCGTTCTTTTCGATGGCCACGCAGGTCGCGCAGCGCTGCGCTCCGTGGAAACAGAGTACTTCCACGCGATCCGGTCGGAGCGATCCGGTGCGGTCTGTGTTTTCATTTGCCGGACGGCCGCCGCAGGCTGCCGACACCAGACAAACGGTTCCCAATAAAATGTTTTTTTTCATCGTACGTAATATTAGTAATTCGTCGAAATACGAACTAATGATTCAAAAAAAATAGTTATTCGCAACATCCTTTCTTTTCTGCCACTCGGTCGAGGAAGCCGCCGAGCGTTTTCTCGGCCAAAGCCCAGTTGTCGCGGTTGATGCAGTATTTCACCGACGGCAGATTGATTTCGCCTTGGATCAGTCCGGCATCTTTCAGCTCCTTGAGATGCTGCGACAGCGTACTTTTGGCGATAGGGAGGATTTCCGACATGTCGCCGTGGAAACAGCATGTCTGACTGGCGAGCATTTGCAGGATCGCAATGCGTATGGGATGCCCCAATGCCTTCGCAAAACGGGCGATCCGCTCCTGTTCCTCGGTCAACTGTTGCTTTGCCATATGCACTTTGTTGTTCGCAAATATACGAACATATTTCGATTCGGCAAGAGATCGGGCGATTATTTTTCGAGCCGGCATAGGAATTTTTCCAGCGAAGGCGTGCCGAATTCGAATCCGAAGCCGGAGGCGTGCAGGCGCGCAGGTTCGGCGCGTTGTCCTTTCGGCAGCACGTCCGCAGCTTCGCTCCGCAGCATCCGGAACGGGAACGCCGGAACGGGTATCGTGAACCGCGCCTTGTAGTGGGCGGAGATGAGCCGCGCGGCCTTCCGCTGGGTGAGTTTCTCAGGGGCTACGAGGTTGAACGTGCCTTCGAGGTCCGGGCGGATCAGGAATTTCACGGTGCGGCGGAGGGCTCGGAGGCCGATCCACGTGAAGGGCCGACGTCCGTTTCCGGGAATCGCTCCGATGTCCAGCCGGGCGGTCTGGCGGGGCGGTCTGGCGGGATGGTGTGGCGGGATGGTTCGGCGAGGCGGGTTTTCGGGGGGGGCCTACGGGCGGAGCGACGGCTCGTTCCGTTTCGTGCGAGGCGCTTTTTGCGTGCGAAAAGGCTCCGGCATAGCTCTGCCGGATCGTCCGTCCCCCTGCCGGATCGCCTCTAAAGGGGAGGAACCCCGGAGCAAAACCCCGAAAAGTGGGTATTGATCCGCGGCGGGGATTGTCGTTACTTTGCAATAAACCAAAAAACAAACATATGACCGGAATTTTTTACGGGAGCACGACCGGCACCACAGAGGCCGTCGCCCAAGACATTGCAAGACATCTCGACATTCCCGCTGCCGACGTACACAACGTGGCCACGGCTTCGGCGGACGAAACCGATCCTTACGACCTGCTGCTGCTGGGGTCTTCGACGTGGGGCTGCGGCGATTTGCAGGACGACTGGTACGGGTTTCTCGAAGCCCTGAAAGCCAAGGATTTGAGCGGCAAGACGGTGGCCCTGTTCGGCTGCGGCGACAGCGGCTCCTATCCCGATACGTTCTGCGACGCCGTGGGGCTGATCTACGAAGGTTTGCAAGGCACGGGCTGCACGTTCGTGGGCTCCTATGTACCCGAAGGTTACGACGTAACCGATTCGCTGGTTTGCAGCGACGGCCGGTTCGTCGGACTGGCGCTCGACGAGAGCGACGCCTCCCGAACGGACGAACGGGTGGCCGCATGGTGCGAATCCCTTAAAAACCGTTGACCATGAGCGCCGAAGATTTCAACCGATACGATTCGATGAAGCTCTTCATGCACCACATCTACGAGTTTCAGAAAGGGGTGCGCAGTCTGGTGCTCTGCACGATGTGCCGCACCTGCGCCGCGCTGGTCTGCGAACGGCTCGACCGGTTGGGAATCGCTCATCTGATCCGGCCCGTTACGGAGAACAAGGTGAATCTCTATTTCGGCGAGCGTGCGTGTCTTGAGACTGTGCGGGCTTTCGGCCGCAAACCGCTCAACGAACTCACGCCCGAGGAGGATTTCATGCTCGGCGCCATGCTCGGATACGACATCACCCTTCAGTGCGAACGCTTCTGCAAGCGCAAGGGGCGGCCCGCCTGAGACGACGGAATCCGGAGCGGGGCGGACGGCTGCCGGGGTAGTAGTGCGGTTTTTCCTGAAGGCGGTCCGACGGCGCTCATCCCGTCGTCCCGTGATGCCGTTCGACGTCTCTCCGAATGAGGGTCATCCCTGCCGGAACTTGTTCCGGCAGGGATGATTGCGTTTTTTTGGGGGGGGCTGCGGATCGGTGCCGCGTCTGTGTTTTCGGGCGGTGTTCGTTTCGGGGGCCGAATGGGGGGCAGGCGGCGTCCGGAGGTTGCGGGACGGTGCTGCGTCTGTGTTTTCGGGCGGTGTTCGTTTCGGGGGCCGAATGGGGTGCCGGCGGTGTCCGGAGGTTGCGGGACGGTGCTGCGTCTGTGTTTTCGGGTGGTGTTCGTTTCGGGGGCCGAATAGGGTGTCGGCGCCGTCCGGAGGTTGCGGCCCCGGGGGACGAGACTGCGGTTCGGGGAATGGCGTCCGGAGCTGTGCCGGTGCCGGCGATAGCGTTTGGGCCTGCGGTCTGCGGGCGAGGTCGGGTGATCGGGAGCGGGGATAGCGTGCGGGGCAGCAAGCGCACAGGTACGGCGGGATGCTTCTCGGGCGATCGACACGCCGGCCGAAATGCCGGCACCGACGGAATATCGCGAAGAGATCCGGACGGTCCGGACGGATGATCCGCTCCGCAACATGCGGTTCCGGAGCGGATTCCGATGTCAGGTAATTGCGGATCGTTTGAGCGGTTTTTTATTTCCTCGTCGATCATCCTGTCGAACGCGCAAGAACGAACGAGTCGAGTGCTTCCGCATGTCGCACACGCGCTTTCGACGATGCCTCCAGACACGCGATGCGGGAGGTAAATCATCGTAAGTACGGGTAGTATATATTGGGGTTCGCCTTCGGCAAAGCCTACACCTCCTACCTATTGTGTATGAGTGCCGCATCGTGATCGTACCGCCTCCCCCTCCCTCATCGTTCGGGAAAACGCTCGTATGAGCGGTGCGGATAAAAAAGGGCTGTCCAAGACTTGTCGGACAGCCCCGAATCGTGAAACGGAGGTTTTCCGGGCAACTTCGCTTTCGGGTTCGGAGGAGGGGCGGAGATTCCGTCCGCGCGGCGAAGGCCGAAGGCGCCGGCTGCGGAGTCAATACCCCAGAATGCGGAGCATCGACCGGTAGGACTGCTCTTTGGCGAACAGGCGTGTGTAGTACTCGTTGTCGGACTTGTCGCGGTCGATGATGATGTGCTTCGGCGCGGGGATCAGGCAGTGCTGGATGCCGCCGAAACCGCCGAGCGCCTCCTGATAGGCGCCCGTGTGGAAGAAGCCGATATACTGCGTGTTGCCCTTTTCGAGCTTCGGGAGGAAGATGGCGTTGGTGTGGCACTCCGAGTTGTAGAAATCCTCGCTGTCGCACGTGAGCCCGCCCAGCAGCACACGCTGGTACTCCTTGTCCCAGTTGTTGACGGCCAGCATGATGTAGCGCTGGTTGATGCCCCACGTGTCGGGCAGGGTGGTGATGAACGACGAGTCGATCATGTACCAGTTCTCGCGGTCGTTCTGCTGCTTCTGGTTGACGATCGAGTAGAGCGCCGCGCCGCTCTCGCCCACGGTGAACGAGCCGAATTCGGTGAAGATGTCGGGCTCGTCGATGCCGTTGCGCTGACAGATGTTCTTGATCTGGGCCACGATCTCCTCGGTGAGGTACTCGTAGTCGTAGTCGAAGTTGAGCGAGTTCTTGATGGGGAAGCCGCCGCCGATGTTGAGGCTGTCGAGCTCGGGGCAGATGGCCTTGAGTTCGCAGTAGACGTTCATGCACTTCGACAGTTCGTTCCAGTAGTAGGCCGTGTCCTTGATGCCGGTGTTGATGAAAAAATGCAGCATCTTGAGCTGGAATTTCTTGCTGTTGTGGATCTTGGCCTTGTAGAAATCGACGATGTCGTTGTAGCGGATGCCCAGCCGCGAAGTGTAGAACTCGAACTTGGGTTCCTCCTCGCAGGCGATGCGGATGCCGATCTTGCACTTCTTGGTGAAGGCGTCTTCGAACAGGTCGAGCTCCTCCTTGTTGTCGAGCACGGGGATCGTGTTCTCGAAGCCGTCGTTGACGAGCTGCGCGATATTCTCCACGTACTGCGGACGTTTGAATCCGTTGCAGATGATGAAGCGGTCTTTGTCGATGATGCCGCTGTCGTAGAGCGAGTTGATGATGTGGATGTCGTAGGCCGACGACGTTTCGAGGTGGATGTCGTTCTTCATGGCCTCCTCCAGCACGAACGAGAAGTGGCTCGACTTGGTGCAGTAGCAGTAGTTGTACGATCCCTTGTAGTCGACCTTGGCCATCGCCACGTTGAACATGCGCTTGGCGCGGTTGATCTGCTGCGAGATCTTCGGCAGGTAGGTGATCTTGAGCGGCGTTCCGTACTGCTTGATGAGTTCCATCAGCGGAATGTCGTGGAAATTCAGCTCGTTGTCTTCGACGGTGAATTCATCCTGCGGGAAATCAAACGTCTGTTCGATCAGGTCGATGTACTTATCCTTCATGGTTTCTTTCAAACTCGTTTCGCAATCCGGCTCGGCTACATTGCAAATTTCGGGGCGAAGTAGCTCGGCCGGATCGTTCGGATTATTCGGGATGCAAAATAGGCGATTATTTTCGACATGCACAAAGGTTTGCTCCATTATTTCAAAAAACGGGGCGGATTTTTCGCATTTTGCCGGGAAAAGTGTAATTTTGGAACGAATTTCCGCGTTTCGGCCATGCCGGGCCGCATGCGATCCGGGTTCGCCCGGAGAGGCGGCGCGACGGGGAAAGGGTAAAACATAGCATGTTTTTCGAAGGTGTTGACCGATCTTATCATCCGTTATCTGGAGTCGAACAAGCGGCTCGTCGTCCCCCAGTTGGGCGCATTCGTGGCGAAGGCGCCCGGAGGCCCCGTTCTTTTCACCGAACTCATGCGGCGCGACGACGGCGTGCTGCGCGGTCTGCTGTGCGCCGGGGGGATGAGCGAACTGGAGGCGGCGGGCGCCGTGGACCGTTTCGTGTTCGAAGTGCGCCACGCCGTGCAGGAGGGGCGCGAATTCCGGATGGAAGGGCTCGGCACGCTGCGCGGCGGACCCGAGGGGACGATTGTCTTCCTCGGCGAAGCGCAGCCCGCGGCACGGTCGCACACCGGGGTCGACGAAGGGAGCGCGTCCGGCGTTTCGAATGCGGAGCCCGCCTCCGGAACGGTGCATGCCGCAGGGGTTGTCTCTGCGGCAGACTCTTCCCGCGAAGATGAGGCCGGGAAGACGACGGCGTCCGGTGCGGTTTCGGAGACGGCGTCCGGCGCGGATCGGGCGGCGGAGGGCGGGAGAGCTGCGGGGGCATCGGCCAAGGCTCCGGTTTCGGCTTCGGCTTCGGGCGAAACGGAACGGCGGCCGGCGGATGCGGCGCACGCGCCGCGCCGCCCGGCGGCGGAGGTGTCCGTCCCGTCCAAATTGCATCCCGACCCTTCGGTGAAGGGGCTTCGCTACGGCAAACCGGTGAAAACCACGAATGCCTACGCTTTTGTCGGCTCGGCTCCCCGCCGCCGGGTCGACAAACTGATTCTCGTGGCCATTGCCGCTGCCGTGGTCGCACTGGCGGCCATTGCCTACGGGTATATCCGCGATTGGCAGAACGAACGCGAAGGGGAGTTTCTCATCGAGGAGACACTTCCGCCGGTGGCGCCGAACGTCGGGGCCGAGCCCGCGGCGAAGGACGGCCCGACTGCGGCCGAAACGTCCGGTACGGCGGACGTCCGGGGATGAATGCCGGCGACGGCCCGCGTGCGGTCCGGGTTCGCTCGGAGCGGGGCGGGGGACGTCGGAGCCGGTACGTTTCCGACGAGGCGGGTGTAGTACGGCGCGTACTTCGAGGTCGGCCGCGTCGGGACGACGTCCGGGAAACGCAGGCCGTTTCCGCCGGGTCGGGCGTGCAGAGCGCCCGAGGGTCCGAGGTCTGCCGGGGGACGACGTAGCGCGAAAGGGTGCTTTGCAACGTCTGCCGTCCGGCGCCGGCGGCAGGATGGACCCGGAGCCTTTCGGGGGAGGCAATCCGCCGCGAGGGGACGGTGCGCCGAACCGCCTGCACAGCGGAGGCGGTGCCCGATGGGTGCGGACGGGAGGCCGGGTGTCCGGCTGCATGCGGGTGAATGCGGAAGCCGCAGATGCGGGGTGGCGTTTCGTCGCAAGGAGGACGGTGCCGAACCGCCTGCACGGCGGAGGCGATGCCCGATGGGCGCGGACGGGAGACCGGGTGTCCGGCCGCACGCGGGTGAATGCGGAAGCCGCAGATGCGGGGTGGCGTTTCGTCGCAAGGAGGACGGTGCCGAACCGCCTGCACGGCGGAGGCGATGCCCGATGGGCGCAGACGGGAGACCGGGTGTCCGGCCGCATGCGGGGCGGCGTCGGGACTTTCGGGAAACGGATGGAGAACCGATGCCGGAAGAAGGGGCGCGTTATCCATTGAGGCGAAGGCGGAGCGGCCGGGACTTCGTTCGAGGTGCGCGGGGACGAAACAAAGACTGCGAATGCGCGCGAAGCAAAATAGAACGGCGCCGTCAGTTCCCGATATACATAAATGATATTGCCAAACAGAAACCCAGATAGAATAGATGACAGATCTCACGACCGTAAAACAACGATTCGGCATCATCGGCACTTCGCCCTTGCTCGACAGGGCGCTCGAAGTGGCCTTGCGCGTCGCGCCGACCGACCTCTCGGTGCTCGTAACGGGCGAAAGCGGCGTCGGCAAGGAGTTTTTCCCGCTGGTGATCCACGCTTATTCGGCCCGCAAACACGATAAATACATTGCCGTGAACTGCGGCGCCATTCCCGAGGGGACGATCGATTCGGAGCTTTTCGGCCATGAGAAGGGCGCTTTCACGGGTGCGCTCGAAGCCCGCAAGGGCTACTTCGAGGAGGCCGACGGCGGGACGATCTTTCTGGACGAGGTGGCCGAACTGCCGCATCCGACGCAGGCCCGTCTGCTGCGCGTGCTGCAAACGGGCGAGTTCATCCGCGTGGGGTCGTCGAAGGTGCAGAAGACCGACGTGCGCGTGGTGGCCGCCACGAACACCGATCTGTCGGAGGCCATCACGACGGGGCGTTTCCGCGAAGACCTCTACTACCGGCTCAATACCGTGCCGATCGCGGTGCCGGCGCTGCGCGAGCGGCCGCAGGACGTGTCGCTGCTGTTCCGCAAATTCGCGGGCGATGTGGCGACACAGTACCGGATGCCGGCCGTTACGCTCGATCCGGCGGCGCGGCAGATGCTCGAAAACTACTATTGGCGGGGCAATATCCGTCAGTTGAAGAACGTGGCCGAGCAAATTTCGGCTATCGAGCAGTCGCGGGTCATCACGCCCGAGATCCTTGCGAAATACCTGCCCCAGCAGGGGGCCGGCGCACCTCCGCTGCCCGCGGGCGCACGGCGGGCCGACGGCGATTCGGCCACGGAGCGCGAATTGCTCTACAAGGTGCTGTTCGACATGCGGGCGGACATCAACGACCTCAAGCGCATGATGTCCGAGCTGATGCAGGGCGCCCCGCGGCCCGAGCCCGCGCACGACATCAAGGGGCTGCTGCCCTCGGCGGCTCAGACGCCGGCGGATTATGCCGAGAGCGAGGATGTTACGGATGAACCGCCCCACGGGATGACCAAGGCCGAGATGCAGCGCGAGCAGATCGTCCGTGCCTTGCGCCGCAACAACGGCCGCCGCCGCGATGCGGCCGCCGAACTCTTCATGTCCGAGCGGACGCTCTACCGCAAAATCAAGGAGCTGGGCATCGAGGAGGAGTAGGGCCGGAAACCGGAACCCGGAACCCGGAGCGGAAGAGCGAGGCGGGGCGGATTCCGGACGGAAAGCGGGCGTAAGGCAGCGGCCGGATCGGCCGGAACGCAAAGCCGGGCCGAAGAGGCCGGGGCGGTTGAGCTCGGCGGTTGAACCCGGGCGGCCGCGGAAAAGAGGGAATACGGATCGGGCGTCCTGCCGGGACCGCCGGGCGGCGGATGCGGTGAGCGTCGTGGGGGGGCGGACGATGCGGAGGACGGCCGCCGAAGTCCGTAGCGGGGAAGGGAAGCACAAGACGCGGAATGCGGGCGACGGGCACAGCGCGCTGCGGGCGACCGGAGAGGACCGGAGAGGACCGGAGCCGTGCGGCGGACGTATGCCGCGACGGAGTGGCCGGATGAAGGGCCGGCGGCAGCGGGGTGAATGGAGGCCGTGGCGCCGGCAGGGCGGCCGGACACGGCGCGGCGGGCCGACGGGAGGCGGCGCGAAAGTCCGATGGCGTGCGGACGTGGTTGCGGCGCTTCGGAAGACGAAAGCGGCCCGGCGGCGGATGCGCTGCGTCCGGCCGGCGAATGGCTGCCGCGGCGGCGTGCCATTGCGGCGGGGCGGGCCGAATCGGAATAAGTCGAATCGGACCGAGCCGAAGCGAATGCCGGACAATAGAAACAAAGGTATAAGGAAAAATGATGGACAAACTGAAAATTCTTTTCGGAGGTCTGCTGGCGCTCGTGCTGGCAGCCTGCGGCTATCAGGTGAAATATTCGCTGTCGGGCGCGTCGATTCCGCCCGATGCCAAGACCTTCTCGGTCGCCTATTTCCCCAACAACGCGCCGTTGGTGGCGCCCACGCTCAGCGCCACGCTCACCGATGCGTTGCAGGATATCTTCACCCGTCAGACGCGGCTCGTGCAGGTGCAGGAGGGCGGCGACTTCGCATTCGAAGGCGAAATCACGAACTACACTTCGACCACGGCGATGGTAACGAGCAGCGACGTGGCCACGCAGAACCGTCTGACCATCACCGTGCAGGTGCGTTTCACGAACGTCGTGGACGAGAAGGCATCGTTCAACCGCTCCTTCTCGGCCTACGGCGATTACGATACGAACACCGCTTTGCAGGAGGCGCAGGATGCGCTCATACCCGAAATCGTGGATCAGCTCGCGCAGGACATCTTCCAAGCCGCGGCATCGAACTGGTAGCGCTTATGACGAATCTGGGGGCATACGTCCTTGCCGACGGACGGACGGACGCTGTTTCGGCGGCGGAGCTCGACGCGCTCGTCGCCCGCTGGCCGTGGTTTTCGGCGGCACGGATCGTGCGGGCCCGGCTGAGCGGCCGCCGGGACGATCGGATGGCCGCGGTCGAGGCGTTCCGCGGTCCGTCATCGCTCGCGGTGCAGGCCGTGGAACCCGCCGCGCTCACGACGATCACGGCCGGCGAGCTGATCGAGCGCTTTCTGCACGAAGAGAATCTGCGCATCGTGGCCGAGGAGGGCGAAGCGGAGGAGATACGCACCGAGGCCGTGCTGGACGAGGAGGACGAAGTGGTGAGCGAGGAGCTGGCCGAAATCTATCTCGCACAGGGGCTTCGGGACGAGGCGCTCGCCATTTATCGTAAATTAAGTTTGCGAAATCCGGAAAAAAGTGTTTACTTTGCCGAGCTTATTGGGAAAATAGAAACAAATAATTAAAATAAAACGACATGTTATACTCGATTTGTATCGCTTTGATCCTGATTGCGAGCGTACTCGTCATCCTCGCCGTGCTGGTTCAGAACCCCAAGAGCGGCATGGCCGCCAACTTCGGCGTTTCGAATCAGGTCATGGGCGTGCGTGAGACTTCGAACTTTCTGGAGAAATTCACGTGGACGATGGCCGTTGCGATCGTGGTGCTGAGCCTCGTAGCTACGCTGGCGATGGACCGCGGACTGGTGGCTACCAGCAACAGCGAGATTTCGAAGGATGCGAAGGCGCTTCAGGAGCGCGTGATCGATACGGAGATGCCCGCGGCCATGCCGCAGGCCGAAATACCGGCGGAACAGCCGGTCGAGGCGCCTGCGGAATAGGGTCCGCTGCCGGGAGTCTGCGAAGGACCCTTCGCTGAGATGCTTCGCTGCTCGGATTGAGCGCGGCGCGCTGTCGCTGCCGCGTGGAGGACGCCGGATTGTTCGGACAGTAAGACCGGGTGGCGAACGGCCTGAATCCGGGGCAAGTCTTCGGGCTGTTCGGGCGAGGTGTTTGCGGTGCTCTGTTCCGGAAGGGAGGACAGCTGTGTCGACCGATCGAACCGGAAGACGGCGGAAGATTCGGGCGGCGGAGAAAGAGCGGATTGTCAGATCAATGAGCCGTACTGTAAAAGGCGTTTTCGGAATGCGCCGTTGCAGTGCGGCTTTTTTTCATGCGGTGCGTGGACGGCTTCGTCGGCAGCGATGTATGGGTTGGGGAGTTCGGGATGCCGGATGCTGCGTCTGCAACCGTTCGAGCGCGAGGCGGACGGTGTCTTCGACCGCAGCGTCGGGCGTCTCTTTCAGAACGGTAGTTCGGATTCCGTCGGCAGCGATGTATGGATTGGGGGTTCGGGATGCCGGATGCTGCGTCTACAACCGTTCGAGCGCGATGCGGACGGTGTCTTCGACCGCAGCGTCGGGCGTCTCTTTCGGTACGGCGGTTCGGATTCCGTCGGCAGCGATGTATGGGTTGGGGAGTTCGGGATGCCGGAGGCTGCATCTACAACCGTTTGAGCGCGAGGCGGACGGTGTCTTCGACCGCAGCGTCGGGCGTCTCTTTCAAAACGGCGGTTACGGCTTTTTCTGCCGCGCTCTTGGGGAATCCGAGCATGACGAGTGCCGCCGTCGCTTCCTCGTAAATAGCACGGTCGGACGCAGGACGCGCTTCGACGTCGCCCGGAGCGAGCGTAGCCATTTTGCCGCTCAGCTCGACGATGATCTTTTGGGCTGTCTTGAGGCCCAATCCCTTGACGTTTTTCAGCAAGACGGCATTTTCCGATGCGATGACGGATTGCAGCTCGCGCGGCGAGAAGGCCGAGAGGATCATGCGCGCCGTGTTGCCGCCCACGCCCGAAACGCTGAGGAGCAGCCGGAACAGCTCTCGTTCGGTTTTCGTGGAGAAGCCGTAGAGCAACTGGGCGTCTTCGCGCACGACGTAGTGTACGTAGAGCCGTGCGCGTTCGGCGTGTTCGATCCCGGCATAGGTCGTCAGCGAGATGTTGAGGTAGTATCCGACGCCTCCGGCGTCGATGACGGCATAGGTCGGAGCGAGTTCGGCCACGGAGCCGCTTATATATTCATACATAGGTGCCGAAAATTGATTGGTCGCGGGCAAAAGTAAAGATTTTTTTTTACCTTTGCCAGACACAAAACGAAATATTCATTCAAAACAGAACAACGATATGAAGAAAATCCTTTTCGCAGCGTTTGCAGCAGCCGTGGCCCTGACTTCATGCGGCAACAGGGAGACGCCGGCGGCGGAGAGCGTCGCGGCCGAAACGCAGACCGTCGCGGGCGGCGATCTCGCCTATGTGCAGGTGGAAGCGGTGCTCGCGCAGAGCGACCTCTACCTCAGCGAGGGCAAGGCGCTTCAGGAGAAGACCGAGAAGACGCAGCGTTCGTGGGCCCAGCGCGAGCAGAGCTTGCAGAGCGAAGCGGCCCGCTTGCAGGAGAAATATCAGAAAGGGCTGATCACGTCGTTCGATGCCCAGAACGAACAGAAGAAGATCGAACAGAAGATCCAGAACTATCAGGCATCGGCACAGAAGGAGGCCCAGACGCTCGACGAGGAGAATTTCGTGTTCACCAACCGCGCACAGGATTTGCTGCGCCGCGCCGTGCAGGAGGTGAATGCCGGCGGTAAGTACCGCATGATCGTCGATGCCAAGGCATTGCTCGATGCGGATACGACGCTCAACATCACCTCGGCGGTGCTGGCGAAGGTGAACGAGTTGTACGCTGCCGAGAAAAAGAGCGCGAAATAACAGCGGGTGCGTTTCTCTGGGTTCCTCTTGCTGGAGGGAGCGCAGACCGCCGAGATCTTCGGAGCGGAGCTGTCGCATCGAGGCGCGGGTTCGGTGAGAGCCGGGCATGCGGTTTCTGCGGCGCGGCCGGAAGCCCGAGGGCTGGGCGGTGCACACGGTTTTCCGGTCGCGGTCTCGAAGCCGGGAGTGGCGGAGCCGGGCTTCGGGGCGGGGATTCGGACCGGACTTCCGGGGCGGACGGTTTTCCGGACGGGAGACGGTCTCGCGACAGTCGGTCGCGTGCGGCGCGGGATGCGCGGAAGGCGGGCGCGGTGCGAATCCGCGGAAGAAGGGGCGCGAAAAATAGCTGTGCGGTGTCAGCCGCCCGGACAGGACTGTCCGATAAACTGCCGCGAATGAAAAAAGAGGGGTCTGCGATCGGTCGGACCCCTCTTTTCGTTCGTACTGTCCGGGAGCGATTCCGAATCTGCGATTCTCGGAGGGTTGAAAAAGCTCGTTGCCCCCCTCTCTCTTCGGAAGAGACGGATCGGTCGGAGTGTTGCGTTTTCGTTGCGGACGGGATGGGCGGGAGCCTGCGGTTCGGGACGCCGGGGCATGCAATGCCGCGAAGCATACGGTGGTTCGGGGCCTGCTCGGAGCGTCCGAGGCGGACCGACGCCGGACAAAAGGACATGGGGCGGTCGCTCTGCGGGGCTCTCGTCGGATCGTTCACGCCCGAATCGCGTGCGGCGCTTGTTCCGGGGATCTTCCCATCCGGCTGATCTCTCCGGCTGTTTTTGCGGAATTTCATTCTCTCGATTGCTGTTTGCCCTCGGGGAGTTCGGGGCTGCGGTGAGCTCGGAACGTCGAACCGGGGGCGGACCCTGTATGCCTGCGCCGGATTTCGACGCGGACGTTCGATGCTGTATGCCGGACGCCGGATGGGCGGAATCGTGCGGTGGCCGGATCAAGAGGCATGGAGGACGGCTTGCCGGAAATTCGCCCCGGGCAGTCCTACTTATCCGGCCTGTGCGTCTTGCCTGATTTGTCTGCTCGGCCCGGTCTGTCCGACCTGCCCGAATTGTTCGTCCTGCCCGGTCCGGCAGATATGGGTCGAAGTAGGGCGGAGGGGCGGATAATCGGCCGCGACGGCGGACGTGTGTCTCGGAGCGTGCGGCGTTTTTCCCGTCCGAGCATGGGGCAGCGCAGGACGACCGTCGCTTTTCCGGCGGGCCGTACCGCCCGGTGTGCGGATGGCTCGTTTTCCGCTTCGGCTGTTTGTTGCGGTTGGTGTACGGATTGCTCGATTCGTTTTTGTCGGTTTTTGTCGGTCGGGATTACGGGACGATTCTGTTTCGTCAGATTGCAGGGGGCGTGCCGGTTCGTTTTCGTCAGGCCGTACCGCCCGGTGTGCGGACTGTCCGTTTCGTCAATGGCCGGTCGTTCGGGGCGTTGCGGGAAAGTTCGTTCCGGCGCCGACTGTCCGTGGGGGTGTGCAGGCGTATGTGTTTCCGCTCCGACAGGTCCTTCGACGAGTGCGGCGCGGACGTGCATATCCGCTTCGGCGGGCCGTACCGCCCGGTGTGCGGATGGCTCGTTTTCCGCTTCGGCAGGCCGTGTCTCCCGGTACGCGTGTTGCCCGGTTCCGCTCCGGCGGGCCGTGTCGCCCGGTACGCGTGTTGCCCGGTTCCGCTCCGGCGGGATGTGCGGACCGCTCGCGTGCGGGCGTTTTTGCTGCCGGTTCCGTTTTCCCGGCGACCGCCTGCACCCGAAGCGGACGGGATTGCGTCATTTTTCGGATCTTCGGCTCCGCCTTGGGCATTCCGTCCCGGCAAACATAGAATAAAATTCGTTTTTACGCCCGACTTTTCGTATCTTTGCGGAAATTAACACGCACAGAACATGGGATTCGTACCTTTCACCTTCATCGATTTCATCGACATCATCCTCGTCGCGGCGATCATGTATTGGATTTACAGGGCCACGAAAGGTACCAATGCGCCCTACATCATCACGGGCATCATCATCATCTATCTGCTGTGGGTGGTGGTCAAGACGCTCAACATGGAGCTGCTCTCCACCATCCTCGGACAGTTCATCAGCGTGGGCGTGATCGCGCTGATCATCGTTTTCCAGCCCGAGCTGCGGCGGTTCCTGCAAATGATCGGCATGCGGCAGAAGGGGTTCAACTTCATCACCCGCATCTTCGGTACGGGCAACGACGCCGCGGCGACCAACATCACTCCCATCGTTACGGCCTGCCGCGAAATGTCCGAAACGAAAACCGGAGCACTGATCGTGATCGGACAGCAGAGCGATCTGCGGCTGATTACCGAAGGCGGCATCGCACTCGACGCCCGTATTTCGACGCCGCTCCTGAAGAACATCTTTTTCAAGAACGCCCCCTTGCACGACGGCGCCGTGGTGATCGAAGGCGACCGCATCGTGGCGGCCAAGTGCATCCTGCCCGTTACGCAGAGCGACGTGCCCAAGTCTTACGGGACGCGCCACCGTGCGGCGCTGGGCATGAGCGAGATCTCGGACTCGATCATCCTCGTCGTCTCGGAGGAGACGGGCGGCATATCCGTGGCGCAGGGGGGGCATATCCACCGCGACGTTGATCCGGTGCATTTGCAGCAGACGCTCCAGCGCTACCTCAACATCAACGGCCGCAAGCGTTCCTCTAAAAAAGAGGTGGAGGAATAGGGCGGGCGGATACGATTCGCGGCCTTTCTCCGTTTCTACGACAGGGAGCCGTGCGGTCGGTGCTCTTCGCGGAGCGGAAGCGGCGCATTCCTTGCGGGTGCTTCGCCCGTCGGCCGGTGCGGAGGCGGCCGGCGTCTCGCAACTGCCGTGCCGGCGGCGGAGTGGGTTGCGGGACGGTGGGGCCGCTGACGCAGCTCCTTCCTTGCGGCGGTCCGCTTGTTGCCATCCCGTTGCCGGGTTAGGGGCGTTGCGGGCGACGGGGCCGGGCGGCGCGAAGAGGCGGCGGTCCGGCGACGGGCGGGGCGGATGCCTCCGCGGCGGATTCGCGGCCCGTTCCTTGCGGCCGCGGAGGGCGTGCCGCAGGTCGCGCGGAGGCGATGGATGTGAGTGCCGGTTTTTTTATTTTCGACGATTTACGTATCTTTGTCCGTTCATGAAGCGTTTTTTTTCCATATTCCTGCTCGTGCTGCCCGCCGCGCTCCTCTGGTCGGCCTGCGAGGACAACGAAGACGTGCTGCCGGATCAGCAGAACAGGATCCGCCAGTACCTCAGAAGCAATCATGTGCCGAAACTTTTGTCGGAGACCGAGAAAGAGGAGTCGCTCGACGAGAATCCTGCGTTCTACACCGTGGCGGGCGATACGGTCTACCGGTACATCCGCAATTATTACGATGCGGAGCGCGCGGATCGCGCCGAGGTCGAATACGGCGATTCCGTCGTGCTGACCTTCCGGATGTACGTGTTCGATTATACGAATATCGTCGAAACGGGCAAGGAGATTACGATGCCCTACTATTCGAACGACAAGACGCTCGAACAGAGCTATTACAACACGGGGCTGACGCCCGGGGCATGGTCGTTCGAACCCCTTCGGATCGAATTGGGACGCACGCAGATACTAAGAGGCCTCGAACTGGCGCTGCCCGGTTGCCGGGCGCGCGATACGGTCGAGACCTACATGACCTACAACATGGCATACGGCGAGGACCCGCTGGGCGTCATCCCCAAGCAGAGTCCCGTGGCGGTGTTTTTCACCGTCGACGAAGTGGAGAAGCAGTAAACAGTAAAGAACGGATATGGATCGAATTTTACGCAGGACGTGTGCCGCAGCGGCCGCTGCGCTGGCGCTGGCCGCTTGTGCGAAGGAGGGCGAAATCTCCTATACCGAGCAGGAGAAGCTGGCGCTCGACGCATGGATGCGTCTCAACCGGCCCGAGCTGGTCGGCAACTACCAGCAGCAGGGCGGTTACTATGTGGATGTCGAGAAACTCGGCGCCGTGGACAGCAAGCCGATCAACGATACGGCCTGCTGGGTGCGTTTCACCTTCACGGGACGCAACCTCGGAGGGGATATCGTGCTGACGCGCAGCGAGACCGATGCCCGGCAGGTGGGCACTTACACGCCGTTCACCCATTACGTGCCCTATTTCAAGTATTACGCGGGCGAGATCAATACGCAGCTTATGGAGGGAACCTATCTGGCCATGCGCAATCCCCTCGAACTGGACGCCGCATACGCCGAGTCGAGAGGCTTTCCCACGGAGGTGCTGATGCGCTACGGGACCAAAGTAACGCTCTACATGCCATCGACGGTGGTGAGCTCGGGCGGTGTTTCGGGCAGCGGCGGCTACGAAGGGCAGCAGGGGTACGAACTCAAGTCGGGATGTCCGTTCGTCGTTACGATGGAGATCACCGATACGGTCAAGAACCCGCTCCAGCGCGAAGGTACGGAGGTGGACGACTTCGCCGAAAAGAACGGCGGGCTGAAACCCGTCGATACCGGAAAAACGGATCGGTCTGCATGGCGCCGTCTGCGCGGTGCGCGCGCGGACGGAGACACCCCCTACGACGACGGCTATGCGTGGCGCAATGCCGTGGACAGCATTCCGCAGGTGTACGTGAATCTCGCCTACGGACCGACAGATACATACGACTACCCGCACGTTTATCCCTCGATCTATGCTCCATACAGCGATTTCGCCAAGCTCGAAAAGGACATTTGCGACACGTTGGTCAACCGTTTCGGCGCCTATGCGGGCGTGCGGTCGCTCGACAGCGATTCCGTAACCCTCGACGGGAAAGCCAAGATCTGGTATATCGGCCGTTTCCTCGACGGATTCATTTTCGATTCGAACATCCCGGGCGTGCGCCGTCTGATCTACGGCGACGCCGAAGCCAAGGGCGAGGCGATAGAATATACGCCTTCGGACGGAGGGATGATCGAGGCGTGGTACTATTCGGTGCCGATTCTGCGCTACGGACAGTGGGCTTCGATTCTGACCACTTCGACCAATGCCTACGGTTCGCAGGGACAGTCGGGTACGACTTCGACCTCCTCGACGCGTTCGAATACGCAGAATTATTACGACTATCTGAACTATTATGCCTACATGAACAGCTATTACGGTTCGGGCGGTTATTACGGAGGCTATTACAACAACTACTACAACAACTACCTCTACGGGCAATACAGCGGACTTTACGGCAATTCGAACGGCAATACGGGCAGTACGGAGACGACGGTTACTAAAGTTTCGACCGAGATTCCGCCGTTCTCGCCGCTGCTGTTCCAGATTTATATCGAACCGGCCGAAGAGGAGTAGAGGGGATCGTCCGGGAGCGGTGAGGGAATGCCGTATCCGGCGGGGCTGCGAACGTCGTATCCGGCGAGGCTGGGGCATCGTATCCGGCAGGGCTGCGGGCATTGTATTCGGCGAGGTTACGGGCGTCGTATCCGGCCGGGGGGCTGCGAACGTTGTATCCGGCAGGGTTGAGGGCATTGTAACCGGCGGGGCTGAGGAGCTGAAGGGACGCTCCGGGTTGTGCGATTTGTCGCGGCCGAACGAGCCGACGGTGTTCGTCGCGGTGCGGTGAGGGCGCTCTCTGCATGGCTGCTTGTCGGGGACAGGCTGGTTGTCGGGGAGCTGTTCCGTTGTGTGCGGCATGTCGTTTCCGTGCCGGAGTCGCGTTGTGCGGGGCTCGTCGCGGCTTGTGCGGGTTTGCCGGGTGTGCGGAGTCTGCCGTGTATCGGGTGTGTGTCGTATCCGGCGCGATGGCGTGCCGGTCGGGGTGTCCGGATTGGTCCGGACGTTTTTTTGTCCGGTCCTCGTAAGAGGTTTGCACATACGTCCGACTGTGCCGGTTTTGCCGCACGGCGTCGCTGCCTCCGGCCTCGGGCGGAATACGGAGCCGTCGGCCTCTTCGCCGCTGCGGCGCGGCAGACGAGTGGGAGCACGGTCGCGCCCGCCCGATGAACGCGGTCGAGGGGGGCGGATTTTCTGACGCCGCCGATAACATTCGTCCGCGGCCGACCGATTTGCAGGACGATTGGGAGGTGTGTCCGATCTGCATTCCGCGGCGAACCGTCGAATCCTTTCCGAGGCCCCGTCGGCCCATACGTCCGACGGACTTTTGCATATCGCCGTATCCTGCGGTTTCGTCCGCCTGCACAGGGGCATACCGGCTTGTCGGGGTGCGTTCCGCCGGTGCCGCGGGCCGTTTGCGTCCCGGCACTCCGGCTTTCGTGCATTCTCTCGCCGCTGTTTTTGGGGTACCCCGGTCTTTGGGGGAGGCGGTCCGTGCGATGGGGGCTGCCGCCGGCGGTTCGTCGGATGCGCGAGACGGAGCCCGAGCCTCGGACGGGGGCGGGGGAGGGGGAGGGAGGAGATTCGGGCGGTCGCGGCAGGGCTTTTGCGACGACGGATGCGGAATGTGAATTTTTTCTGAAAAGAAAATTTTGCATTTTCGAGAAATTGTCTTAAATTAGTGGTGCAGAACTATCAACTTAAAACTCATAAGGTATGATTATCACATTTAACGAATTGCGCCGTATCAAGGACAAGCTGCCCAGCGGCAGTTCGCAGCGCATTGCAGACGAACTCGGAATCGACGTGGAGACGGTCCGGAACTATTTCGGAGGCCAGCACGCATGCAAGAACGGCGCGGGCGTTCATTTCGAACAGGGACCGGACGGCGGGGTGGTTACGCTCGACGATACGGCGATTCTGGATGCTGCGATGCGTATCCTGAACGAAAAATAGAACGATATACGATGCCGGTCGAACCGGTCGGACGGGCCTGCCGCAAGCGGGTCCGTTTTTTTATGGTATTGTGCATCGGCCTCGGGGGCTTTGCATCGGCTGCCCGCCTGCGGAAATTCTGCGGGCGGATCGGCGGTATCCGGGCGGACGGGCTTTTCGGCGAGCGCGGGTACCCCCCCCCTCCTCCGCTGCCGCCGGAATCTTTCGTGTCTTTTTGGCAGAAACCGCTGCGCGGACGGCCGATTCCGGCAGCCGATCTGTCAAAATGGCAGGCGATTGTCAGAAAACTCCGTTTGGTACAACCTTTGTTCGTTAGACGGGCGTGTCGGACAGCTCCGGGCTGCGATGGCGGGGAGCCGGGCCGATGGAAATCAGAACGGTCGCAAAAACAGGAAAACGATTAAACACATACAAAAGACTATGGCAAAGATTATTGGTATCGACTTAGGAACTACGAACTCGTGCGTGGCGGTGATGGAAGGCTCGGAGCCCGTGGTGATCCCCAACTCCGAGGGACACCGCACCACGCCCTCGATCGTGGCATTCACCGACGGCGGCGAGCGCAAGGTGGGCGACCCCGCCAAGCGTCAGGCCATCACCAATCCGCAGCGCACGATCTTCTCGATCAAGCGTTTCATGGGCGAACCCTACGACAAGGTGGCGTCGGAGATCGCACGCGCTCCCTATAAGATCGTGCAGGGCCCCAACAATACGCCGCGCGTGGACATCGACGGCCGCCAGTACACGCCGCAGGAGATTTCGGCCATCATTCTCCAGAAGATGAAGAAGACGGCCGAGGATTACCTCGGACAGGAGGTTACGGAAGCCGTGATCACGGTGCCGGCCTACTTCTCCGATTCGCAGCGTCAGGCCACGAAGGAGGCGGGCGAGATCGCGGGTTTGAAGGTGCGCCGGATC
>ERZ1643250.798-NODE-798-length-30880-cov-55.010316_pt1 | contig 30880 bp, 35 predicted proteins | sample MGYA00579262_ERZ1643250 | MGnify/ENA primary metagenome ERZ1643250 (study PRJEB29033, sample SAMEA4952265) | chicken gut metagenome | biome: Broiler Chicken; feature: Gastrointestinal Tract; material: Caecum | place: Ireland | collected 2018 | study: Broiler... | reverse complement strand
CGGAGTAAGCGCCAGCAGTTCGCCGGAGCGGATTCCACACCAGTAAAGCATTTCATATTCCGGAACAACTTTTAATACAATCGAGCGTAATAAACGAGCGGCACAAACACTATATGAGGTGTTCAATACCGCTCTACTTCTCAATTATCCTCTATATATTGTGCATCCCAAAACTATCCCATGCACACCCCTTATCAATCAAAATCCAAGTATCCCTTCACCAGCCCCTCACGTCCCTGCTCCCTTAAAATAGCCATGGAATACCGCAGCCATTCCTCCGGAGTAGGCATCTCACCAGCGCATGGTATCTGCCTCCATTGCTCCCGGCTCCGGGGATCGCAGCTATTCCAGCCTTCCTCGATCCGTTGTGCAATCCGGGCCTTCATTTCCTCAACCGTAATATTTCTATCTGCTGCCAGCTTTTCAAATAATTTTTCCGCATCCATATATTAAGCCTCCTATGTCATTTCAATTATGCTCCATATCCATTCCCTTTATCCAAAATCATTCCCCTTTTAGGAAACAATCACGCTACTGATTAAGTCTATTTTACCACCATTCTGGGAACTACAATAGATACAAGAATGGCAGGTGACGATATGGATATACAGAAACGAATTAAAGATTTAATGGAAGAACGTGGTTGGACAGACTATCGGCTCGCCATGGAGTCCGGTCTCTCCCATTCCACTGTATCGAATATGTTCAAAAGAAATAATGCACCAACAATACCAACCTTAGAAGCGATATGTGAAGCGTTTGGTATAACCCTATCACAATTCTTTGCAGAAGGCGAAGAAGCTGTAATTCTAACGGATGAGCAGCGAGAAATCTTTGCAACATGGAGCCTGCTAAGCCCAAAACAAAAATCTCTGTTATTGGAATTTTTAGGAACCATGAAATGATATACAAAGAGAAAGCCGCAGGCCGGAACATTCCCAAACCTGCGGCTCTCTCTTTGCCCTATTGCATGATACGTCTCAAGCTTCTTAATTCCTTCCGATATTCCGAAAGTGGATTTCCATTCATACTCTCAAAGAAAACCTTTTGCTTTTTGAGCTTCCCTGCCAGGCGTAATACCTGTCCCGCGTCCCGGCTAAGACGGGAAATATCGCTTACTAAAACCAGGTCTATCATATGACGGTGTGCAAGCCCGTATAATTTTCGGATACCAGAACGGTTCAGCGAAAGACCGCTGCCATACTCTGTAATTTCCTCTACAATATCATATCCCCGCTCTTTAGCATATTTGCGAAGCCTCTCCATACCTGCTTCCAACATGGTATGATCTGGATCTTCCCGCCCCATGCGACAATAGATTGCTACCCTTATCGTTTTTCTTTCCATTTTCTCCATTATGCAGCCCTCCATAATTCCGCTGTAATTTCAACCTGCCGCCCATCGCGGAAGGTAAATACCAGCCTGCCATCTTCGTAAACCGTCATATAGTCTACCGTAGAATACCAAAGTTCCTCGTCAAATTGTTCCACTATATCCGACTGTACTTTCAGCCGTTCCATAAAAAGCTGGATACGTGTCCGCTTCGCATTGCGCTCCTGCCGTATATCCTCTATCTCCGCCATACGCCTCCGGGCGGCTCCAAACTGCTCAGAGTAAGCGTCATACCTGCGGTTGTATTCCTCCTGATCCATGGCAGTCTTTGCATTTTCAGAAATGATCTTCTGGATCAGCCCAACCAAAACCTCGCTTTCATTTTGCAGGTTTTTCAATTCCGTATCCAAGTCAGACGTATCAGTCAGTGTCGTAACGATTTCCTCATATGCCTCCATAATCTCGTCCTGGCTTCCTAATACGATATTGAAAGCTGCCAGGAACGCCGTCTGTATCTCCGCTTCGGTCAAATGCGGCGTCCGGCATTTTTTCCCGCGATGCTTTTCATTACACTGCCAGACCATGGTTCGATATTGGCTATTGGAGTGCCAAACCTTACTTCCATATACCCCGCCACATTCTCCGCAGATAATCTTCCCGGAAAATGGATACATACAGCTTGTAAAGCGCCCGTCCGCTTTCCGGCGTTTCAGTTCATACTGTACCAGGTCAAAAATCTCCGGCGGGATAATCGCCGGATGGCTATTTGCCACATAGTATTGCGGTACTTCCCCCTCGTTGACTTTTTGCTTCTTCGTAAGGAAGTCCACCGTAAACCGCTTCTGCAAAAGCGCATCCCCTTTGTATTTTTCATTGGTCAAAATACTTTCAACAACCTTACTTCCCCATTTCTTCTTCCCGGCTGGCGTAGGTATCCCCTCATCCGTTAAATATCTCGCTATGGCGGAAGGGGATTTTCCATATAGGAACAGGCGATAGATCAGCCGAACAACTACCGCCTCCGACTCAACGATCTCCGGCAGCCCATTTTCGCCCTTTCTGTATCCGAGAAACCTTTTATATGGAAGTGCCACCTTCCCGTCCGCAAACCGCTTTCTTTGCCCCCAGGTAACATTTTCTGAAATTGAGCGGCTTTCTTCCTGTGCCAGCGAAGACATAATGGTAATTAAAAGCTCTCCCTTACCATCCAGAGTCCGTATATTTTCCTTTTCAAAATATACCTCAATCCCCTTTTCCTTGAGCTTGCGTACCGTGGTCAGAGTATCTACAGTATTCCGGGCAAAACGGCTGATGGATTTTGTAATAATCAGATCTATTTTTCCCGCCAGGGCATCTGCGACCATACGCTTAAATCCATCCCGCTTTTTGGTATTTGTCGCGGAGATCCCTTCATCCGTATAGACTCCTACAAATTCCCACTCATCTTTTGACTGGATATAATGCGTATAATAATCTACCTGTGCCTCATAACTCGTAAGCTGCTCCTCATTATTCGTAGAAACACGGGCATATGCCGCCACCCGCAGGCGTTTTCTTTCCATTCCGCCTGCCCGATTAACCAGGAGGTCTTTTTTTGCAGGAATTACCGTTACTTTTAATCCGGTACTCATTTCGCCACCTCCCGCCTTCTCCCCTTGCTCGATCTCACCCATTCTTTTGTGATCCTATGCCCGTCAAAAAAACGATACTCTAAGGCGTCATTTTCGACCGCCATGATCTCTTTTACCTGTGCCCGAAATAAAGTGCCATCAAACTCCGGAAGTCCCATGACCTCTGCCGTCAGCTTTTCCAGCATTTCCTCCGGTATTCCCATACGCTCGCAACAGGAATTTCCCCGGATCAGATGCGTCCGGCAGATCCATTCATGCTTTTTATTATAAGGATGGCGCACAAAATGCTTGCCACAGATACTGCAGGTAATCCGCCCGGAAAAAGGATAAGTATTTCTTCCCCCATTTGTCTCCTGCATACGCTTAGCCCGCTGTTCAAGAATACGCCGCTGCGTATCCCGGTCAAGAATCCCCTCATGGCTGTCCTGTACATAATACTGCGGCAACTCTCCCAGGTTCTTTTTCTTTTTCTTGGTGATCGGGTCAGACACATATGTTTTCTGCAACAGCATATCCCCGACCATTTTTTCATTGCAGAGAAGGTTCAGGATCTGAACCCCACTCATGTATTTTCCATTTCGGCCTACTACGCCAGCCTCCCGGAACATTTCCTTTAAATCCCTTTGAGAAGCACCGTCCAGATACATCTGGGCCGCTTTCCGTAGCATCTGCGCCTCCAGCGGTTCAATCACCAGCCTTCCGTCCCGAATCCGGTATCCGAAGATTACCGTAGACCATAGGCGGCCCTTCCGGAAATTGACACCAACCTTCCATTTGATATTTTCCGAGGCAGACCGGGCTTCTTCCTCCGCATATGCCGCAAGGAGGGTAAGAATAAATTCTCCTTCCTCACCTAAAGTATGAATATTCTGCTCCTCAAAATAGACGTCCACACCGAGGAGCGTCAATTCCCGTATTGCCTCTAAGGTAGTCACCGTATTTCTGGCAAACCTGGAAATAGACTTTGTAAGGATCATATCAATTTTCCCGCCCCGACATACCTCCATCATCTTCTGAAATTCTCCTCGGCTGTTTTTTGTCCCGCTGATCGCCTCATCCGCATACACCCCGGCATATTCCCAGCCCGGCGTTTTCTGTATCAAGGCGCTATAATAACTAATCTGTGCCGAAAGGGAGTGCAGCATGGCATCCTTTCCATTGGAAACCCGCGCATACGCCGCAACCTTTTTTAACTTTTGTCCCGGCTCCTTTTGTAAGACTGCCGGAGGAACCCTTTGTATCATGCGTTCCATAATAACGCCCTCCTTTCAGGACACTGATGTTATAGGAAGCCACCCTGAAAAGAAAGGGCTTTCACAATAAAATTCCACCTAAAACCGGCCTAAATTTATCTTTTAACCGGCGTTCTATTTCTAAAAAATCCGCCTCATTGATTACCTTCTGCGCCAGCATGGATCGGGCAACGGCCAAAGCCGCCTGGTATTTTTTCTCCCTCTCAAACTGTTCCCTCGTCATGTCCCTCCCCCTTTTTAAACCGCTCCGCGATATAGCACTCATGGGAACAATACTTCCGGTGCCGGTTCCCATAACTTTGAAATTCTTTCCCACAATGCACACAAACGGAAGGATAAAATGCCCTCCGCTCAATCAATTCTGGATGCGCCTTCCACCATGCCCGACGACAGGCTTCACAGCAAAATTTCCTCCTCCGCCTTTTTGGAAGCATCTCCATCGGCCTCCCGCAATGGCGGCAGACCAAAGGCGGCTCCTTGCCAGCCACCCCGGAAAGATGGTTTCGCCTGCAAAAACTTTTTACCGTATTTTCCGAAAGCCCAAGCCGCTTCGCTATTGCGCCATATCCCAGGCCATCCAGTCTCAGATAACGGATTTTTTCTTTCTCTGCCTCTGTCATATCCATACCTCCAAACAGAAAAAGCGGCCCCAAAGGAGCCGCCACATTATCAACTAATCCGGGAGCTTCAATACCTGCCCCGCATAAATCACATCCGAGGTAAGGCCATTCAGCTTTTTGATTTCTGTATATCGGCCCCCATTGCCAAGCTGGCTCTCCGCAATCGCCCACAGGCTGTCCCCCTTCTCCACTTTATACGTCCGAACCTCCCTCTTTCCGGTATAAACCACCTTTCCAGACTCGTCATAGACAGAGCATCCGGCATTTTCATCCGCACAACGCTTCGCATTATCCAGCTCCCGGAACGCCCCTTTCTGGGACGCCGCATCTGACCAGCTTTTCCTTACCCGATACATCGTGCCACTACTACCAGAGCCCGCCGGATATACCTGCTTTCCCGAGGGATCAAAAACAGCATAGCCCGCGTTTTTGTCTGCCAGCGCCTTGGCATTTTCCAATTTTTCAAAAGCGCCAAGCTGCGATCCCGCATCCTTCCAGCTTTTCCGCACCCGGTACAGTACCGCGCCGGTACTTGCGCCCGCGCTGCCCATAGCCGCCTTTACCGCCTGCCGGAAGCCGTCCATGGTATAGCCCATCCCCAGCCCATTCCACAAATGCTCCGGATCTCCATGGTTCGAGGCAATCCCCCGGCTATGGCCCTCCCGATGGCTGATCACCACACCATCCGCCAGAGGGTTCAGGCCATATTTTTTACAAAGATAAGCAAACAATTCTACTGCCGCCTCATAAGTACGCTTCGCCACCGCCCTGGCCGCCGCCAGATCCGAACAGGTAAAATTTGAGCCCGATGTATACCGGATACAAGCAGGCTCACACATTTCTACACCGATATGGGTATTGTTCCCGCTCCCCTTTGAACCGGAGGCACAATGCCACCCCCTATGGTTCCATGGGAGAGTCTGGTAAATGGTTCCGTCATTTCCATCAATAAACCCATGCACACAGGCATTATTATAAGAAGGGCTGTTCCAGCTATTGATAAATACAGACGCCCTCGGCTGCGGACAGCCCACCGAATGGAGCATCAGCCCCTTTACCGTAATCTTTTTCCCTGCCGTATAGCAGGGATTTTTCGTCAAAAACGATTCCACCAGTTTCATCTTCACATTTCCTCCCGTTTCTCCCTCAACGCAAACGGCGCTGCCTATGCCGTATTCATGCACAAGAACAGCGCCGCTGTAATAAAACTCCAATATCTCATTGTATAGAACCCCCTGCCGGGCAGCCCACATACACCCGACCTGGGACAATCCCACCCCATGGCTGGCCGCCGTATCTTTTTCCATACGGGCCGCCGTATCCCATGGATCAGGCCTGCTGACATAGTATGGGTAATCCCTGCTCCAAACCTCCCCGCTTCGCTTGCACATTCCCCCATTGGAAGAAGAATAAAAGCAGTCGATCACCTCGCCGCTATAGGTAAGCACCTGCCCGGCAGTTTGCTCCACAGCCATCCTGCTGCGAGGGCAGGACTTTGCCAGCGGAGCGCGGTATGCCTGAAAGCTGGTGGTATCGTCCACCACCGTCCCCGCCATAGCCCGCCTGACTGCAAAGGTACGGGCAGCCACCGCCTGCGCTTTGAGCGCCTCCATATGGGAACTTTCATATATCTCCGAAGGCACCACGCCACAAAGATATTCCTCCAAATCCATTTCTACCGACCCCGCGCCGAGAGCCGAAATATTCTCGGCGCGGGTCAATTTCACCCGAATCCTCATTCTCCATCCTCCGTATCCTCCCCCGCATCGGTACGGTCATGGAGCTGCGCCAGTACCTCCTTCAGCTTCTCCGGGATCGGCAGGCCCATATGCCCTGCGTTTTCCAGAAGGCTTACACCCTCATTGGAAATATAAAAGAAGATCACCGCAGTACGCAGCGCGTCACCGCTTCCAATGATCTGGCTATCGATCACATGGGCGATCCCTACCATAATAAAGATCAGCACCTTCCGGAATATCCCCCGAAATCCCACATTGCTGGACAGGCTCTTATCTACAATGGCGCACATAATGCCGGTCAGATAGTCAATCACCACAAAGGCAATGAGTGCATAGAAAAAGCCGTCCAGTTCCCCGAAGAACCAGCCGACCCCGCCGCCAATAGCCGCAATTCCCGCCTGTACCACATTCCAAAAATGTTTCATAATACGTCCCTCTCTTTCTTTTTTGTATGAAAAAAACAGCCTGCCCGAATGAGCAAAGCCGCCTGTTTCCTGATAAAATTTCCACTCTTTTCTTTTAAAAAAGGCTTGATGAACCCGCCGTTCTCCGCTAAGGTGTCCACACTAAATAAATGAAGGAGGTACACCACATGAAATCCAAACGCATCAAAGTAGCCTATTCCACCCGCCCCAGAAGTCCTGTAGGTATATTCAGCCACAGCTCCTATATTGACACCCCGAAAATCTCCATGGAGGGGAAATGGCTGGAAGCCCTCGGTTTCCATATCGGGGATCAGGTACAGGTAGAGTACGAGGAAGGCGCAATCCATATCTTTACCATTCCCAAGCCCGAGCCGCTCCCCATGGTCTGTGAAGAAAAAACGCCTTATGCAGAACCTATCCATTCCGCATCCAAATAAGGCATTTCCATTATCCTAACTAAATCCCCGATTTTATGACGAACCTTCCGTCAGCGTATAGGTAATCTTCATGGTCTTATCCACCGTTTTTACCACCGCTGACGTAAGGTTGTTTATGGATGCCAGATAAGGTGTCAAAAGGTAAGCCGTCCGGTATTCATTCCCGTAGCTTCCTCCCCAGCCGATCAGGAAATTTTTATACTGGAATAAAGGCGTAGCGGCGTTGTTCAGTCGGGCGCTCCCCTGGGTATGGATCACCGTATCCTCCATCGTGATCTGAAAATCCCCGCCTACAATCAAATCCCCGATCAAGGTCATATATAGCTCACAGGAACCCGTCTCACAAAGGGGCTTCCATTTAGAGGTAAATCCAAAATTAATCAGCGTAACATCTGTAGAATTGGACAAATTGATCTTATAAATCCCCTTTTTATCATAGGCAGGCACATACAGATAGCCGCTCCGGACACAACATTTCACCACACGCTCCGCAAAGGTACCATTCTCCCGGCTTCCCACATCCATCAGCTTGGCATTGGAAAGCGTCCACTGCCCCTCCGTAAAGCTATAGTCCGTCTTAGAAATTTTGATCCAGACCATCACAGCGTCCCCGGAAGAATTTCCCTCATTAGAAAACCCGTACCAGTAACCGTCCTTCCCATCCATAAATTCCCCATACTTCGTATAGCTCCCTAAAAACTCGAACGTTTCAGGATTAAGAACCTGATCCGACAGCACCGTATAGGTCGAGTCATCCAGCTTTTCATTGAGACCGATAGAAAAGACCGGTATCCGAAGTTTCCTGATCCGGACGCTGGTATTTTCGTAAGTAATCGAGTAAAGCAAGCTGTTTTCAAAATCCATTTCTACCGCCTCAAACAGCACCATTTTATTGGCATCCGGGATAGCACCAATATCCGCTGCCTTTAATTGGAGAAAGGCGCTGGCATCCCCTACCAGGCTGCCAAACCCGTTCTGACCGCCCAGGGCGCTGGTCAGCGCTACTGCCGCAATCGTCCCATTTCCCTGGCTCGGGGTAAACTCCCAGACAAATTTGTACCCATTACTAAGCGCCATGCTCTCCGTAAGGTTCAGGCTTCCACGGGCCAGATTAGATGTAGAATTAACATTATTGGAAGCATAGGCCACCGGCAGGTTATCGGAACTCTCATACAGCAATTCCTCATCCTCCGTAAGCGCTTCGGAAAAAAGCAGGATACCGCCGATCATATTCGGACAGATCGGAAGCAGGTTTCCATTCCATAACACCGCATTATCATACTGGCCCGTTGCCGCATAGAAAATTCCCATGGGATTTAAGCCCAGGATATTATTGACGGACTCCGTTATCATATTTTCCTCCGTAACCGTCTCAACCGCCTCGGTCTCCACATCCGTCAGCTCGATTGTCATACTACCATGTAAAGTCATACCCATTTCCCTCCTATTCTGCTCCGCCGGATACCGGCAATTCCACCGGACGGCAGAACGCCCCGATCTTCGGCCTTTCCGATAATGTATCCGCATAGCTTCTCAGAACCAGCTCCATCGTTTCCACAGCCATGGTATCCGTAAAATTTTTCACCTGTAAGCCGCCGCCCACCTGGAACAACGCCGCCGATTCCTCAATCGTAATCTTTCCGTCCCATGCCGCAGCCGCCGCCATAGCCTGCCCGCTGATGGAAGCAATGCAGTCCCCGATCCCTACCGTCCCGGAACCATCCTCCATACGCAGGTACACATGGAAGGTATTGGTAATATTGGGCACCACATTCTCAATCGGATAATACAAAGACAGGATATGCTTCCCGCTATGCCAGGTCTCCACCGGATGATAAAGCAGGATCTCCGCATCGTTCAGCTCAAAAGTCACATAACAGACCGCCTTCCCGTCCTCCGTCCAGGAAACTGGCAGGCTCACATCCACGGAAATATCCGTAGTATCTGCAGACACAGCATCTAAAATCTCCGTATCATTTCCTGTTCCATCGGCATCCGCCCCTGCTATTTCCCCGCCATTCTCGGAAGGGAGAGGGATCACAATCGTCCCGCTGGCATTGGCCGACCGCGCAGCCGGATCAGCCGCCACGTCCACAACCACCTGACCGAAAAACTGCGCATGGTTTTCCTCCTTGGAAGCAAACTCAATGCTGATAATCCGTACATTACTCTCCCCTATCGTATACCCGGAGGCATTGGTAAAGGTATGGATACCGATCTTTCCCGCCTCAATCTGATTTAACAGACCGGAGATATTTTTATCATTTTTTGATTTTGCCTGGGAAAGCCTCGGATTCTTCCCCACACATTTCAGGCTCTGCCGCCCTCCAATCTTACAGGTAAATGACGTTACACAGGTAATCTGCCCGGCATCCGCCTGCCCGCCGGAGAACGTAAGCACATCCCCCAGGTCAAGGGCCGGGTTCCCTATGGTATCCGAGTCAAACGGCACATAATGGATCGCTGAAAGAGCAGAAAGGATATTTTCACATAGCTCCGCCCTGGTTTCTTCCAGGCCAAACTGCAAAAGGGGATTTACGCCCAGGTTCATTGTAAGCCCATCATCCGTTTCCAGCGCGTAGTATTCCGCCATCTGCGTCCGCAGGTTCGTAGAACTGACCGCCGTATATCGGGTAACAAAATCCGAAAAGCTGCTGGAAAACCGATGCTTCTGTAAAACCGCCATCACCGGCGTATCCCCGTACTGGCGAAATTCCAGCTTCCCCGCCCGATTAATACAGAAGAAGCCTCCCAATACCTGCGCCGTAAAGTAAAGCACATCCCGGTAAGTCTCAATATCATTCTCCGGGTAAATGGATAGAAGCTCCGAGCCGTTCGGCAGTGCCTCTATCTCCGCCTGGGTCTGCGCCAGTTCCACCCCGCAGGCCGTACCGCAAAGGGCCATCATCCCGTATGCCGTACCAATCGTCTCAAATCCATTGAAATCCCGGTCAAACCGGAGCATATAATCATAAGCCTTCAATTCCAGCACATGGGCCGTCCGGTTCGCCTCGCTGATCTCGAAAATCCCCATGGGAACCGTCTCATAAGCGCCACTCGCCAGCCTAAGATGATAGGATAATTCCACCTTAGCGTTTTCCAAGGTATACCGGTCAATATCCAGAAACAGGCTGATCCCCATTTCTGCCGCATATACCGCGCCAAGCTCGATCTCAGAACTGCCGCAGCATTGTGCCGTCACATAGCCGCTCCCTTTCACAATATCCTCCTGATCGAAAGGATACTCCACGCCTGCCACTGTAGTAATTTTCCCCGTCCAGTAATACCTCCGGGTGTTCCCCTGTACCGCCTGCAGGAACGCCTCACTTACCGGGTACATAAGAACACCCCCTCATTAAAATTCTCTCAATGTAAAGCTCACCGACCACAGGCCCTTCCGGGACGTATCCTTCACCAGAGACGCCTTATAGCCTTCGATATACATCTCCGCCGTTTTTACCGCCAGTGTCTCCGTATCAAAATACCCCACGGTAATCTTTTCCTGCTGCTTAAACTCCGTCAAAAGTTTCAGCCATTTCGCAGAAACGGAAAAGGAAACCGGGATGCTCACTACGCCCAGGCGCACCACATCCCGCTGCACCGTTCCCGCCTCCGTCTCCCCGCCGGAGTCCGCCTCCACATCCTCCATCTGCACCTCATAAGAGTCCGGCAGCGGAAGGGCTGTCCCGTCAAAAGTAAGATACTGTATAAATGCCATCGGCTACCTCCCTCCCGACCGCAGGTTCTGCCGCGCCTGCGCCGTTACAACCAGCTCATCTAAAAGCGTACCGCCCACATACACCGGGATCACAATATTTCCCTGCTGGCTGGAAAATCCCGCCAGCGCCTCCGATACCGCAGAGGAAATCCCGGAGACCAGGTCAGACATATTCCCGCCGGAAAGGAGACGATCCGCATATCCATACTCCGGCCCATTCACCTTCGGAGAAATCACCATATCCGAAGCCACATCCCGTACAGCCCGCTCTACCAGATTTCGGTTCTTTTCAATACCGCCAGCCAATCCTTTCATAAAGTCCGGCATCCAGGTTTCGTAATCGGATAACGGCCCCTCGTCCGGGGCGGAAAAATGCAGGAAGGAACGGATACGCGCAGCCAGTCCAGAGACCGTATTAATCACGCCCTGGATCATGCTGGAAATTCCGTTAATTAGCCCCTGGATAAAGTCCTTCCCCCATTGGAACGCCTGCCCCGGCAGCCCGGTAATAAACCGGATGGCGGAAGAAAACCCATTAGAAACCACAGAATACAGCCCAGAAAGGGCGGAGTCGATCCCGGAGACCATTTTCTGGAAAGCGGAAACCGCCGCCTCACGCAGGGAAGAAGCGATATTCACCACCGTAGACTTGATCCCATTCCATACAGAGGAAGCCGTCTGCTTCATCGCCGACCAGATCTGAGAAGCAAACTGCGAGAGTGCCGAAAGCACCGTTTCCACCCCCTGCTTTAGTCCCGAAGCCGCAGAAACTACCACCTGCCTAATTCCCGACCAAATCTGGGAAGCCGCATTTTTGATATTGTTCCAGATATGCGCCGCATCGGAGGCAAGCTGGGAGAAATTCCCCGTCACCAAATCAATCAGCAGAAGTACCGGGGCAAGGCTCACATTTTTCAGCAGCTCCCAGGCCCCGGCGGCAATATCGCAGATCCCCGACCAGATCCCCCGCAGGGTATTTTTCGCGTTTTCCCACAAAGAGGTAACCGTATCCACCACCAACTGGACAATCGGATTTTGCAAAATGGTATTCCAGGTATCCGAAAAGAAGGAGGATACCTGCGACCACAAACCGCTCCACCAGTCCGGGATAGTTGAGAAAAAGCTAATGAATTTCTGGAACGCCGCCGGGATCGTCTCCGTAAAAAAGACCACCAGCCCATTCCACAATTCCATCAGCTTTTCCGATACTGCCTGCCACAACTGACCGAACCATTCCGTAATCGCGCCCCAGTTCTTTACGATAGCGATAATTCCGGCAATAGCAGCGGCCACCCCGGCAATAATACCGATCACCGGGAGCAGGGAAATATTCAGCGCCCCAAAAGAAACCGCCAGGGCCGCAATCACCGGCGTAAGGGCAGTAAACGCCACCAGCAAAGCACCAAGGATTACCACAAAATTCTGCACCGGCTCCGGAAGCATATTGAATACATCGCTCACCGCCGTAATAATCGCCACCAGAGGAGGCAGCACCACATTGGCCAGCTCCACGATCTTTTCCCCAAGGGGAATTAATGCCTGCTGTAGCTTCCGGGTATTCGCCTCCATCTCCTGCATAGGCGTCTGGGTCTGGGTAAACAGATTTTCCGCTGAGCCAGTAACACGATCATACGTCTCCCCAACAGAGGTCAGGGACGTAATGAATTTCAGGTTCCCGTCCTCAGCCATGGTTCCGAAAGCCTTCGCCGCCATGTTCAGGGCTTCCTGCTGGCTGGTACAGCTTCCTATATCCGATACAATCGAGTCAATGACCTGCTTCTGGGTCGCCTCCCCATTCTGCCAGGCGAGGAACAGCCCCTGGGTCTTTTCCGAGTACAGGTCAAGAGAGTCCCCAATCGTGCCGTCCGCCAGGCGGGTCGTTACCTCATTGATCGCGTCATTGACCTTATCCAGGTTATAAGCCCCGCCTTCCAGGCCATTCTGCAAAAGCTGAAAATACTCCGAAGCGGAATACCCCGCCTGCTCAAATTTCCCGGCATATTCAGACAGGTTATCCCCTAATTCATTGGTCTTATCCAGGCCGTTTTGCGTACCACGGACAATATAATCCATGGCCTCCTGGGCGGTCAAACCGTACTGCTTCATCAGAGAATTGACACCCCGGAGGGTCTCATTCATGTCAATCCCGTATAATTCCTCTAGCGTCAGCGCCTGTTTGGTAAGGTTCGTAAGATCAGTATCGGAAAGATCCCCCAAGTTCTTCTTGACCATAATGACCGCTTCGGCCACCGCGTCCATGCTCTCCCCGACGCCGGTACCATAGACTTCCTTTACGATCTCCGCGCTGGCCTCAGCAGCATCCCCGGTTTCCCCAAAGTAAGCATTGACCTTTGTAACCGCATTTTCCGTTTCCGCATAAGCAGAAACCGCCTTATCCCCAACCGCCTGTATCTTATCCCCGACCACGGATAACTGGTCGGCTGCTTCCATAAGCGCAGCTCCCTTCGTAGCCTGGGCAATTTCCTCTATATCATCAGCGGCCCCCTGAGCCGCATCCCCCACATCATTCAGATCTTCAATCAGGTTCCGGACAGCCTCCCCGTCATCCACCATATCCAGGGCTTCCGTAAGCTGCCGAATATCTGCCTTCCCTCCGGTAGCCGACTTCCCGATCTTTTCAATGGCAGTTTTCAACTGATCCGAGGAGGCCGTTCCATTCCTGATTGCCGTAACCAGACGGCTCCCCAGAACATCCGCATAATCGTCCACATTGGAACCTGTAGCGGCAAACAGCTTATTCAGCCGTTCCGTATTGGAAGAAAGCCGTTCCTGCTCCGACTGCAGGCCGGACAGGTCTGCCCTATACCGGTTCAGCGTCCCACGGGTTTCCTCTACCTCCCGCTGAAACGCCATGTACTGGTCTTTTCCAATATCGCCCCGCTCAAAGGCTTTCGCTACATCCTCCTGGGCCTTTTCCAATGCTTCCAGCTTCTTTTCCGTATCCCCGATAGTCTCCTGCAGAAGCTCCTGCTTCTGGGCTAAGAGGACAGTATTGGACGGGTCAAGTTTCAGAAGGTTATTCACATCCCGAAGCTGGCTCTGGGTTTTCTTTATGGAATTATTTACACCATTCAGCGACCTTTCCAGCCCGCTGGTATCGCCGCCGATCTCTACCGTAATCCCCTTGATCCGGCTCGCCATGTGTCACCACCCCCTAAAAATGGGCAAAAAGAAAGAGCCGATTTCTCGACTCCTTCATACCTTATCTCATAGTTATAAATATTTTACTACCCTACTATTTTTACATTTTAAGAATTTATTTTCATCCCACAGTGCGATATTATACTTTCCTGTAAAAAAAGAAGCATACTTAACCCCGGAAAGATCAGTTCTTTTCTTTATTTTATCCAGAAAAGCTAAAGAATAAGCATAATAAATATCCTTGCCTTTATAGTTTGGATTTTTCATGTAATCTTTAATAAACAAATATAATGCCCGAATATCTATGCCATACTTTAATCGAAAAAGCTGAATTATATCCGAAGGAAAAGCATCCTCCAATCCTGTGGAAACTGTAATGCTAAAATCTGCAACTTTTATATGATCCTTTATATGGCATTCAGCAACTGACAGAAAAGAATTTTTATCTGGCTTATTTTCTTTGCAGGATGTTTCGGCATCCTCTGCCAAATAAAGCACCTGCTCTCCTATATGATTTACTCTCCCGTTTTCTTTGATACGATCCGCAGGTGCTACACCAGAATGAGAAACATCGTATCCCGTTATTGGAATCCCATTCTCCCTTATTATTCCCGCTTTTTCCCCATCTGCGTCGTTTATTATTCTTGCCCTGTAATAGAGTTTTTGCTCTAATTCTGCAACAGGCATATATAACGCCGCCTGTTCAAAAATCTCCTGATTTATTTTTTTTGCATTTCCGTTAAGGCTCTCAAAACTGAATTGATTAATATTCAATTTTGCCATAAGAACTTCTGCCGTATTCATCTTAAAATCTGACATTCAAATTCGTCGAGTAGACTTTGTCTCGACTTTTCACTTCCTTTCATTTCAAATTTCTTTGCGATGAGAGGTTCAAGTCTCAAAAGCCCCTCACAGAACCGCACGTGCCCTATTAAGGCATACGGCTCTTCAATAAGTCATTTGCCTAATAAGCACTTTTCAGATATATCCTCGGATTCTCCAATGGGTGTATCTTTAGGATATCCACATACTTTCTCCACGTTAGCCAACAGGTCTGGTCTCTGCGTCTCTTGCTCTTCCATAATTCCTGGCGGACATATTTATAATACTTCTGCAATCCTATATAATTCCCATAGATTCCATAGTACCTGTAATGCCCTGTCAGCTTCACATTTAACGCTTTGATGGTCTCCGTTATGCTCTCATGCATATGCTCCCATATCCATTTCTTTATGGATTCACGTTTCATTTTCAGCTTCTTCTTGCTGGTTCTATGCAGTACGCAGTACTTCCCCCAGTGGCTTGTTGCATTGTAATGCGTAAATCCCAGGAAATCAAAACTTTCCTTTGTTCCCTTATATCTGCCAAAGGGCAGTATTCTGCTTTTATCCTCTGCGATTTCGAGACCAAATTTCTTCAGTCTTTCTATCAGAAGCTGATAAAACTTTCGTGCTTCATTCTCGTATTGGAACAGGCATACAAAGTCATCAGCATAGCGTACCATATACATTTCGCCTCTGAACTCACGTTTCTTTATATAGTCAAACCATGTGTCCAGTGTATAATGCAGATACACATTTGCCAGCACTGGCGATATTAATCCGCCCTGAACTGTTCCCGACTCCGTTTCCAATCGCTTTCCGTCTTCCATAACTCCGCCTATCAGAAACCTCTTGATATACCTGATGAAGTTCTTGTCGGCTATGTCATGTTCCAGAAATTTGATCATCCATTCATGGTCTATGTTGTCAAAGAATCCTTTAATATCAGCATCTAATATATAATTGACTTTATCTGCCATGATATGCTTGTTTACTCTCTGGATTGCATCGTGACAGCTTCTGTTTGGGCGAAATCCAAATGAGAACTCTTTGAATTTCGGCTCATAAATCGCTTCCAGTATCTCCTTGATGACACCCTGCACGACTTTGTCTTCAAATGACGGTATGCCGAGACCGCGCATCTTTCCATTCCCTTTGGGTATATAGGCTCTGCGCACTGGATAGGGCTTATATGAAAACTTCTTCATTCTGATTAGCAGGTTTTCTATATTTCCTTCTAGGTTCTCTCCGTATTCTTCCTTTGTTATCCCGTCTGTTCCTACCGCTTTCCCTTTCGGCTGCTTTCGGTAGGACTCCTTGAGCGTGTCACTGTTAACGTATTTCATCAACGACTGAACCCTGCCATATTTCTCTACGAGACTGGCTATTTCTGCTTTCTCTTTTTCCATAGAATGTCTGCCTCCTGTGCTTTCTATGTTTTGTCAGCAAAAGCAACTTATTGTTCGCCCCTTCCCTCCAGAGTCATTACTTCCTTCATTGGTACTATGGGCGAATCCGACTCCTCGGTGGTCTTTGTTCGTACTCACCATTGCATTGGCCGATACTCCCTACTGGCTCATGTCCAGAACCACCCAGGCCTCCCAGGTACACTGGATATAACAATATCAGGTATGCCGTGCTCTAGGACTCCGGTGTGTTTTCATAGTCTCGCTTTAGCGACTAATCCTTGTTGGTGACCCGAAGAGGTAGCAGACCACCCCACACAATCGATTATTCTGACGAAGCTCAATCACTTCACGCTTTCGCATTACGGCGTTCCTGTTCCCTGTCCTACGCTTAAACACCATTGTTAGCCTTTGGTGTTCCAAGAACTCGGTACTGGCGACTTGCTGGGTCTTACCAGACTGGATTCCCACCAGTTATATATCCAGCGCCGAACTGGCGCACACCTCATGCTAAAATTATACGTATTATAGCATGATTGTAGATTTTTCTTCAATCAAAACCTGTCAAAATCCTCCTGCGTAGCCACCACCGCATATTTATGTTCATCATTACGGCTCTCCACATACATATCATTCACCATCCCAATCGTAAGCAAATCCAGATCCCCTATGGAAAGCCCAAGCTGTACGCACCGCAGGAGGAACAGAGGCGTTGTCATTTCCCGGTCAGTTGGGCGAAGTTTTTTTTAGCCTGCACATCCGTCTGGGTATTCAGCCCCCAAAGCTCTATGATCTGCGGCAGCACCTGGTAAATGGAAAAGGTATTAAACCCGTCCAGCCATTCCTCCGGCGTATCCGGGACGGAAGGGTCAGCGTGCTTCGCCATGACATAGGCGATATTCTCAAACATTTCCAGGGAAAACAGATCCAGGTTTGAATTTTCCGGATCATTCTTATCAATCCCCTTTTCCAGATCCCGCAGATCCTTATAAATATCCCGATGGAACCGCATCCGGTAAATCCGGGGAATGGCGGCGGAGGCCCGGAAAGGAACCTCCCGCCCGTCAATAGAAATATTCCGCTTCATGCTCATAAGGTCTCTCCTCCTGTATCATCGTCATCCAGCCCCTGTCCCCCGGACTGCTGCGTCCCGGAAGTATCCGGATCAGTAACCGTAGGCATATAAACGGAAGTATACCATCCCGTATAAACCGTATCCGTGGTACTATCCCCGGTTCGGGCCTTCACATACCCATTGGCCAGGGGAGCCGCTGTAATAGCCAGCGTTTCCGTCTGTACCTCGATCTCCTCCTCATTGGTCGCGGACTCAATATTCGGCCTGGCCGCCGAGCAGTTATACAGCACATGGCGGATCTTTTTCACATCCCCATCAAACTCAAAGAGCAGGGCGAAATTCGCCGTTTCCACATTGGAGCTTTCCACCAGTACACTATTGTCATCCAGGGACTCCTTCAGTACATCCGTCCGGAAGCTCTCCGGCACCATAGCCAGTTCCAGATCCCCCTCATAACCCATGTTATTGGAGATCGTATAATAGGCGTATCCGTCCGCATAGAAATTAGACGGCTCGCCGTTCGGTTCCAGGGACAGGGATACCGCGCCCGGCATTGCCACCGGCGTACCGAACGTAATCTCCCCGTCATCATCCACTGTAATCAACGCATAATGTACGTTGCAGATATTAAATTTTACTTTATTCTTCTTCGTAGACATTTCCTACTCCCTCCATCTCAAAAGAGTACAGAACCTCATACAGCTTTTCGCTTTCGATCCATGTTTCCGACTTCTCATAGAAAATGCCGCAGGCATCCAAAGCATCTTCCAGCTTCTTTTCTGCGGCAAAATCCTTCGCATCGGTATACAATTCCACCCGCACCTCGCTGATCCGGTAGTAAACCTTCCCATCCGCGGCAAAATTGTCGCTGCCCGGAAGCAGATAGCACAGAAAGGGCGGTTCCGGCGCTTCCCCCTCAGCGAAATGGTCATAAGCAAAAGGCAACCCTGTTTCTTTTAGTAATGCCAGCAGTTTATCCATGCCTCAGACTCCTTTCAATTTCCTCCTCCAACTGACGGATACCCTTCTCCTCCGCCGGAGCGATATGGGCCTTTCCCGGCACCCGGCCCCCATTTCTCTTTGCGTGGCCAAATTCCAAAAGGTGCGCCAGATAGTACCGGTTCCTGGAATGAACTGTAACGGTCAGACTATTGGAGGTTTCCTTCACATTTTTCACCGCCCAGCTTTTCCGGTAAGCACCCGTCCGCACCGGGGCATTTTTCTGAATTTCTTCCTTTACCGTATCCCCGGCATTTTTTACCGCCCGCTTTACGTCCTCAGCCGCCAGATCCGCGTATTCTTCCAGCCCTTCCATAATGGCGTCCGCCAGATCACCGATCTGTACCGTCCTTCCCATGTTTACCGCCTCACCTTCCGGCATTTGAATTTCAATGCCTTTTTCTTATAGTTCAAATGGTCGATGGAAAGGATATTGTAAATTTCCCCGGCAAAGACAATCCGGTATCCCGTACTGATAACCACATCCAGCGCCTTACACCAGCGTACCGTAAAGGCACAGTCCGCATTTTCCACCGTAAGCCCTGCCACCGCATTTTCCGTCCCGCCCTCGCCGCTCACCGTAGCATAGCAGGAAAAGTAGTCCTCCCAGATATTGCCCCGGTTTCCGATCTCATCCGATACCGGCGTCCCCTTTTGAAACATAACTTTGACATTTAACGCCGCAATCTCCATCAGAACCCCTCCCTGCGTATGCCGGAAAGCAGGGAACGGAGTGTAAGCATCAGGGCAGAATGATCCGCTTCCTCCCGATGCTCATATAGATAGGCCGTTGCATACATAACCGCCGTTTTGCTCCTTTCCAGATCCTCCGCCAGCGCCGCCTCATCCTCCGCCCGCACCACATCCATACAAATGGTCTCGGCGGTTTCAATCAGCCCATCGATCAAATCGTCCTCATCCTCAAAACTCACCCGCAGATATTCCTTCATTTCTTCCCGGCTAACAAGCATCGGCCCACCTCATTCCCTGGAAAGGCGGTATGAAACATCATGCCGCCCTTCATATTTTCCGCGTATTCCATCAACTGCTGGTTTTCATCTGCATCACCTTCACCGCCTCCGCAAGCACCAGCTTTCCATCCACCCTCTGGGTCGCCAGGAACCCTACCTGGCCCGTAGGCGCGTACAATTCCCCCAGACGGCGGAAGGAGCGTCCCTGCCGGTCAGCCACCCAATAATAGGAAAGATCTCCAAACAGCACCGCCTTTGCGTCCGCCGCCATAGCGGGCATATAGGCAGACGTATAGACCGGACGGCCCAGGAGCGTATCCGGCGTCCCCGCCGTAAGGGACGGCTGCCACAGGTACTGGCCGTTACTGTCCTTTAGCTTCCGCAGCGCCTTCACCGAGGAATCATTCATCAGGAATACCGCGTTTTTCCGGTAAGGCGCTTTCAGGGAATAGAAAAGATCAAACATTTCATCCGCCGTAAAGGCTGTAGCAGAAGCCGCCGTAACCCCTACCTGAGCGCCGCCGGTAGCTGCCAGCACACCCACCGGCTTTCCCGTCCCATCGCCGGTAAAGAAGGCTTCCTCCTCCTTATTCCCGATCCGGCGGGCAAATTCACGGGAAATATACGCTTCCAGATCAAATACGCTATCATTCAGCAATTCCTCCGAAACCTTAATCATGGTTCCCAGCTTATAAGCGCCAATGGATACCTGGGAAAAGCTGTCATCGCTCTCCGGGATCGTCCCTTCCTCATCCACCCAGGAAGCCGTCCCCTTAGAGGCCACCACCGGGATTTTCCGATCCCCGGAACTGGTCTGGATCACATGGGCCAGGGAACGGAAAATATTCTGCTCCTCCAATGCCTCCACTAATGTCCGCTCAAATTCATCCGGCACCAGATAGCCGCCCTCAGAATCCGTCCCTTCCTCCAAAGCGTTCAGGATCTCATGGGAGGGCATCTTACTCCGCATCACATTCCAGAAAGACCTCTGGTATTCCGCCGAGGCCCGTCCGGTCTTTTCGTCATTGCCAGGCATTGACGGCTTCCCGGTGATCGGTGTATTCACCGGTTTCGCCAGCTCCGCATCCAGCGCTGCCTGCCGTTCCAGGCGGTCAATCTCCTTTCCAAGATTAACCACATCCGCCTCCATCTTCTCATAAGAAGCCGCGTCCTCCGCAGAAAGCAGGCCATCCGCCCCACGCCGGGAATCCAGAAAGGCCTTTGCCGCCTCCCATGCCTTCGCGCGCTTTTCCCGTAATTCCAAAACCTTACTCATTGCCATATCCTCCTTAAAATTTCAATAAATGAAGCCGCTCATAAAGCGGCTTTGCAGGTACTCTCTGTTCTGTTTTTACGCCCGGCAGCTTATTCAGCAGCCGGTTCGTCACTGCCCGCCCCGAGAACGCAAACCCTTCCGTTTCCGGTACGGGAGCTTTCTTCTCGCCAAATAAGAGGGCATCGGCAAAGCCGAGTTCCACCGCCTTATGGGCGGACAGCCATGTTTCCCCGTCCATGAGGTGCGACAGCCGCGCCCTGGACAGCCCCGTTTTGATTTCATAGGCATTGATAATCGACTCCTTTACTTCATCCAGCATGGCAATCGCCTTTCTCATTTCCTCCGTATCCCCCATTGCCACAGTCAGCGGGTTATGCACCATCATTAAAGCGGTCGGTGCCATCAGCACCAACGTCCCCGCCATAGCAATCACGCTGGCCGCCGAAGCCGCGATCCCGTCAATCTTCACCGTCACATCACCCGGATAATCCATGAGCATACTGTAGATCTGAGAGGCCGCGATACAGTCACCGCCCGGCGAATTGATCCAGACCGTAATCTCCCCATCGCCCGCCATCAGCTCCGACCGAAAGGCCGCAGGGGTAATCTCATCGTCAAACCAGCTCTCCTCCGCGATTACCCCGTCAAGATAAAGGGTGCGGCCATCCTCATTCCGCACCCAGTTCCAAAACCTGTTCAATTTTCCATTCCTCCCGTTTCACTATTCCCTATACCGGCAAAGGCCCCGGCATCGCACAGCTTTGTCATTGCCCCATTTACCAGGTACAGGTCGCCGCCTTCCTCCGCTGGAATCCGATCCAAATTTTCCAGCTCCCGAATATCGTTCGCGCTCATCCAGCCATTCTGCCGGGCAACCGCATATCCGTTCATCCGGCTCTGGTAATCGCCCCTAAGGAGTCCCTCTACATTGAAGCGGATAAAATACTCCTTCTTTTCACTCTCCGTAAACAGCCGCCGCGCCATGCTCTGCTCCCAGCGCATCAGCCAGGGTTCCAGCGTATATTTGACAAATTCCAATGACTGCTGCTCAATATTGGAAAAACTGGACTTTTCCAGATCCCCCACCATATGGGGCGGCACCCGGAAAATCCGGGCGATCTCATTTAACTGAAATTTCCGCGTCTCCAAAAACTGCGCCTGCTCCGGGGATATTCCAATCGGCTGATATTTCAGCCCTTCCTCCAATACCGCGATCTGATGGGAATTGGCGCTTCCCCGGAACAGCTTATTCCAGCTCTCCCGAACCTTCTCCGGGTTTTTCAATACCCCCGGATGCTCCAAAACGCCTCCCGGAGCCGCATCATTGGCAAAGAATTTTGCCCCGTACTCCTCACAGGCAATCGCCATCCCCACCGCATTTTTCGCCATGGCAATGGGGGAATAACCCACGATCCCGTCATAGCCCAGGCCGGGGATATGAAGCACCTGCTCCGGCGGCAGGTAAACCTGCCCCCTTTTCCCCTCCTCCGGGGCGTCATCCGATCCCCGCGTATAGAGATAATAGAGATTTCCACGGCTATCCCGGTCAACCGTCATTTTTGTCGGCATCAGAGGATACAGGCCGATCACCTCGCCCCGCCCATTGCGTATAATCTGGGCGTAAGCATTTCCGTATAAAAGAAGATGCCCCATGAGGGTCTCCCGAAAATTAAAAGAAGTCATTTCCGGGTTCGGCTCATCATGGAGCAAATGATATAAAGGATGGGAAAGCGCCTTTTTCTTGCTCCCATCCCCCTCATACCGGTATACATTCAGCGGCAGGCCCGCCACAGCCTCCGACAAAATGCGGACACAGGAATACACCGCCGTCATCTGCATGGCTGTCCGCTCATTGACCGCCTTCCCGCTGGTAGAACCGCCAAAGAAAAAACTAACCCGGCTCCCTCCAAGCTGATCCCGCGCCCCACGCAGATCCTCCGGCTTATCCCGCGCCTGGAACAGCCGTCTCCAAATACTCATAACAGCAAAAGCCCCCTTTCATCGTAGACCGATGCCCCGGTATCCCCGCCGCAGCGGATCGCCCGGTCAAGGGCCATGATCGCCGCCACCGCACCGTCTATCTTCTCCGTAGATTTTTCCTTATCCGGCTTCAAATTGCCCGCCGGGTCAGTCCGCACATGAATATTGTCCATCATCCACCGCAGTACCGGATGGCCGCCGTGGGCGATCCGCCCGTCCAGCGTAAGGCGCATCAGCTCCTTTGTAGGCGGCGACATATCCTTAAAACCCTGCCCGAAAGGCACTACCGTAAACCCAAGCCCTTCCAGGTTCTGTACCATCTGCGTAGCGCCCCACCGGTCAAAAGCAATCTCCCGGATGTTATACTTCGCCCCCAATTCGTCAATAAAGGACTCAATATAGCCATAATGAACCACATTCCCCTCCGTGGTTTTCAGATACCCCTGCTTTTCCCATACATCATAGGGCACATGATCCCGGCGCACCCGCAGGGCCACATTATCCTCCGGTATCCAGAAAAACGGCAGGATCACATAGGGCTCCTCCCCGTCCTCCGGCGGGAATACCAGCACAAATGCCGTAATATCCGTAGTAGAGGACAGATCCAGACCGCCATAGCAGACCCGGCCCCGGAGCGCCTCCGCATCCACCGGGTAGGCGCATTGATCCCATTTTTCCATTGGCATCCAACGCACCGCCTGCTTCACCCACTGGCACAGCCTAAGCTGCCGGAACAGATTTTCCTCCGCCGGGTTCTGCCGGGCGCTTTCACAGGCCGCTTCCAACTTTTCTATATCCACCGTAATCCCAAGGGAAGGGTTCGCCTTTCTCCATACCGCAGGCGAAGTCCAGTCATCCCCCTCATCCGCCCCGTAGATCACCGGATAAAAGGTCGGGTCTATTTTCCGCCCTGCCAGAATATCCTCCGCCTTCTGGTGAACCTCATAACAGATAGAATTGGTATCATTCCCCGCCGTAGTAATCAGGAAATACAAAGGCTGCTTCCTCGCGTCCCCGGAGCCATGGGTCATCACATCATAAAGCTGCCTATTCGGCTGCGCGTGAAGTTCATCGAAAACCACCGCATGGACATTCAGCCCATGCTTCGTATACGCCTCCGCCGAAAGTACCTGATAAAAACTATTCAGAGGCTTGTAAATCAGCCGCTTCTGTGATAACACTGGTTTAATCCGGGACTTCAATGCCGGACATTGCTCCACCATGCCGCAGGCCACATCAAACACAATCGAAGCCTGCTGCCGGTCAGAAGCACACCCATATACCTCGCCGCCATATTCCCCATCCCCGCAGGTAAGCAGGAGCGCTATGGCAGCCGCCAGTTCCGACTTTCCCTGCTTTTTAGCAATCTCCACATAGGCGGTATTAAACTGCCGGTAGCCATTCGGCTTCACGATCCCGAACAGATCCCGCACAATCTGCTCCTGCCAGTCAATCAGGTCAAAGTTCTGCCCGTACCATTCCCCCTTGGTATGTTTCAGGCAGCCGATAAAGGCCACCGCCAGATCCGCCAATTCCCCGTTGTAGCAGGAAGCGTCCGCCATAAACCGGGAAGGCACATATTTCTTCAATTTCCGCAAAGGCATCCGCCTCCCTTTCCGCAAAAATGGCAACAAAAAAGGAACCTCCCCGCCATGGAAAAGTCCCTCAAAGATATGTTTTCATTTTTCAAATGCCCCAAATCCCATCAGCTCATCCGGGCCTTTGGATAACGGGAGAGCAGCCAGTCCCACAACTCCCCGGAAACATTCTCCGCCCCCAGAACCTCCGTCAGTGGGAACCGGTAATACGCAAGCCCGTCATCCAGAACCTGGTTAAACCACAGCGTATCCGTATCCAGATCCAGCACCATAAAGCAGGAAAAACGCCCCTGCGCTTCCAGGTCATCCGAAATCTCCATCCATGCCTTTTCCGAAATTTCCTCCGTACCCGGCAGCCGCCGCGCCACGGTAAGCACCGGCTCCTCCCGCTCCCGCCGGGTTTCCCGAAAAATCCTCAGAAAATCATCCAGTCCGCCTACCTTTCCCGCAAGAAAGTACCAGCATTTCCCATTCAATCTTATGTAAAACCCACAGGTTTTCCGCTCATTCACACCAAGTCACCGCCTTCCAGAATCCGTATCCGATCCTTTCCATAGACCACGCCCAAGCCAGAGCCGCAGTCCCAATCCACAAAGACCGTTCCCGTATCGTCCAAATGGTTCACCGTCCCCCGGTCGCCAGGTTTCAGCCTGCTATATGGATCGTCCATCGCTACCAGAGCAACCCGCGTCCCTGCGGGATACCTGGCCCGAACTGTCTCTACGATCTCCTTTCCCGGAAATACCATCTACACCGCCTCCTTTTTCGCCACTCGCATACTGCCAATTCCCGCACATGAGTTTCCGCGCTGTCGATATTGCACCACGCCTCATGGGGAACCGCCATCTTTCGGCAAGCCCGCAGCCTACGCTGTAACCGCCCGGCCTGCCGGGAAGCCTTTTTCATAAACCGCCGGTAAAGCTGCGCCGCCGTTTCCTCTCCGGTAAGCGGCGGTAAAAAAATATCGCGCCGACAGCCCAGCAGCCGCAGGGCAATATCCAGACATTCATTTGCGTACTCCACGTCCCCCGCATCTTCCTTTGTAACCCAAAGCCTCCGATCCGGCAGCCTGGAAAGCCGTCCCGCCGTCCGGCGGATATACCGGAGGCTTCGGCAGGTCATCCGCCGCTCCATACCCGGCTCCTTTTAAAAGTTATCTTTGCCATATCCAAACCTCCTTCAAATTGGTGTGACACAGATTACCCTGAAAGGTGTCAAAATGCAAGGCCCACGGAGAAATATTTTCCGGGGCCTTGCCCCCAGGTTAATGGATCGCGAACAGGTAAGCCGGTATCTTTTCAAACTCCTCGCTTCCAAAGGCCCTGCTCTGCCCGTTGATTTTCACCAGCCCCTCCAATGTACAGCCGTTCTCGGTAAAAAGCCATGCGGTTCCAACCGCGCTCGACCAGGTAGAGGAAAAGGTGAAATGGTCAATCCCGTATTCTCTCAGGCTGTCGATCAGCCCTTTCACGTCCTTATCCCAGACGATGTCATTCAGGTCAATGTATTCATTTCCCCGCCGCATGGCATCTTCATAAAGCCGGTACACGTTCCCATAGCTGCCGCCACGCTTTTCAATTTTCTCTGATAACTTCCGGTATGCCTCCCGCGCCGCTTCCATGCCAGCGGTATTTTCCGCCGCCTCAGCCTTTTCATAGCGCGCCTTGATCTGCTCCATTTCCATACAGTCCATAATGAGATGATGATTTATCATATATTGTTTCCTCCTTCTTTTCATGTGAGTGGAGGTTACTCTGGAACACCTCAAAAAGCAAGCTCGTTTTCAAAAAATCTCTCGAAAGTATCCAAATATCAGGAAGCAGACCCATCCAGCCGCACCGCTTTCTCCCCGGTAAACTGCTCCCACCGCATCACGATCAGATCACAATGGAGCGGGTCATTCTCTATACAGAAGCAGCGCCGCCCGCTCTGCTCGGCGGCGATCAGCGTAGTCCCTCCCCCGGCAAACGGATCAAGGACAATCCCTCCGGGATCAGAGTGCATTTTCATACACCGCCAGGGCAATTCCACCGGAACCGGCGGCAGATCCTTTTCCTTTACCGGCATGGACGCAATCTCCCATACGCCCGCATAGCCCCATTTCCGGCGTTCCTCCTTGGTAAGGCGTTTCACAAAATGATAACTATGGGCAGCAAAGCCGGATACCCAGCTATATTCCTGCTCATTGATTTCTTCCTCCTGCGCCCCGAAAGCCGTCAGATATTCAAACTGCTTCTGGGGCTTCGCGCTACTCAAATGGGCTGATCCGGCGCGGGCCAGAATCCCCTGCTTTTTCCATACCCGTATCCATAAAGGCCGGAAATTGCAGTCCGCGAACAGCCTCATACAATGGAAGGCCACCGGCTCCATATACTGCGAACCGGTCGAAAACAGATCGTCCACATTCCAGCAGACGATCCCCGCATACCGGCAGAGAAGTTCTATCGCCTCCCGCATACGGGACAGCCATGGATCGATCCCATCCTTTTTGTATTCCGCCAAGGATACCGGCGGAGGGGTCGTCACCGCGCAGGCGGCTATTTCCCCGGCCATGAGCCGTTCCATATCGTCCGTAGAACCGCCGCTTCCGCATAACAGCCTATGATCCCCAAGCTGCCATAAATCACCGGGCTTTGTAACCGCGCCGCCTGCGGCCTGAATATCCGCTTCCGCCTTCTCCCGGTCAAACGCATCCTCCGAAGCCTCGGCAGAATAAAATTTATTCATCAGAGCGTCCACTTCCTCCGCGTCAAATCCGGTAAAGGATACGTCAAAGGCGGAGGCATCCAGATCCGCCAGCAATTCCGCTAACTTTCCTTCGTCCCAGTCGCCCTGGATACGGTTCAAAGCAAGGTTCAACGCCTTTTCCCGCTCCGGCTCCAAATCCACGACCACGCAGTCAATCAGCGTCTGCCCCAGATCCAGCAGCACTTTCAGGCGCTGGTGCCCGCCCACAACGAAGCCGGTGCATTCATTCCAGACCACCGGCTCTACAAATCCGAACTCCTCAATGGAGCGTTTCAATTTTTCATAATCCTTATCCCCCGGTTTCAAATCCCGGCGCGGGTTATAGACCGCCGGGTTCAGCCGGGACGCCTCAATCTTCTCAATCCTCATGCTTTTCTCCTGTCTGTTCCGGGTTCCATCCGCATATCGGACAGCCGCATGGCTCCCCGGCCATTTCATAAATTTTCCCGCAATGGGGACAATATCCCCATTCCTGATGCCTGTATTGCTCATCTACCCATGTCTCCGGATGCTGCCAGTCTACCGCCTCAAAACATTCCTCTGCCCTTTCCACCTGGCCGTTGCAAAGGGCGAGAAAATCATTTCGCGTATAAACGCTATCTGATAACTCCGGCACATAGCATACCCTCCCCGGATCGTGCAGGAAGGCTTCTTCATCCTTAAAAATAAGTCCCTTTCCAAATCCAAAGCGCGGAGACGGATTTGAACCGCCATTTTCCACCGGGAAGGCGGACGGCCTGCCATTAGCCTACCCGCGCGTAACAGCCGGAGCGTTACCCCGGCGCATCTACATGACGGGACGCCTGGGATACCTTTTCCCCTTTATACATCCCTGCTCCCATTTCATCAATCTTAGAGAACGGGATTTCCGGCACCGTCAGATCCTTCCGTTTTGCCTTATCAATGAAATAGATATACCGAAGCTGGAAACCGGGGATCGGCGTAGCTCCCACATAGTCCAGATATTTCTTAAAATTATAGGTTCCTCCGGTAACATCAAAAAAGGTCAGCCCGCCCAACTCCCTCCGTGGCGTAGTCGGATTGCTGGCCAGAGTCATCTTATGGATACGGGTACCGTCCGGCAGTTCCGCCAGGTTCAGGTTCTCCTTGATCCCCGTAAGGACAAAGTTGCTGGCCCGGTAAATTGTCCCATCCCCGCAGGAGCAGGCATCCGCAAAACTGATAATCCATTTGATCTGCGGGGCATACTTCTTAATCAGCCGGATACTCATGGAAATTGCCCGACTCTCGGAATTGCGGGGAAGATAGCTGTCAAAGGCCATCCGGTTTAATTCCAGAAATTCATTCCATCCGGTATCCTTTACCAGTCCAATGATCTTCGACTTATCCAGGCTCGGCCCGTAACTCATGACGCCATGAAGCTGTCCGTCCAGAAATACGCCGAAATGAAGGGTACTGTTATTGACCACCTTCCCGCTGTAATGGTGCGCCTTCATAAACGGCGTTGCCACCTTCGCCGGGATCACTTTCATCACAATCTCCTTTGCCCTTCCCATGAGCCGCCTCCTTTCCCACATGGCGCTCGGCCAGTGTTATTTTCTCTCCCCGGTACATCCCTGCTCCCATCTCATCAATTTTAGAAAATGGGATTTCCGGTACCGTCAAGTCCTTCCGTTTTGCCTTATCAATGAAATAAATATAGCGGAGCTGATAGCCAGGCAGCAGCTTCCCGCCTGCTGCCTCCATGTATTTCCCCCAAGAGAAATTTCCGTCCGTCACATCGAAAAAAGAACGCCCGCCCAGTTCCTTCCGGGGAGCCAGCGGGTTTGCTTCCAGTGTCAGCTTATGGATTCTCGTCCCGTCCGGCAGCAGGCATAGCGCCTCATTTTTCTTCATGCCAGTAAGGACAAAATTGCTGGCCCGGTAGATTGCCCCATCCCCACAGGAGCAGGCATCCGCAAAGCTGATGATCCACTTTACATGGGGCGCATATTTCTTTATCAGCTTAATGCTCATGGAAATTGCCCGGCTCTCCGAGTTTCTGGGAAGAACGCTGTCAAAGGCCATACGGTTCAGTTCCAGATACTCATTCCAGCCCGTCCCCGCCACAAGGGGCAGGATTTTCGCCTTATTCAGGCTCGGCCCATAGGACATGACCCCGTGGAGCCGCCCGTCCAGAAATACACCGAAATGCAGGCAGCTATTGTTTACCACCGTACCGCTGTAATGGTGGCGGCGCATGAAAGGGTTCGCCACCTTCCCCGGTATCACTTTCAGACGAATTTCCTTTGCTCTGCCCATTGCCGCACCACCTCGTAAACGCCGTTCCCTTTATGGTTCTCATTTCCAAAGGTTTCCTTCACTTCCCCGTGGGCATGGACGTAATCAATGCAGGATAAGATCAGTTCCGCCTGCTTATCATGGAGGGTCAGGCTGATCTGCTGATATGGCTTCTTTTCCCCGGAGTCCAGGGTAAATTCCTCTCCAAACTCGTCTTCAGAAATGGTTTCAAAGCCGAAGGGGCTTAAATCCTGCGCAATATCCGCCAGTTCCAGCGGAAGCAGGTCAACGTCCCATTCCGCCAGTTCGCCTACCTTATTGTCCACCAGACGGAAAGCCTTAATCTGTTCCTCCGTCAGTTCATCCGCAATGACACAGGGAACCTTCGCCAGCCCTAATTTCCTGGCCGCTTTATATCGGGTATGGCCCGCGATGATCTCGTACTCCTTCGAGATAACAAGCGGCACAAGAAACCCATACTGCCGGATACTCTCCGCAACCGCATCCACAGCCTTATCATTTTTTCTCGGATTTTTCCCATAGGGATGGATCTCACCCAGGGAAAGGGTTAAAATATTCATGTCCGACCTCCGTTAAAAATTATTTTTAACCGCCGCGCCGGGCGGTCAGCAATTTCTCCATCATGTCATCATGGGGCGTTGTCCCTTTATACTCCGCCGAACAGTTCTCCCGCACGACCTGATAAATCTGAAACCACAGGTTGTTCGCCTGCTTGGAAAAGCTCTGGCTCATGGAAACATAGGGAGACGGTATGGCATTTCCCGTTGTCGGATGCTTGGCAAGAAAGCCATATTCAGAAATCGCTTCCTCACATTGTATCCAGCGGGAGATTGCCATGGCATACTGCTCCAAAATCTGCGCCGGTATCAGATGGGCGCACCCTCTTTCGTGGAGCCATTCCCAGGTTCGCTCATAGACCTCCACCGCCAGCAATTCCCGACCGTTTTTCTGCTGAGCCGCCAGATAATCCCTGGGCGGTGGCATCTGCTCACCGCTTAAATCTGCGGTATCCGAAAACTCCATGACCGTCAGCTTCCGCTTGCCCGGATTTCCCTCTGTCAGCTTATCCGCCAGGGCTTTTTTCTTCTGCCCGGCACCAATCCGGGCTCCGCCATGGCCGTTTGCCATAGTGTCGCCACCTCCCTTCCTGAAATTCAGTGCTATATACCCCACTTGAAAGCGCGATTTTTCACGCGATACCCCGCGCCCGCTACCCACCGTTCGATTTTTAGAGATTTTAATACCCCTATCATTATCGAATATTTTATATCGCACGATAATATATTGATATTTTCGTTCGATTTGTGTATAATAACAATATACAAAGTACACCCCGAACAAAGGAGGGATTCGTATGATCGTTACCGCAACAGAATTTAAAACCAATCTCGGAAAATATCTGGAAATGGCAACGTCCCAGGATATTT
>ERZ1643250.794-NODE-794-length-30973-cov-15.008636_pt1 | contig 30973 bp, 33 predicted proteins | sample MGYA00579262_ERZ1643250 | MGnify/ENA primary metagenome ERZ1643250 (study PRJEB29033, sample SAMEA4952265) | chicken gut metagenome | biome: Broiler Chicken; feature: Gastrointestinal Tract; material: Caecum | place: Ireland | collected 2018 | study: Broiler... | reverse complement strand
TCTATGGACATAATATGAAGGATGGGAGTATGTTCCATGGATTACGGAAATACCAAAATGTAGAGTTCTTTCAGGCGCATGGGAGGATTCAACTCTTTTTGCCTGATGAACAAATGATAGAGTATAAAGTAAAAGAATTTCAAGAAGTCAGGGCTGACGCTGATATTTATCAATTGGATAATTCTGAAAGTTATAATAGAGAACTGGAACTGTCTACATATGGGTCAAACTCTCGGTATCGTTTGATTATAATTGCAGAAGAGGAGAAGACAAAAAGAAAATAAGCATTATGTTAAAAATTTTTTTCTGTTAAAGCTGAAGAAAAACTGTTTGTCAGAAAAAAGATTCTGTAGAAAAATAGAGATTTTTACAATGGATTTCTGAGAATAAAAGAAAACTGTATGCGCTAGTGATACTATATGGATTTTAAGTATGGTATTTTATTAGTAATAGTGATAATATATAAAAAATATTATTTTTTGGAGGAAGAGGCTATGCCCAGAGGTAGAAAAAAACAGGAAAATCTTACATTGGAAGAACAGCTTGTTGCTGTAGAAAATCAGATTTCAGAAATGGAAGCGCAGCTGAAGGATCTGAAAAACAGGAAAAAAGAATTGACGGAAGCAATAAAAGAAGCGAAGAAAGAAGAAATGTATAAAAAGGTTATTGAATCTGGAAAAAGCATAGATGAGATTCTTGAAGTTCTTTCAAGTAAAGACGAATAGAATAGCAAAGCCACTACAGGAAAAGTAAAAATTTTCCTATAGTGGCTTTTATAAATATTAGAGTTGCTCTAAAATTCTTCATTCAACCTAAATCTTAGCTTAGAATGCAAAAATATGCTAAAAAAAGTTTGTTTTCTTCTTGTTTTTGCAAATCAATATATTTAGAATATGGCTTGCTAAATAATAAATTTATGGAGGGAAAACATGAGTCAAGAAGAAATAAACAGTAATAAATGGACATTATTGATTATTGTAGTAGCTATGACTTTTATTGCTACACTGGATTCAAGTATTGTTAATATCGTACTTCCGGTTATGGCAAAGGACTTGGTGGTCTCCACATCGTCTATTGAGTGGGTAGTGGCAAGCTACACCCTTATAATTTGTGGGACTATACTGCTTTTTGGAAAATTAGGCGATATATTAGGAAAAGAGAAGATATTTCAGCTAGGCTGCGTTATATTTACAATAGGTTCTTTACTGTGTGGAGTTTCAATGTCTTTTCAGATGTTAGTTGTTTGCAGATTTATTCAAGGACTGGGTGGGGCTGCTTATATGGCTAACAACCATGGGATAATTACAGCTATTTTTGATTCAAAAGAACGGGGAAAGGCGTTGGGAATTTTAACGACAGCGGTTGCATTGGGAACAATGATTGGGCCGCCTGCCGGAGGACTAATATCCTCTTTTTGGAAATGGAATTATATTTTTCTTATTAATGTACCAATAGGTTTCATTATATTTATATTGTCTATAAAATTTTTTCCTAAAAATGTAGTGAAGAGAAAAATTTACAACTTAGATATGTTGGGAGCTATGTTGCAGTGCAGCGGTTTGATTCTATTTTTTGGAGCAGTAATCATGGCGCAAGAAAAAGGGGTGAATAATAGAGGTATTATCTTAGCACTTATTTCAGCTGTAGTTATTCTTGGTGTATTTATATATGTAGAAAGACAGCAAAAAGATCCGCTATTAAAATTTGAAATTTTTAAGAATAGAATATTTACTATAAATTTGATGTGTGCATTTATATCATTTACATGTATAGCGGCATCGACTATTTTACTGCCTTTTTATTTTCAATATACTTTAAAGCTTTCTGCATCAATAACTGGATTTATAGTATTAATATCACCTGTAGTATTGGGAGTATTTTCGCCTATATGCGGAACACTGTCAGATAAAATCGGAAGAGAAAAAATGTGCTTAATTGGTCTGCTGATTATGAGTGTAGCCTTTTTATTATTATCAACCTTAGAGGTAAACAGTATGGCTGTATCAGCAATAGGATTTATGGGAACTATGTCATTAGGACAAGCATTTTTTCAACCAGCTAATAATGCACTGGTAATGTCTAATTGCGACCGGGACAAGTTAGGAATTGCAGGAAGTATAAACTCATTAACAAGAAACTTAGGACAAATTGCAGGTATAACATTAGCCACATCTATTTTATATGCATTTATGAGCATTAAAGCAGGATATAGGGTATCAGAATATATCTTTGGAAATGATAATATATTTGTATATGGGATGAATAAAGTATATATAATATTAGCGTTATTATGCTTTGTTGGCTTTTTCATAAATTTAATCAGAATTTTGAAGCAATGCAGAGAGTAAAACCGTAATTATATATAGAATCGGGAAGAATCTTTTATTAACGGATTTCTTCCCGATTTTTGTGTGCCGCAGTTAACGATTTGAAAGTTGTTACAAGAAGATAGTTATTTGTTTTTTCTTAAAATAGGTATAAAATCTCAATTAGTATTGAAATTTAGAAGGAGAAATACCATAACGCCTTTTAAAAACACGGCTAAAATAATTTATGTCATTAAACCCGCATTGCATTGCAATCTGAGTAATACTCAATGTGTCAGCTTTCAATAAGTCGATAGACTTTCTTAAACGAAGCTCAGTTATGTATTCAGTCGGCGTTTGGCCGGTGATTTGTTTAAAAATCCTACAAAAATAGTAGGTGCTCACATGTGCAATTTCCGCAAGATCAGAAGAAGATATCTCACGGGAATAATTATTTTCTATATAATCAAATATTTCACGAAATCGTTTGGCGGTATTTATTTTGTGAGTTAACTGTTTTGGAGTGACAAACCTATCGACACAGTTTCGCATAAGCAAAACCATCAATGAATATAGACTTGATTTGATAGCTAACTCGTAGCCAATTTCCTGTGAATTATATTCATAAATAATTGTTTCTACACAAGATATAATATCTAAATTGTCACGTATTAAATTTTTAAACAAAATCAGATTTTCAGAAAGTGGTGCAAGATATTTTGTTTGGCATAAGTCAATCTGATTGCTAAATAAAAAGGGTAAATCAATTCGTATTAAATAAAATTTAAAATTGTCTTTTCTGCTTTCTAAATAGTGCATTTCACGGCTATTAACAATAACGATATCTTTTGGGATTACATTGTATGCTTTTGCAGCACAACGAATGTATCCTTGCCCAGATACTATATAAAATATTTGTAAGTGTTCATGCCAGTGTTCACGAAAACTATAACCATATTCCCATGACTTAGACAATCCAATATCAATAGAAAAGTTTTTGTTTGGCATATCTTGACTGTAGTAGTTAGTTTTATCTCTCATTTTTTATATTCCTCTTTATAATGATATAGTATTTTTATTATAGCATATATGACAAAATTTTACTACTTTTTGACAATACACTTCTAGTTAAACATAAAAGTAAGGGGTAACATTTATTAGATCATATATCTTCATTGGATATAACAAATAACCATACAATAGGAGGAAAAAATTATGAGTACAGTTGATGAATATCTCTCAGGTTTAAATACGCAGCATCACATAATTGGAAAAATGGAATTTGAAAAGAATACATCCATTAAGTTTTTTTGTCCAGTTATTGATACTTCTGTTGCAAAATTTTTATATGTCCTTATGCGAGCATTAAAACCAAAAAAAGTATTAGAATTGGGGACAAGTATTGGATATTCCGCAACGGTCATGTCTCTAGCGATAAGTGATTTCAATGGTAAAATCACTACTATAGAAAAAGACAAGGTCGTTGCAAAGGCAGCAGAAGAAAATTTTAAACGATATAATGTCGATAAGAATATAAGTTTATTAAACGATGATGTTTTTTCTGTTCTACCTAAATTAAATGAGAAATATGATGTGATTTTCCTGGACTTATATAATGGATTATATCTAGATGTAATGGAAGGATGTATTAGATTGTTAAAAAAAGGTGGGATTTTAATCGCAGATGACACCTTATTTCCTGTAACAAAAAATAAAGCTTTTTTCTTAGAAAGTAATAAAAAGATGGATGAATTTAATAAAAAATTGTCTGAAAGGAAAGATATGGATAGTATTTTATTACCTTTTGATGATGGGATTACATTGGCTGTAAAAATATAATAAGAACATTTTAGTGCAAAATTGTGCTAAATTAAGACAAATTATTTATTGATACCAGTCAGGTGAATTAATTATTATATATACTGCGTGTTAAGACAAATATAGAAGGAGGACTTAAAAAGATATTAAAATACTTTATCCTAGGAGGAATATAAGATTGAATGACAAAGAAGTAATTAGACTCTTAATGTTCCCATATGCCGGAGGTTCAGGATTATACTATTCCCATTGGAGTAAATATTTAGATAATCATATAAAAATGATTCCAATTGAACTGCCAGGAAGAGGACTAAGATTTAAGGAACCGTTATGTGATGACATGAATGAAACTATAGAACACATTTGGGATAGTGTTAAGGTTGAAATAGTTCAAGGGAAATACGCATTATTTGGATATTGTGTAGGAACACTCATTGTGTATGAACTATTTAAAAGGATAAGACAAGAAAATCTGCCTGAGCCTAGTCACTGTTTTCTTTGTGCGCATCCTGCGCCAGATGTTCCTCGAAAAGGCAAAGCTATGTCTGAGACTACAGAAGAAGAGCTTATAGATGAATGGATACGGGGGAGCCGAATTAGTCGAGGAGAATTAGAAAAAAAGAGTTATCTAAAAAGCGTTTATGAAGTGTGGAAAACAGATTGCGCCATGATTGACAAGTACTGCTTTAAAGGGGAAAAAGAGAAATTTAATTGCAATATTACATTGGTAAATGGAAGACAGGAAACTTTATTTACTCAAGCGGAGCAGGAAAGTTGGCGCCTTTTTTGTACAGCAGAATGTAAAAATATTCTGGTAGATGGCGCACATGATTTTATGAAGACAAATGAAAAGGCTTTGATAGATATTATCAATATAGAAATATAGGAGGAAACTAGGTTATGGATACATTAAGAAAACAAATTGAGGAAATTATCAATGGTTTAATGACATCGCATGATGATGTAGAGGAGAGTACTTGTGAAGTAACAGAAACAGCAACAGAATATCTAGCATACATTGATTCAATAAGGTTTATTGAATTGATTACGGAAATTGAGAATGTATTTGATATTGAAATACAAAATGAAGATTTAGTACAGGAAAATATTAAGGAATTAGATGTGTTTGTTGCTATGGTTGGAAAATATTTAAAATAATAAAAGCGAGGTATATGAAATTATGTTTAGTCAAAAAATATTGTTGCCGCATCAATACTATTACCCACATATGGATCTTTTTGAAGATAAAAGTACACTAAATAAAGAGACGCTCTTTTTTGAAGGATTGAATTCAGCTAAAAATACAAGAGACGCTTCTGTCTACATACATATTCCTTTTTGTGATTCAAAGTGTGCTTTTTGTGGCTTTGATAAAGTAAAAAATACCTCAGAAATAAACCAGTATAAAGAACGAGTTATTGAGGAAATTAAGAATTATGCTGCAACAGAGTATATAAAAAAATTAACGATATCAGTTATTCATATTGGAGGTGGAACTCCAACTATATTACCGAGAGAGGTTTTTAATGAGATTTTAAATACAGCTAAAGAGTATTTTAATGTTTCGGATGATTTGATAGTGAATATCGAAGGATCGGCTACAACAATATATAAAGATGAAGTAATCGATTATATTAAAGAAAATCAAATTTCTAAAGTCAGCGTTGGTGTTCAGACATTTAACCCCAAATTAAGAGAACAATATAAATCAAAAGCAACATTAGATGAGGTTTATTTGACGTTAGATAAGTTAATGGGAAATGGAATTACTACAGGTATCGATATCATGTATGGTTTTCCAGATTTCCATATTGGGGATGTATCCGAAATTACATTTAGTGATATTAAAGAAGCAATACGTTTAGGGGTAGATGCAATTGATTTTGGGCAATTGTATCCATATTGTAATAGTTTAGAAAAGAGAATCAGGGAAGAAAAATTGGAATTTCCTTCTAAAAATGAATTGATACATATTATTACAACGGTTAATAAGATGATGGAGGAAAATGGATACGAACAGAAAGCTTCTTACGGATACACAAAGAAAAATAAAGATATTTTAGTAATGGAATCAGCATATTATGGAGGAATACAAAATGTTCCGGATTGTATTGCTATTGGTTCAGGGGCCTTTGGTTTTATAAACGGATATAAGTATAGAAATAATTCCTATAATGCATATATGCGTAGTGGTAAGACTAAATTTTCTCAGTTAAAAAGATTAAGCGAAACACAATTACAGAATCTAAATTTAGTAGGGTTTCCTAAACTATTATATTTAACAAAGGAACAGTTAGCCTACAATAATGGAACGAAGTATTTAGATAAACTGGATTATCTCATTAAAGAAGGGGTATTGATGGAGACAGAGCGAGATTACAGAATTACAGAAAAGGGTAAATGCTTTATTGATAATATCTATTATTTTCTTTTAGAAGATGAAGAAAAAGCGATTATTAATAAACAAATTCGTGTGTTGTCTATTAGATAGTTTTAAGGAAATAATATATGAAACAATGTGTATGGTATAAAAATAAAAAAATTGAAGAAACATTTCTGCAACGGAATTTGGACGAAATATTATTGGAATTCAAAAATAATGGTATCCATGAAAAGGATATGATTATTTGTAAGGCAAATACATATTTAGATGTATATGTGCAGTGGATGGCATGTCTGGGAAATAATCTATTGCCTGTATTTGCTTTTTCTGAAATGACTCAGGAAAACATAATTAATTGGAACACAAAGTTAGGTATAAAAGGTATTTTAGTAAGCGATAAAGGGCAGCATAGTTTCTATAAGCTGCCCGGTGCCAAAAAGACTTGTGGTTTTTTAAGAGATGTAGAGGCAGGTTCTGTTATTCATTTAACATCGGCGACAACGGGAACTCCAAAGTTGGTCTTAAGGACTAAACAACAATTAAGGGCCGAGCTTATTCGTTATTCAAATTATTTGAAAGTATCGGAAAAGGATGTTATCTTGCCTATTGTACCAATAAATCATTCTTTCGGATTTATTTCAGGCATGCTATTAAGTACAATGGTTAATGCAACTCTAGTTTTACCAGACACTTTATTACCAAGAAATATTGTCCAATTAAGTAACAGTCACAAAGTAACGATGATGTTAGGAGTGCCATATTTTTATAGAAAAATGGTAGAAATTTCTTCTAAATATCAGTTGAATGATGAATTGCGATATATTATTGCATCTGGAGGTCCTATGGAGGAAGGATTACAGGTGCTTTTTCGAAAAAGGTTTGGGAAGAAGCTGTTGCAGCAGTATGGATCAACTGAAACGGGTAGTTTAGCACTGGGGTATTCAGAAACTAATTATAATTGTGTAGGAAATCCAATACCAGGGGTAAAATTTGAGATTATTCCAGACGAATTTTCACGTCCATGTCTATATGTAAATACTTCGAAGACTATAGGCGGTTATATTACTGAAAATGGCGTGGAGTGGTTAGGAGATAAGTATAAGACAGGTGATTTAGCCATTTTGAATCCGGGCGGAAATATTGAAATATTGGGGCGTTGTGATGATGTTCTGATTGTAGATGGTAAAAAGGTAGATAAGAAATATGTCATAGCTTGTATTAAAAAAATTTGTGATGCTTCAGAAACAGATTTATACCTGAGAAAATGTGGATCTGCTACAGAATTAATATGTGAATATACGGGTGAAAAAGAATTATCTAAAGAAACGTTTGTTAATGAATGTAAACCTTTACTTGCTGAGTTTCAGATACCTAAGAAATTTATACATGTTGAAAAAATATCCTTTAGACATAATAGAACATGGAAAACGGAGCACTAATATGAAAATAATCAGCGCATGGAGATAAAGCTATTGACAGATTCAAATTTTAGGAGAGTTTTACAATGAATAGCGAAGTATTAGTAGTAAAAGCTGAAAAACAACCTCAAGAAGGAATAAGTGATTTGTTGCCGAATCAACTTTATAAGAATCCTAAGCTTTTCATAGAAAAGAGAGAACTGGGGGAATTGGGTGACGATGATATAAGAGTGCAAATGCTTTATGTAGGCATATGTGGGTCAGATTTGCACCTGGTAAAGACGGACAGAAGTACAGGTTACATAAAGAGTTCCGCACCACTTTCCATACCAGAATCAGGAAGAATAATAGGCCATGAAGGTGTTGGAAAAGTATTAGAGGTAGGGAAAAATGTCAGGCATATAAGAACTGAGATGATTGTGACATTAGAATCAATTTTAGTTTGCAACAACTGCGAACCCTGCAAAAGAGGAAATTTTAATCAGTGTAGCAATGCTAAATTGATTGGCTTAGAATTAGATGGCATTATGGGGAAGATTATTGATGTAAATGCCAATTTAGCACACGATGTTACTCCATATATAAAAGAGAGAAAAGACTTAGTGGCAATGGCATGCATAGAACCCGCAGGTGTAGCGTTTGATGCTTGCGAATACGCAGATATTCAGCCGGCAGATAGAATTTTGATTTTTGGTGGTGGTCCTATTGGGCAACTAGCGGCAATGCTCTGCAAAAATGTATTTGGTGCAGCAGAAATATGTGTCGTTGAACCTATTAAATTTAGGCGTGAATTATTAAAAAAAATGACACCCTATGTATATGAGAATATTGATACTGCTTATGAGAGTATCAGGGAAGTAGATGTTCTTATAGAAGCATCAGGAGTTCTGAAAAATATTAGAAAAATGATTGATAAATTAACAGCTAATGGGCGTGTGGTACTTTTGGCAAGAAGCGGCGAACCATTATATTTAGATAAAGTGGATTATATGATAACGCAAAATATAAGGATTATAGGTGCTAGAGGGCATCTGGGAGGAGCATTTGATAAAATTTTAAGACTGTATTCCAAAGGGGTAATTCAATTAAATGATATTGTTACAACTGAGGTTGAAAGTCTGGAAAAACTAAAAGAACTACTAGAATCCGATGGTTTCGAAGAAAATAATTGCAAGGTGGTAGTAGATTTGTCGAAAAATAACTGAGGAGAAAAGAAAAATGAATGCAGTAAGTATTAAAACATTATATGATGTTTATCAGCAGATGAATATACCGCATATCTTTATAGAAACAGTAGACAGTGAACACAAAATTTCAGTAGAGCAATTTAAAAAAAAAGTACAAGAAAACTTATATAACTTACAAAAAATTGGGATTAAGCAAGGAGATGAATTGCTTTTTCAGGTTAAAGATAATGCTAAATTTATAGGTATGTTTTGGGCATGTATTTTAGGTGGGATTATCCCTATACCGTATATCTACCTGGATAATGCAAGAGAGCAAGTAAAGCTGATAGGGGTATGGGAGAAATTGAGTAATCCGTTTCTGGTTACAGACAAAGAGTACATGTTTCAAATGGAAAATAATAGTGAATTGAAAGAAAGTCCTATATACCTTTCCATAAGACAAAAAACTTTGTTAATTGATGAATTGGAAAAACAAGTAGGTAACGTAATATACCAGAAGCCAAAAGAAGATGATATCGCATTTGTACAGTTTTCGTCAGGATCAACAAGTGAGCCCAAAGGAGTTGCAATAACACATAAAAATATTATAAGCAGCATTCAGGCTACTTTGAGAGCGATGAAGGTATCAAATAAAGATGTTTATTTGAGCTGGCTTCCTCTGACGCATAGCTTTGGACTTATTGGAACATATTTAACTCCTCTTATAGCCGGTTGTGATTTTTATATTATGCCTTCAACTCTTTTTGTCGCACATCCGTTGCTGTGGTTAGAAAAAATGTCTGAACATAATATTACTATTACGGCTTCTCCGAATTTTGGATTAAGGCATGTATGTAGGCATATTAAAGCAAATAGTAATATGAACATAGATTTGTCATCTTTACGAACTATTATTGATGGAGCAGAGCCGGTTTCGGCTAAAGTTTGTGAAGAATTTATAAATGCTATGAGTAGATTTAAAATGAAATGTACAGCGGTAAAACCATCATACGGATTATCAGAAGCGACTTTAGTTGTATCGACTCCAAAAGGAGAAAATAAGTATACGGAAATTTTTGTTGAGAGGAATCACGTTAGAGTGGGTGAGAAAATCGCTGAGGTTGATTCTCCACAAAAAAATGCGATGAGCTTTGTAGCTGTAGGGAGTTGTTTGGATAATATCGAAGCGAAGATTGTGGACGATTTTGGAAATACAATGGATGATTGTGTTGTTGGTCACCTTTTATTAAAAGGTGTAAGTATTTTTAAACATTATTATAATAATGAGCAGGCTACGAAACAAGCGTTTGATTTGGAAGGATGGCTTGATACAGGTGATTTAGGATTCTTCCGTGACAAAAATCTGTTTGTAACTGGTAGAGAAAAGGATGTAATTTTTGTTAGAGGTGAAAATTACTATTCTCATGACATAGAAAATCTTTGTATTGAGATTTCAGAAAGAGAATTCTCGAAAGTTGCGGTATGTGCTGAGAGTGGTGAAGATCAGGATAGGGTCCTTTGCTTTGTTGAATACATGGGAGATGTAGAAGTGTTTAATAATATCGCAAAAAGAATTAAAAAGCACATTTTACGTAAAACGGGCTTAGGTATTGCAGCTGTAATCCCAGTAAATAAAATTCCTGAGACAGGAAGTGGAAAATTGAAAAGGTATCTCTTATTGGAACAATATAGAGGTATGACAGTTGATTAAAAACAAAAGGAATTTTAATAAAAGGATAATTGATTGATATGCGATACATTATTGAAAGATTTGCAGTAGGACATGTTAATAACTACATGTATTTAGTTACAAATGTGACTTCAAAAGAAGGTATAATTATCGATCCAGCATGGGATTTAGAAAAAATCACTTATAGTATAAAAAATACAGATACAAAACTAAGAGGCATTTTATTAACTCATTCCCATCAGGATCACACTAATCTAGCAGATACAATATCAAGAAGCTATCAGTGTCCTGTTTACATGTCAAAAAAAGAGATTGAATATTATAAGTTTCGATGCAGTAATTTAGTTTCCCTTGATGATATGCAGGTTATCACAGTTGCAGGATTGAAATGTATATGTATTCTTACACCAGGCCATACGGCAGGTGGAATGTGCTATAAGATTGGGGATTCATTGTTTACGGGTGATACTGTCTTTATACGGAGTTGTGGTTTCTGTAATTGCAAGGGAAGTAATCCTGATGAAATGTATGAAAGCGTAAATAAAATAAAGATTTATGCTCAAAATGGCGGACGAATATATCCAGGCCATTATTTTAAGGACGATTTTGAATACGAGAAAGACTTTTTAAAAAGAAATCTTTATTTCCATATTCAGAACAAAGATTTATTTTTAAAATTCATAGAAATGAGTGGAAAAAGAAATGTTTACTTAAAATACGAATATTAAGTAGAGAGGAGAGGTAATAAATATGAAAAAATATACTTCAGAAGAAAAACTGAAAATTGTACAGAAAAGCTTATTAGAGGTTGCTCCAGACAAAGTTATAGATGAAATAACAATGGAGACATCCATCACAAATGATTTAGTACTAGACTCTATAGAAATTATGGATTTATTAATTAAGATAAGAGAAGAAATGCAAAGTGCAGAGGAACAGGAAGCAATTGACATTGATAGATTGCTTATATATTTATTTGCTGAATCAGAAGACGTACTTGTAAAGTCCATTTGCGACTTCATGGATGAATTAACAAAGTAATTATCTTTTAGAAAGGAAAAATACATGGAGAACGAAAAGAAAATAACATGGGGAATAACAAAAGATTTACAGACAGATATACGCTATGAGCCGAATGCATGTAGAGGGTTTGTAATGGACCTTTCATTAGGCTGTCCACATAGGTGTTCGTATTGCCTTTTTTCACCTCTTGAATTGAGAGTGTATAAACTGCAGAATCCAGATTATAAAGGGGGTACATTAACTCTCAAACTGGATAAATTTTTAAAACGGCAGGAATTTCCACCCTCTGTTTATCTCTGCTATTCTTCAGATCCATTAGGAAATGAAGAAATAAAAGAGTCAGCCAAAATAGTTTTAAAGAAACTGTTTAAACATAATGTAAACGTATTGTTCATTACTAAAGGCATTTTTGATGATGCTCTACTTGATATTATCAGGCAGAGACCGGAGCTTATGAATATACAAATAGACGTATCAAGTTGTGATGAAAGAAGAAATAGAGTTATAGAACCGGGGGCACCGACATACGAAGAACGATTAGATAATATAAAAAAATTATCCAAAATTCAGAATCTATCTTCATTAGTTGTTCGTATGGATCCCCTACTGCCTAATATTGACGATACAGAAGAAAATATGAAAAAAATATTGAAAGATATTAGTGAATTAGGAGTAAAAGAAATAGTTGCAGGATATATTGTGTTAACGAAGGGATTGAAAAATACATGGGAGAAAAATGAATTTACGCAAGTTGCCACCCATGTACTTACCGAAATAACACCTACTATTTCAAAACAGGAACTATACTCAATCCCATTTGACATAAAATTAGAACGTTTGAAAAAAATTGGCGATTTATGCAGTCAGTATGGAATTAATCTATCTGTATGTGGTTGCAAAGATGAACGCTTTAAACAGACAGATATTGAATGGATATGTCATCCATTTAATAGAAAAAGACGAGAAGAGTTAAATAAAAATGTGCCAGAAAAACTGCGCATGAAAACAGAACACTTAAAATAAAGATGCCTTTAAATAAGATAAATGACTTGTGTGAATGTATCTTATATAGACAATGTATTTGATAAAAACTGATTTTTGTAGGAAATAAATGGACTTTAGGAGGAAAGAATATGACTTTACCGAAAAGCAGGAGATGATTATCTATAAATTAAAAAGCAACAATATCTCTGCTTAATTCATAAAATCATTATTCCTTTGAAGCTTAGAAATGGAAACGTAAATATAATGGGTAGAAAGGAATAGACATGGGACATGGGACTATTAGAGATTAATGGGTTATCACATAGCTTTGGAGATAGTATACTTTTTAATAATGCGAGTTTTACTCTTGATAAAGGAGAGCATATTGGGGTAGTAGGGGCAAATGGTGTTGGAAAAAGTACATTAATTAAGATATTCACAAGGCAAATCATTCCAGACGAAGGAACGGTTATATGGGAAAAAGGAATCAAAATTGGATACTTGGATCAATATGCAGAAATCAATGGTAATCTCACAATTAAGGAATTTTTAGAATCAGCTTTTGAAAATTTATATAATATCGAGAGTATGTTGAATGATTTATATTCTCAGATTTCAAAAGGAAATCAGGATCTTCTAAATAGGGCAGCATCCTTGCAAGAAAAATTAGAAAACTCAGGATTCTATTATATAGATAATAAAATAGAACAGATAAGCAATGGACTAGGGATAAACGCTATTGGTCTTGAACGATTAATCAGCCAGATAAGTGGAGGGCAGAGAGCAAAGGTTATACTGGCTAAATTATTATTAGAAAAGGCTGATGTTTTGCTATTGGACGAGCCAACGAATTTTTTGGATAAAGAACATATTAAATGGTTGGCAGAGTTTTTATCCACTATAGATAATGCGTTTTTGGTTATATCCCATGATAATGCATTTTTGGAACATATTTCAAATAGGATATGTGATATTGATAATAAGACAATTAAAAAATATTATGGGACATTTTCCCAATTTCTTAAAAAAAAGGAATTTCTTCGTGAAGATTATATTAGAAAATATTCGTCCCAGCAAAAGAAAATAAAAGAAACTGAAGAATTTATAAGAAAATATAGAGCCGGACGAAAATCTAAAATGGCTAGAGGCAGACAAAAGCAATTGGAACGAATGGAAAAAATGGAAGCACTAAATATTAAGGAAATCAAACCAGAATTTAGGTTTTCTGAAATGGCTTATACATCAACTGAACATTTAAGAATAAGTAATCTATCTATAGGCTATTATTATCCACTTATATCCGGTATGAACTTTTCAGTAACAGGCGGTCAAAAAGTTGTTTTAACTGGATTTAATGGTATTGGTAAATCAACATTACTAAAAACATTGATGAAAGAAGTCATGCCTTTAGAAGGGACATTTCAATTCTCTAGTCAGGTGGAAATGCAATATTATGAGCAGGATTTAAGATGGCCTGATACTAAAATGACCCCATATGAGATTGTTTCAAATGAATTCCATGACCTATCTAAAAAAGAGATAAGGCAGAGATTAGCTAAATGTGGAATATTGGGGGAGCATGTGTTGCAGGAGATAGGAACATTAAGTGGCGGTGAGCAGGCAAAAGTTAAATTATGCTTGTTGATGAATCAAAAGTGCAATTTTATTATAATGGATGAACCTACAAACCACTTAGACGTCCTGGCTAAGAAAGCTTTACAAGAAGCATTAAAAAATTTTAATGGAACCGTATTGTTGGTATCTCATGAAGAAAAATTTTATAAAGATTGGGCTGATAAAATTATTAACATAGAAAATATGATATAAAGAAATACGCTATTGGATAGTTGAGAGTATTTTTAGCGGTGTCAATATTTTTGCTGGCGTTAAAAGGAATAAGCAATATGGATAGTTCTACTTTAGCAACTGGGAGGGAGGAATACGTGTGAAGGAAACAATGTATCCACGGATAAGTTCTATGGCAAATTTTTTTAGTGATACTGCTGCAGGAATAAAGCATATGCCCCAGCAAACATACCACTCAGATTTGAGTATATTTAGAAATAATCAAGAGGTATTAGAGTTTTACAAATTTCATGATAAATTGCAAGGGAATTTTGATAAACATTTCTTTACCAGTATACCTTATATATTGGAAGAGGAATGTCGATTAGGAAGTACAATAATAAAGTACTTATCTTCTTTCGAAGGAACAAAATATTTGTATACACTTGGTACGGCGGAAGCAACAATGGCTAGAACTATAGGCATATTAGGAAAAGGAAAAATCAAGACTTTTTCTTGTAGCCCGACGAAAGCAAATGAGGAGGCTTTTTACCTTAACGGTACATCAGGACATTCAAAATTTATGGTTGCCCCCTACTATGAAATTACAAATGAAAATATAAATAGGTTGTTTCCTGAATACAAGGGATTCGATATAATTATTGAAGATACCACTTTTCAAATGTACAGTAATGAGCGTAGCAAACAAATTGCTTTTGTTAAGAAAAAATTAAAGCATGATGGCATAATAGGGTTTATTGAGAAATTTACTTTGGAAGATGGCATAGAATACAAATTGAGAGAAGAGCAAAAGGATCTTTTATTTAAACGCCTTTATTTCACTAATGAAGAGATTCAAGACAAAAGAAGTGAAATATTAAATACAATGGATACAGGAGAAGTGACGCTTTCTGTATTTAAAAAGGAGTTACAGAGCTATTTTAAATATGCAGTTGTTATTTGGAATTGTGGGAATTTTTATAGCGTACTTGCATCTGATAATAAAAAAAATTTAGCTGATTTTATTAAAAAAATGCCGAAAGTATTCATACCAGAAAAGTTTTTATGGGATAAAGTACCTTTTTCTTTATATGGTATGGATGATTTTGTATTTGAGTAGAGGTGAATTTATGGATTTGTCTATATGGTGGTCCTATGTCATTGCTTGTATTGCTATTATAGTAAGCCCAGGGCCTTCGGTTACATATTTAGTAACAACTAGTATGACATATGGAAGAAAAGCTGCTTTTCGTATAATACCAGGCATATTTGCAGGAGATTTAAGTGCAATGGTATTATCTTCGGTTGGTATGGCAGCCATTTTTCAGGCTTCAGAATACGCATATAATCTTATTAGACTGTTTGGCATTGCTTATTTAGTTTATCTGGGTATTCGAACATGGATGTCAAGTATTAATAAAAATGAACATATAAGCAGTGGAACATGGATAAGCGGTTTCTTGATGACATTTTTAAATCCTAAAACAATTATTTTTTTTGCATCATTTATGCCACAATTTATAAGCGACGATAAGTCTTATGGAATTCAAATGTTAATATTGGGCTGTACATACCTTTGTATTGGCTTGATAAATGATTTTACATATAGTATATTAGCAGATAGAATTGCGGATAAGTTGGGAAGTAACATACAAAAATTTGTCGGAAAACTTGGAGCCACTATTATGATTGTAACAGCTATTATAATGTTTTTAAATAATGCTTAGTTATATAATTATATTTGAGTAGCATACTCTTTAAGAACCGTGATAGGCAGCAAAATCAAGCCACTGATTTTGCTGCTTTTTAATTTCCAAATAGTAGGAGGATTGGCGATGAACTAAGAATCGGATAATTACAGGAAAATTCATTAATTTTGAAACCGAAATCCCATATTCTTCGTATTGAAACAAAATTGGAAAATATTGGGATTTTACGGATGGATGAACGAGTACTGTTAAAGAGATTAAAACACAAGAGTGAAAAAGCATTGGGGGAAACGATAGAAAAATATACTTCATATGTTACTACAATTATCAGAGAAATTTTATATTCCAAAGCTACCGTACAAGATATAGAAGAACTTGTCGCAGACACATTTATTACCCTATGGATGACAGCAGATAGGATTGATTATGAGCAATATAGTAGTCTGAAAGCCTATATAGGGATGATTGCACGCAATAAAGCTAAGGATTACTTGAGGAAGAATAAAAATATAGATTTGGAATTATTTGAGAACGTTATCTTGATTGCTGATAACATTGAGAATCAAATGCTTCAGAAAGAACAGCAGCAGTATATCAAAAAGCTACTTAGTAAACTAAAACAGGAGGACCAGAAAATTTTTCTGTTACATTATTATCAATATAAGAAGATTGAAGAAATTGCCTCTATCATGCAGATGAATCCACAAACAGTAAAAACCAGATTACGCAGAGGCAGAGAAACCCTTCGTGCGTTATTATGTGATGAGGAAAATGCGGAATATGAATATAAAAATTAGTGATATGCTGGATTGTTCTGTTGAGATTCTTACGCAGGAATATATGACAACAGAGCAGTGTGATCCAGATAAAATAGGAAAGACGGTATTTGAGCGGTTAGGGTTAAAAAAAGAAAGACGTTGGAAGCGATATATAGTAGTAAGCTTAGCCGCTGGCGCTCTTTGCGGATGTGTCGGGGCAAAAGTTCTCTTATCACCGGGAGGATGGTTGGTTGACAATCAGGGTATCTTTGAAAAGGAAATTGGATTGATAGAAGGAGAATTCGAAAATGATACGCAAAACGCCGTTGAGTCAGATTTGATAGATGAACAGTATTTGTATGTTGAGGGAAATGCGATAGCAAAATATGTGATAGAAATGGATACAGAGTTTGATGAAGATGAATTATATTTGGAGAATGGTACAATGCTGATTTTCCATGATAAAGGAAATGGTATAGAAATAATGAATGATACAGAATTAGAACTAATCATTGAACAGCAGAATGTGAATGGTAATCCGGGTACTGTGGAGGTGGGATATATCGCCAATGGGAAACCGTATTGCATACAAAGAATTGCGGAATATAAAACTGCGGTAACAATAAAAGGAAAGGGGGGAGAAGTATATTATCCATATCTCAAAAACATCTCCAGTGACCGTCTTATCATAAAAATCAAATACGAAAGAGAGTGAAGAACGTATGAAAAAAATAGCATCATTTATTTTAGCAGGATTTTTGATTCTGGGTATAGGAAATTGTAATTTGCTCTATACTTATGCAGCGTGTGCAGACAGGGAAGTTACAACCAATATCTTTAATAGAATGGGAGTACCGTCTGCTACTTTGGAAAGTGGAGAAACCGTTTATTTCATTGATAATGACGGACAAGCCTTTTATGTGCCTTCAGGTGCAAAAGTGACTTTTACCATTAATTTAAAATCTTCCGGTACTGTTGAATTAGGATATAAGAAAAATTCAGGGTCGAAGGTGCGAACGTATAGCGGAACAGGGAAAAGTCATACTACAACCTTTACCATTGGGAGTACGGGGTATTATAAATTCTATATTACTAACAAATCATCTGGAACAATATCAATTTCAGGCGGAAATCTAACTTTTTAGTGTTCAAGGAGGGAAGGGCTGATGTACCTTTTTTACGAACATGAGTTAAAAAAGCTGCTGATACATATGGGAATAACTCCAAATTATAAAGGGTATGGGTATATAGTATCTGCCATGAGAATCATATTTGAAGAACCGGATTGTCTGCAGCATGTAACAAAAGAGTTGTATCCGGAGATTGCGAAATCATATCAAACAGACTGGAGAGCAGTGGAACGCAGTATCCGGATTGCTCTTTTGAGAAGTTGGGACAAGGAATCAGAGAAATTTCAAAAATTGTTTGGGCTATGGGAAAAGGAACCACCCTCTGTGGCAAAATTTCTTTCCATTCTTTATATGTATTTTCTCTTGGAGTATGAAGAAAAAGCAATATAAAAAGACACAAATTAACCTTTACAGTAAAAGGCAATAATAGTGGAGGTAGACATGAAAACGAGAAGATTGAAAAAAATTATGTGTCTGATTATAATATCTTTAATGCTTACTAGCTATGGATGTGTGTTGCTAGTTCAGGCTGAGACTGATAACTCAAAGTGTACGGAGAATTATATTACTGTGGGTGGTAAAAAAATGCATGTAGTTTTATATGGGGAATTAAATCAGGAAGGTAACACATTTGTTGAACAAGGAAAAGATACAATTGTCATGCTGCCGGCTTTGGCTGTCCCATCACCAAATATTTATTTTAAGCCTTTAGCTGAAGCATTAGACAAAACATATAATGTAGTTGTTATTGAACCATTGGGATATGGCCTTAGCGATATAACTGAAGAAGAGCGTACTGTAGAAAATATCAACAGAGAGATATACGAAGCTCTTGGTGTATTGGGGATAGATACCTGTACTTTATTGGTGCATTCCATATCAGGAGTATACGGGCTGGATTTTATCTATACCTACCCTGAAAAGGTAAATGGTTTTATCGCAATAGATAATACTGTTTATGATGAAGGATTATCTGAGGTAATGCAGATAGAGCAAGAATACATGAAGCAGGCAGCCTTGGAGTTTGAATCTATTCGGAATACTTTTGAGAATACAGAGGATTTTAAGGCTGCTATTGAGGCGGATCCACTGAAATATGGAGCAGAGCTTCCAGATATAAAAGGATATAACTATTCAGAGGAAGACTATGAAGAATACTATGAAGCATATGCTCGGAGTAGTAACCAAACCGTACAAAATGAGATTCATAATATGATGCAGTCACTGGAATCTATTAGAGAAAAAAAATTCCCCAATACGCTCCCCGTCCTAACCATGTTGTCATCAGACAATGTGGAGGCTATGCCGGTATGGGAAACGGCACATCAGAATCAACTGGATTTAAATTCGGGTAAGCACAAGTTATATACAGTTTCAGGAAATCATTATATATGGTACACAAATCTTGAGACTGTTGTTCAGCTTATCTTAGGATGGAAAACTATGTAACAATATTTTACACATAACTGACAGCCTATGTTTCCAGCAAGTATAATGAGAAAAGATAATAGGCCTTTATTCTTATCAGGGACAGAGGAACCATCCTCTGTCTCTTTCTTTGAAAATAATCCATAGTTTCTTGGAATCAAAAGAAGAGTGAGGATACGTTATCGCTACTAATGAATCTTACAGGACAAAAATATGAATGGATAGAAGACACTATTGACGAAATTTTAGAAGAAATGTGGTTATGATGATTATTCCGGGGCCGCACCGTAATATTCAGTTATGAGGAATTTTACAAGGAATGTAAGCCAAAAGAGAGGGGTAAGATATTATAGTATATATATGCACTATTCATTAGATAATAAAACAGAAACATATTGTCTTTATAGTTTATCGACAAAATATGATAAATATCGACAAAAATAAAGTGAAAAACAGCAAGAAAATTGTTGAAAATAAACAAAAATGAATCTATAATAAGGATAGAAGTCACACGCTAGAATTCTATAATATCCGTGATCACAATCCTGCAGGGGATTATCTAGCTGCGCTTCCCTGAAAGCAAATAAAAAAGGAGGACATGCAAAATGATGCTTTCATCGAAATGATTCGCATGACAAAAGTATGAAAAAAAGAAAAAAAATGAAAAAAATCTTTTCCGGGATAGTCACAGCAGCACTTGCTGTAACATTCATTCCCGCTTCTTTGCCAGAAACGGTTTCAGCTGCTCCGTCGGCTTCCCGTGTTTCTGTACATGACCCTTCTATTTTCAAGGATCCCGCAGATGACACTTATTATGTCTTAGGCTCCCATATCGCCTCCGCCAGTTCTGAGGATTTAGTTAGTTGGGAGCAGATAAGCACAGACTATGGAGATACATCTGCAGCACCCTTCTACGGAAACCTTCAGGAAACTTTTGCGGAGCCTTTCCAATGGGCCGGATATGATGACGGTGACTGCAGCGGCGGAAATTATGCGGTATGGGCTCCGGACATTATCTATAATCCTCAATATGAGTGGGAAGACGGCAGCAAAGGCGCTTACATGATTTACCTATGTACCTCCTCCACCTGGAGACGTTCCTGTATCGGCTACATGGTCTCCAAAGAAATGGACGGCCCCTATGACTACATAGACACCCTGATTTATTCCGGCTTTACCACCAACGGAAATCCGGACGGAAACAGTACCAGAAACACGAAATGGGATAACGATTATCTAAACCTGAAGGAACTGGTGGAATTAGGCCCGGAAAATGGCGGAATCAGTGAAGTCAGTGACAACTGGTTTACTGACAACGGAGACTGGGACAATAACTATGCACCTAACGCCATTGACCCAACGGTATTTTTTGATGCACAGGGTGAACACCTGTATATGACTTACGGCTCCTGGTCCGGCGGATTATTTATTCTGGAATTAAATCCGGCTACAGGAGAGGTCTATTATCCTGGCGTGGATTCTGTAGATGAAGTATCAGGAAATTACACGGACCGGTATTTCGGAACCCATATTGCAGGAGGAAATCATCAGTCCGGAGAAGCTCCTTATATTCTCTATGATGAGGCCACCGGATATTATTATCTGTACGAAACCTACGGCGGACTTACCGCTGACGGCGGCTATAACATGCGGCTTTTCCGCTCAGAAAATGTCATGGGTCCTTATCTGGATGCAGCAGGAAACAATGCAGCGGACAGCGGTTCCGGAAATTCTTCTTATGGCATTAAGCTGATGGGAAATTATGAGTTTTATGACCAGTTAGGCAAAAAAGCGGCCGGTCACAACTCTGCTCTGATTGATGACGACGGGGCTCATTACCTGGTACATCACCAGCGGTTCAATATTTCCCCTCAGACGGAACAGCACGAACTGCGTATCCATCAGCAATTCCTCAATGAGGACCAGTGGCCGGTAACTGCAGTGTACGAATACACCGGCGAGGAAATTGCCCATTATGAGGATTCTCAGGTAATTGGTTCCTATGAATTTATCAACCACGGAACGGATTCCAGCGGAAACATGCTGACTACGCAGTTTGTAAATTTAAACGAAGACGGAACAGTTTCCGGAGACTACACCGGAACCTGGACAAAAACCGGTGCTTCCGATGCTCAGGGAAATGATTTAGGGTATGATTATCTCACCTTAAATATAGGAGACGTCGTCTACAAGGGCATCTTTTTCCAGCAGACAAATGAGGCTGATTCTCCCCAGTCTGTGATGACTTTCTCAGCCTTTGGAAATGATAATACTTCTGTATGGGGAAGTATGATGCCTGACTCTGACGAAAACCGGGTAAACGCAGCCGCAGCTTCTCTTGATACCTATATCCCCTCTGCAACAGCAGAGAGCATCACACTGCCCACTTCCGTTATGGGGGCAGAGATAACCTGGTCTTCCTCCAATTCCTCTGTATTGGATGAAAACGGCAATGTACAGCCTCCCCAGGAGGAAACCGTTGTGACCCTAACGGCTACCGTATCCTTTGGCACAGCTTCTGTGAGCAAAGAGTACAATATCACTGTAAGGGCCAGAGCTTCTTTGATTTACGGCTTTGATTTTGAAACTCCGGCCTCTGAAGGGGCACTTTCCCCCACCGAAGCATCTGCAAAAAGCGGAAATGCTTCCTTAATGGGAACCGCCTCTTTGGTGGAAGATTCTGAGAGAGGAAATGTTCTGGAGATTATCAATGAAGCAGGCGCCAAAGGGGTAAACTTCCTGAGACTTCCGGAAGATACGTTCTCCACTGTTACAGAGCGAGGCTATTCCGTCAGCATGTGGGCCAAGGTCTCCGCAGACTCCTGGGAACACAGCGCTTTGTTTGAAGCAGATAACAGCGCCACTGCTCCCAATTATCCTATGACCCGTATCGGCGTCAACCTGATTGCCCGTATCAATGCCAACGGATACAGCGATGTGCAGGGTGAACTGCTTACCAGCAACGGCGTCAGAGACCAGTGGGAACACATTGTCTATACGGTTAACCCTGACGGCATTAAAGTTTATCTTAACGGACAATTAGTGGGAGAAGAGAAAAAGAACATCGCCTCCTGCTTTGATGATTCTAATGCAGCCAGCATACAGAAGGCAGTAAACGTATCTGTGGGAAGCGGATTTATCTGGAATGATGAAGATGTGAGAAATGCAAGATTTGATGATGTTAAAGTATATGATGGAACACTTACTGCAGAGGAGATCATGAGCGCATATCAAAATTAAGATTGCTTTACTTTAAGTAGGAAGAGGATAAACAGATGTAATATAAGTTAGTGGTGTTAAGGACGGAGCCTATATATTGTAGGTCCCGTCCTTACTTGCATTATGATAATTTTGTTGGAAGATATTGATTAGAAAGAATTGAGGTGCAGGTGTTTCATGGCGATAGTGACCTAAAAGGCTGATTCTAATAGATAAAAAGAATTTGATGGAATCTAATGTGGTTTTATAGTAGTATTTCCTAATGAAAGAGGGTGATTAGGATGAGTAAAATATGGATTACGCATACAGTAGAGATTTTCTAAAAAGGTAAAAAGGGAATCGCTGCTGTATTTTTTTGAAAATTGCATTTTATTACGATATGAAAAATGGAGGTCTATAAAAATGAAAAAGAAGTTTTATCTTACCAAAATGGCTGCTTTGTGTGGAGGAATAGTGTTAGTGGCTTCCCTGACTTTTTTGGGAGGCTATGATTGTTATAAGATATGGAATGAGAAAAAGGAGTTGGAAAAAATAAATCTTGCTGGTATGAGATCGCAGCTTGAGGAGCAGGAGTACTGCTACTTATGTGGTAGCAGCAATGAAAGCCTAATGAGCTATTACCGCAAAATAGGAACGGTGGGAATCATCTCTTTAAATAACTGGTATGTGACAGATCTTAAGATTAAAAATTTGGATAAGGAAGTAAGCGGAGGAATGAGTTCTGTATTGACAAATATAGATGGTGTTTCCATGTATTCAGAAGGGATTCCGGAGGAAGGATTGGCATCTATTGAAGTTAAACTATCAGAGGAATGTAAGGTGGATTATGAGTTGCTAAGAGAGAACCTATGTCAGCCCTGCCTGGAGAAAATACTATCTGCGTTGAAAGAGAAAAAGGCAGCGCTCCCATTGTGCCTGGTTGATTTTCAAACATTGCATATCTACTCTTTACAGGATGTTACAAGTAAATATTCAATACGGGACTATCAGATTGTAGCTTCTCATACGGAAAACGAAGTGATTATCGAAGCGCAGGAACGTACTGCTAACTAAAATAACAATTTTATAGATGCTTGTAATAGGAAAAGTGAGTATATACAGTTTAAAAATACGAAGATTAGAGTAATATGGAGGTCATTATCATGAATTTGAAAGGGAAAATGCCTAAACGTTACATATAAAGTCGAAAAAATTACATGTAGCTGTAAAGTTTTATAAAAGTGGTACAATCTAAGTGACATTAGGGGACAATCTAGTACCAAATTGTATAGAAGATAAGGAGAGTACGTTTTATGAAAAAAAAGTTAGTTAGAATTTTAGCAATGGCCGTTATTGCATCTTCTGTCATGTCTAGTTCAGCATTTGCTGCTGTAAATGAAGACGTTGCTTTAGAGAGTACTAATCAAAACGAATTTGAAGCTATAATATTAGAAATAGAAAATATTAAGACTTCCCATCCAGAATATTCAGATGAAGAGGTATTAAATGTAATGAATGCGCTTCATCCAGAAAATGAAAGAGGAATTTTTGATATATGGAATGCACTTACAGATTCTGAAAAAAAATTATGTATTCGTTATCCATTTGATGCTTTAAAGGTGAATACTGCAAAAGATATTGCGACTAAACAGACAGAAAGAAAATTTGGACATAATGGCTTAGGTGATCGAAGCGATGCATTTCGACATGGAATATGGAATGCCGAAATGACTATTCTAATTGGTGCAGAAAAAGCAGAATTATTTGCTACTGCGCATGAAGATAAAGATACCTCAGGGGTAGAATCAGACGGGCATACAAAGTTGGAGCATAAAAATATGGATTTACATAATAACAGTGTAGGGCGACAGATAGGTCAGGAAAATACGGAATTATCAGAAGATGAAATGGCAGATTATATATATCAAGTTATTTATCAGGAGAATTCACCATTCATTTGGCTAAATGATTAAATAAAAAATTGTACTACAGAATTGAGGCTTTAATTCTGTAGTACTTTTTTTTGAGAATTACATATAACTTTTGTTTTTTTACATACTAGTGGGGGGACAAAAAGTACCCTATATAGAATCTTATTTATAAAATAAAGCTCTGACAGGTAGTATATGTTCCTTAAATAAGCTGTATCTATGTGTTAATAAGTCTATTCTATATATGTATTATATACCTGTATTGACCTATATTTGCCGTTAGGAGTGATTGAATGGGAGTGAAAAACTATTCACATACTGGAGAAACTTACATTAAGAATAAAAACAATCCTTTATATGTGGAAATGGGAAAAAGACTTCGCATATTACGTATGGAACTAAATTATACGCAGGATCAGATGTCTGAAATTTTAGAAATGAGTTGTGCTTATTATGGAAAGGTTGAAAGAGGTATTCATGGATTATCATTAGAAAAGTTGGTATTAGTCAACAAAAAGTTAGATATGGATATAAATTATCTTTTGACAGGAAACAGAAGAGGGCAAGTTGCCTTGGAAAAGGTGATAGATGAATGTCCTAAAAACAAGAGATATGATATGGAACAGTTGATAAAGTATGCGATAAATTTGGCTAAAGAATCTGAATAACTTGAGAAAATGGGGAAAAGTAACATGTTAGAAATTGCGATATGTGACGATGAAATTTTAGTCACATCAAATATTGAAAAAATGATAGAAAGCCTGGCTGACAAGATTGCTGTTGATGTGAATATTGATATTTTTTATGATGGGAGTACGTTGGTTGATTATATTAGCCGGGGGAAGCAATATGATCTTATTTATCTTGATATTGAAATGATAAAACAGAATGGTGTAGATGCGGCAAGAGTAATTAGAAAATTTGATAAAAATGTACTAATTATTTATGTTACTAGTCATGAAAGCTTTGCAAAAGAAGTTTTTGAAGTTTCTGCATTCAGATTTATTTCAAAACCAATAGAGCATCAAAGATTTGAAAAATATTTTATAGATGCAAAAAACGAAATTTTGAAGAGTCCTAAATACTTTCAATATCAATATAATAAAATCTCGTATAGAGTTTCATTTTCTGATATTGTGTATTTTCAAAGTGATAAAAGAGTGACTTATATTGTTACAAAGTCAGGAAGCCAAAAATGTTATGAAAAATTAAATAATATTGAGAAAAAATTATGTGAGTCGGGTATCCATTTTTATAGAACACATCAATCCTTTTTAGTCAATCCTAAATTTGTTTCTATATATTCATATGATACTGTGGAATTATTGGATGGAACAACTTTAACCGTCAGTGAAAATAGAAGAAAAAAGGTCAATGAGTTGTTTTGTGCATTAAAAGGGGAAGATATTATTGTTTGAACTTGTGATTGAATTATTTGCAGAGATTATGATAATCTTTTTATCTGTTATGATATTAAAGATTTATTTTGAAATCTTTTTTGAGCGAAGTCAAAGAAAAATAAGCAGCAAGATTTTCTGGATGATATATATCATATGGCAGATAATAATTAGCCAGATAAATGTGTTACCTTCATACGTGAATATTTTAATAAGTATTGTACTTGCAAGTTTAATATGCTTGAGTTCATACGAAGCTGGAGCTTTACAACAAATTGTATTTTCAGTTATCATCAATGCAATATGGATGTTGGCTGAGCTTATGGTTGGTTATGTATTTATTTCTAGTGGAATTGATATATACTATTCTTTTCCACAATTTATAGGTTCATTGCTTTCTAAATTTTTGACTTTATTATTAATGATTGTTTTAAAAAAATTTTTCAAGAATGAAAATGTAAAAAATTTGTCCAATAAATATAATATTATTTTTCTCATGATACCGATAGGGAGTATGTATGTAGTTTATAATATATTTATATTAAGCAGTGCCATGAATAATAATCAGCATATAAAAGAATCTTTAACTAGTTCTTTGCTTATATTAGTGATTAATATAATCATTTTTAAATTATATATTAATGTATCGAAGGAAAAAGAACTGCAGAAGTATAATATAGTCTATGAGCAGCAGCTTGAATTATGTAATCAGCATATGCGAGAAAAAGAAAATGTAATGATGGATATACGAAACGCAAGGCACGATATGAAACAGCATTTTATAGTATTGATGGAATTATTAGAAAATAATGAAAATCAATCAGCTATGGATTATTTGGGTAAAATGGTAGATATGGATATTTTGAGTAATGTTGGAATTTCAAGAACAGATAATATAGTAGTAGATTCTTTGCTGAATGCCAAATATTCTGTTGCTCTCAAATCAAATATCAAATTTGAGGCTAATATTCAAATTCCGATGCAGCTTCCTTTTAGTGGCGCTGACATTAGCATTTTATTAGGAAATATTTTAGACAATGCAATTGAAGCATCTATGGAGATTCCAGAACATGAAAGATATATAAAATATTATATGAAATATGAGCGAAATATTTTGATTATAACGGTTATTAATACTTTTAATGGCGTACTTATCAGAAATAAGAATGGAAAAATAGTAACTAAAAAAGGGGATTTTCGGAATCATGGTATTGGACTTGAATCTGTGAAAAAAGTTGCTAATAAATATCGTGGTTCGGTTGTAATCGAAGAGAGGAATAAGACTTTCATAATTAAGATAATTTTATGTGATTTACCAGGAAAAGTACAATAAACTTTTTAAATATACACGTTAAGAAGGCGCTATTTAGAGCGAAAAAAATCTGGAGTTCCACTTTGGAGACCGTGAACTTCAGATTTTTGCCATTAGTGAGAAAATGTGTCACCCTCATATACGTTATAGATGATTTGTAAGTGCTGTGACTGCCAATTGCGAGTTGGAGTACCGTTGCCTATGAATCCCTGAAGCAAACTACCATCTAGACAAATTGCTGTCCGATTTAGAATCGGGATGACCGGAAGCAATACTAAAACAACTAGTGTGTAAATCTGACCGATGGAAACAGTGGACAAAAATAAAGTAGTACACACGGATTGGCATATGTCTATTTAGAATAATATACATTATGATTCTGTATAATAACGAATAAAGGTGATTTTCAGAATTATGTAGTAGGTCTTAAATCTTTGAAAATAGTTGCTGATAATTACCATAGCTCTGTTGTCATTGAAAAAGACAATACTTTATAATTAAAGTTATTTTATGCGATTTGTGGAAAAAGTTACAAGCAAACTCATAAAAATTACATGTGAAATTTTGTTGGGTTTTTTCGGTATATATTAGAAAAAAACAATTTGGAGGAAGTAATAATGAAAAAATTTAACTTTAAGAGATGTGCTAATGTTCTTGCCAGTGTGGCTATGATGTTTAGTATTTTAGCTGTTAATACAAGATGTGTATTTATTTTTCATCAACCAAAGATGCCAGAAGCTATGAAAAAATTAAAAAAGAATTAGTGAATCAATATGAACAGAATTTCAAGTTTTCTTACAGACTATTTATTAAAAAATGAAGTAATCGATGAAAATGATTACGAAATCTATAGATATGGTTTGCTAAGCGGGACAGAAATGCTCATCTGTGTTGTTACATGCTATTTATTTGCTGCACAGATGGGCATGTTTTTTAAATGTACATTGCTTATGTGTATATTTTTCTCACTAAGATCATATGTTGGAGGATTTCACCTAAACAGTTTTAAGGCTTGTTACATTTGCTCATGCTTGGTAATCGTATTTGTTTTGATGGGGGTTAAGAATGTACCTATGCCTAAATTTTATTCTCTCATTGCTTCTATATTAGAGGTTACAGTAATATTTTTTTTGAAACCTGTAGAAAATAAAAATAGACCAGTCAATGACTATGAAAAGAAGATTTTTTTAAACAGGATTAAAGTTATCTTATTAGTAATACTTATGCTGGCTATCTTTTGCTATTCTTTTAATGCAGTTAGTTATTTAGATACAATAACTTATACTTTGGGAACTATCCTTATTTCTATGCTACTCGGAAAATTTAGAGAGAAGATAAACAGAGAGAGGTATTGAATAAATTTGAACATATTACTAGTAAGTGAAAATGATAGTATCCGAAATCAAACAGCCAGGATTTTAAATACACAGGATACTTTAGAAGTATTATCGTTTGAAGGGCTTAATGGCAAAACATATTGGAATTACGATATCTTAATAATAGATTTTGATAAATTAAAAGTAAATAACAGAGATTTCTCTACAATTTTAGAATTAAAATGTAAAGGTAAAATACCAATCCTCGCGCTTCTGGAAGAGAGTAGTGTTTTAGATCAATTTGAAGTACTTGCCCTTGGAGCTGTAGATTACCTTGAGTTACCTGTAGAAGATAATGCCTACAAAGGTAAATTACATGCTCTTTATAAGTGGAAATGGTATTATAATTGGGAGCAGAAAAATTCGTCATTTACTATGCCGAAAGAATGAGAAAATTGTAGAAATAAAATGTTTTAATGCTATTGATGCAATATTGTTTTGTGGCTGCATAAAATTTGCTAAAGGGAACAGAAATGTTATAAAATCTGTTGGGAAATTATTGATAAAGAATGTCACTCATAGTCACGCTCATAGTCATTTTGCAAAACACCAATTTTTAATTATATATTAGGCACACAGGAGGGAATGCAGATGTACATTGGAGATGGCAATATAGGTGATATTATTAAAGTATTACGTAATGAACGGGGCATGACACGTGAACAGTTAGCAGAAAAATCAGAAATAAGCCTTTCACATCTTAACAAAATCGAAGCTGGAATAAAAAAGCCCAGTATTGTTACATATCAAAAAATCATGAATATTCTTCGAGTTGAAATATCCATTCGGGAAGAAGGGGAAACAGAGAAGGGAAAATGCGTTGCAAAGGCAAGGACTATTCTATTGAATCAATCAGAAAACAAGGCAAAATATTTATTGAAAATCTTAGAGTGCGCTGCAGATAACTTAAATTTAGTAGGTTTATAGGTGTTTTGTAAATCTGACAAAATATATTAGAGAGAAGGTATACTTTGCTAGGTAGCAAATTGCGGTTTATTTGAACCTTGCTACGAAAATGAACAAAATAGGTTGCGACAATTGGAAAGATTACAGTTTCAGTGGAACTGGTATAATAGGAGAGCAGTAAAGAGACTGTCAGCATATGCATTGTTTAAGAATATTTAAAGAAAGAGTAGATGAAGTGACGTAGAATTGATTTGAAAAGATATTGACATGTGTAAAATTTGTTTGTAAACTAAATACAGTAAATATTTCAACGTTGTATTATACAATGTTATTGAATGTTTGTTCTAAGAAAAGCTTAGAAGTTAAATTTTTGCAAAAGTATTATTATGTAAGAGTAAGGCATTGATTATTTTTATGAATAATTGGTGTCTTTTTCTTTTGCACAATTATATTGGAGAGAGGAGGAAGGGCGCTAAATGAATGTAAATGGTAGATAGCCGGTACCGTGTCGCTTGCTAGTTTTTGTGAGATAATTACTCTAAAAAAACTAAGGTTTTTCAGGGAGGGCTATCTCATGGATAAAATCACACACAAAGTCCGCTGCGAACAATGGAATAAAATCATAAAAGAATGCCTTGCTAGCGGAATGAATAAAACCGCCTGGTGTAGGGAACATGGTATTTCTGATAAGTCATTCTTTTATTGGCAGCGCCGGCTACGTGAAGAGGCTTATATTTCTACAATAGAGTCTTCTTCACCTCCAGCAGTCAAATCTGTAAGTATACCTGCAGACCCATCAGTTGATTTTGTTGAATTAAGGTTACCTGAACAATCCGTCGTATCATCAGCTGCATTCAGGCCAGATGTGATCATTCGAAAGGACTCCTTTTCGATAGAGATTTCAAACACTGCTTCTGCGGAACTTCTAAGCAGGATCGGAGGCCTTTTACATGCTGAATGATGCAACTGGTTTTGACAAGATTTTTATCGCAACAGGATACACCGATTTAAGGCGTGGGATTGACGGCTTAGCATCCACTATTAAATATCAATTCGAACTGGATCCTTTCCAGAAAAACATCCTGTTTCTTTTCTGTGGCAAACGTACCGACAGAATCAAAGGACTGGTTTGGGAAGGATTATCCGCAGCCTTTTGTTATCCGCATATTTCTTCCTTTTATACTAAGATATGCTCGTTTCCCTGAAAAAAATATGCGGATAAAAATTATCTTAGACCGCAGATGCGGGCAAGTTC
>ERZ1643250.783-NODE-783-length-31119-cov-7.101436_pt1 | contig 31119 bp, 26 predicted proteins | sample MGYA00579262_ERZ1643250 | MGnify/ENA primary metagenome ERZ1643250 (study PRJEB29033, sample SAMEA4952265) | chicken gut metagenome | biome: Broiler Chicken; feature: Gastrointestinal Tract; material: Caecum | place: Ireland | collected 2018 | study: Broiler... | reverse complement strand
GCCACACCAAAGGCCATAATCGAAAGACCCACGAGAAGAAGCAGATACCGCTTCGTAATATAAACAGGTAATTTGTCCAATTTCCCTCATTCCTTTCATACTGAATATCACAAACAGGCTCGGCACCTGAGATGCCGGGCCTCCGATTACTGTTCTTCCTTCCTCCGCTTCTCCGGGCCCTATATGATTATGCCGCGCTTGTACGGTGGAGCTGTTCTCTTTTCAAAGCCTGCTCATACTCTTTTAATTTCTGCCGTGCTTCCGGCCCCATATTCTGAGGAATCTGGATCTCTATCACTGCATACTGATCGCCTCTTACGGACGGATTGCTCATGGAGGCAACGCCCTTTCCTTTCAGGCGGAGTTTGGTTCCGGGCTGTGTGCCTTCCTTGATCTTGCACACTACATCCCCGTAAATCGTCTGGATTCTGGCTTCTCCGCCAAATACCGCCGTAGTATACGGAATTCGGACTGTGGTCTATATATCCATGCCTTTTCTGCTGAATCCCGGTTTCTCCAGAACCGTCACTTTCAGAAGCAGGTCGCCCGGCTGTCCGCCGCCGCTTCCGGGCATGCCTTTTCCTCTCAGGCGGATAGACTTGCCCGACTCAATTCCGGCAGGGATCTTAATCTCAAGGGACTGTTCTTTCCCGTCAGAGCCTCGCAGATGGATCCGCTTCGTTCCGCCCAGCACTGCCTCGTCGAAGGTTACCTCTATATCTGCGTGAAGGTCTTCTCCCTTCATCTGGAAGCCTCCGCCGCCATATCCGCTGAATCCGCCTCTGGCGCCGCCGGTACGGCCGCTGCTGAAATTACCGTTCTGAAAGCCACTGTTCTGAAAACCGCCGCCCCAGAAGCCGCCGGATGCGTCCTCCGAGCCGCTGCCCCAGAAACTTCTGCCGGATGCGCCACCGGATCTGCTGCCTGACGCGCCGCCTGATCCGCTGCCTGTAAATGCATCTCCGAATATACTGCGAAGGAAGTCATCCATATCTTCTCCGCCTTCAAAATGGAATTCCTGATAGCTGCCGCCCGGTCCATAAGACTGACGGTAAGTTCTTCCGCCCTGTCCGCCGAAGCCGCCGGACTGCGGTCCGCCTTCCTCAAAAGCGGCATGACCGAACTGGTCATACAGTTTTCTCTTTTTGTCATCGCTTAACACATTATAAGCTTCTGTAACCTCTTTAAATTTCTCTTCTGCCTGTGCGTTGCCCGAGTTACTGTCCGGATGGTACTTTTTTGCCAGCTTTCTGTAAGCCTTTTTTATAGCCGCGTCATCCGCTCCCCTGCTGACGCCCAGCACATCATAATAATCTCGCTTTGCGCTCATTCTGTTCACCCTCCTTCACAGTATTGTCTAAGAAAAACGAGAAACCTTATTGCCGGCCTCTCGCTCCCTCTCTTTCTATTATTATATACTATATCATCAAACTTGAAATTCTCGGTGTTCTATTTGTAATATAACACCTATTTTTCGTTCTGTCAAGAATATCATCGAAGAAGATGTTTCTTTTTTGTTTCCTTTCTGTTAATTTTTCTTTTTCTTCTGTCTGACACATTGACAGAAAAACTTAAGTTCTATATACTTTCTTCTATCGGCTTTTCGGAATAATGCCGGATATGCGCCTGCATTGTACACGATGTTCAGCGATATGTTTCACACCGTTTCCTCCCGGAGCCGTGATGCACATTTTCAACCATGTTTATGAAAAAGGAAGATACATATGAATTCAGAAAGTAAATCAGAAAATAAAATTTTAACTGTGCCTAATCTGCTCTCTTTATTCCGGCTGCTCCTCATCCCGGTTATTGTCTGGCTGTACTGGTTCCAAAAGGACTATTTTCTCGCCGGAGCCCTGCTGATTCTTTCAGGCCTTACAGACTTGGCAGACGGCTATATTGCAAGGCATTTTAACGCGGTCAGCAATGTAGGCAAAATACTCGATCCCATAGCAGACAAGCTGACCCAGGCAGCCATGCTTTTCTGCCTTGTCACGCGTTTTCCTCTTATGGCGGCGCCCTTTGGATTTCTTGTTATAAAAGAGCTCTTCATCGGCACGACCGGCCTGCTGATGATTCGCAAAACAGGGAAAGTTGTGGGAGCGGATTTCCATGGGAAAGTGGCAACCACACTCCTCTATGCTATGATGATACTCCACATTTTCTGGATTGATATTACCCCGGAGATTTCTGCCGTGACCATCGTCATCTGTCTCATCTCGATGGCATTTACCCTGCTTGTATATGGAAACAGAAATATGAGGGTCCTCCAGGGACAGGATGAGTTATCTGAAAAAAAGGGAACAAAAAAATAAATCCCCCTTGACAGCGGTGTTATACTATAGGTGTAACATAAAAATACACTTAACAATACCTATTTGTCTTACGTTCATATCCACTCACTATACAAGGGAAGCCCCGGTCGATAAAGAGTAAATTTTGAGGCGTATATGCCCTTGTATAAAGAGAGTGCACGAACATAATCGCAAAGTTGAAGGCTGCTAAGCGTGATTCAGTGATTGGAGGAAAAGATAAATGAATACTTTAAAAGCTGAAAAAAGAGACATGACAATCAAAGCCAGGAAACTAAGACGCGAAGGATTTGTTACGGGATGTATATTCGGCCGCGAACTGGCAGAGTCCATTCCGCTGAAAATGGAGAAAGCTTCCGTAGACCGTCTTCTCAAAACAGAAGGGAAAGGCGGACAGGTTATGCTGGACGTAGACGGCACAACATACAACGCGCTGATCAAAGAAGTTGACTTCAACCCGCTGAAGGGAACCATTGACGAGATAGATTTTCAGGCGCTGGTAAGCGGTGAAAAAGTACACTCTACAGCAGAAATCCACCTGGTCAACCATGAAAAGCTAGCTGCCGGCGTAGCCCAGCAGATGCTCCACGAAGTATCTTTCAAAGCTCTTCCGGCCGCGCTGGTTGATAAAATACAGATTGATATCGGCGATATGAAAGTTGGCGACACTCTCAAAGTAAAAGATCTGGACATCGCCAATAATAACGAAGTAGATCTGACTACAGACCCGGAAGACGTAGTAGTAACCATCACAGAAGTACATGGCGCCGCAGCACCTGAAGATGGGGCAGAGGGAGAAGTCACAGTAGAATAGGGGTCAGTCCCCTTTTGCACAAGGATTCTGAATATTCAGATATCTTTGACAAAAGGGGACTGACCCTTTTTAAAACGGCCCATATCCGATCCCATAAGCGATCATTACAAGTACAAAAGCACTGACTATGAATCCCAGATATATCTTCCAGCAAAATTTCAGCCAGGAACCGTAATCGACTCCGCACATGGACAACTGGATCGCTGCGCTTCCCGGCCAGAAGCTGTTGGTAATGCCGTCGCCGTACTGGTAAGTGAGCACCAGAACCTGCTGGTTGATATTGAGAATCTTTCCAAGTGGCTGAAGGATCGGCATGACGATAACTGCCTTTCCGCTTCCCGACACCACCAGAAAATTGAACAGTGTGACAAACAAAAATATAATGAGGAGCGCAAGGATGGCGCTCTTATTTTCCAAAAGCTGAGCCATGCCATGCACGATCGTATCCATAATGCAGGCCTGATTCATCAGCACGACTACCGACTGGGCAAGCCCTACGGCAAATGCAGCGGCAAATACCCTGACCGCGCCTTTACAGAAGAGCTGGCACGCTTCGCTTGGCCCGAACTGAAAGATCACCGCCAGCAGAATTCCCATGATCACATAGATTGCCGCAATCTGCGGAAACGACCACCCCAGCCGTATACATCCGTATCCCTGAGCGACAATAATCCCAAGGAACACAAGAAGCCCCAGTGCTTTCCTGACAGTCATCTTCTCCCCGTCTGCCGCCTGATTTTCGGCTTTTTGATTTATGTACTCGTCTTTCATCAGGCTGAGTCCTGGATTTTTCTTTATTTTCCGGCAGTATGCATAAAGCCCTGCCAGGCCGATCACATAAAAGACGGCCAGCCCTGCGGCGCGGAATCCAATTCCCGAAAACAAAGGCAGTCCCACGATCTGTTGGGCCACTCCGGTGGTAAATGTGTTCATCAGGCCGGAGGTAAATCCCACCGTGCTCCCCACGATCGCAAGTCCGGCTCCCACCATTCGGTCATACCCCAGAGCAAATCCGATCGTCACTGCCAGCGGATAGAATGGATACGCCGCCTCTCCATAGCCCAGCACGCCAAAAATCACGAAAACCGTATAAAAAATGCATACCACAGAAAATTCTTTTCCCTTTGTCTTTTTCAGGATCGCGCTGATGCCGGCCCCGAAGGCTCCGCTGACCTCCAGGAGATAGATCATTCCTGAACTGATAAAAAGCGTTCCCATAATTGTAGCGCCGTTTACAAATCCAGTGTAAATGGACTCAAAATAGTCCATAAATGTGATTGGATTTTCATTTTCCACATAAGAAAATGTATCCGGATCGATCACCGTAATTCCTGCGGCGTCCTCGAACCGCTCATACATTCCGCTGGGTATGATGTAAGACAGCACAACAATAAACAGCATAATAGCCAGAAGAATGATAAATACATGAGGCATATGAAAGCCCTTTTTCTCTGTTTTCTGTTTCATTTTCAGTTCGTCCTCCTATATTCTCTCAGCCAGGACGCCGCTACATTGGCATGTACCGCCGCACCGACGGGCAGCACAGATTCATCCAGTACCATGCGCGGGCTGTGGAGCGAGGCATTTCCCGGCGTTCCTGCCCCGATAAACGCAAACATCCCCGGAACCTTTTCCGTTACATATCCGAAATCCTCTGTTCCAGTCATCGGCAGAATCTCAGACACCTTATCTTCTCCCACGATTTCCTGGATATACGGTACCGCCGCCCGGCAGAACACCTCGTCCGTCCATGTGCAGGGCGTGTGAAATACCGTCAGTTCATACTCCCCATTCCACGCTTTCACATAATGGTCGATTACTTCCGGGATCCGCCTCGTCAGATGAGCCGCTGCCTTTACATCCTGCGTGCGCAGGCCGATGTGGAGCTCCGCCTCGTCAGGAATGATATTGACTGCCGTCCCTCCTTTTGCCACTCCGCAGGTCAGCGCCACTGCAGCAGACGGATCTGCTTCCCGCGTGGCAAGAAGATTGACCGCCTGATAAAGCTGATTCATAATCATCAGCGGATCCGTGCAGAGCTGGGGCTGAGAGCTGTGTCCTCCCTTTCCTTTGATTTTCACGATAAATGTATCCAGTGAAGAGGAATTTACACCAATGGAGTAGCCAACCTGCCCCACACGGTCCACAGACTGGACATGGAGTCCGAAAGCCGCATCCGGCCTTGGATTTTCCAGGGCGCCGTTTTCTACCATGATCCGGGCCCCCGCCCCTGTTTCCTCTCCCGGCTGGAACATCAGTTTTACCGTTCCCTGAAGATCTGATTCCATTTCTTTTAGGATCTGCGCCGCCCCCAGGAGCATAGCCGCATGACTGTCGTGGCCGCACATATGGCTGCATCCGCTTTCCGAGCGGAACTCCAGGCTGTTTTCCTCCCGCACAGGAAGCGCATCCATATCTGCCCGCAGCAAAATGCAGGGCTCTCCCTGTCCGATCACAGCCGTCACCCCCGTGGCTCTCTCCATACGCGGGAAGCCGGCGCTCACATAGTCTTTTATCATCTTCTCCGGCAGAGGTCCGCCGCATGGCTGCCAGGAAATCCCCATCTCGTCCAGCCGCCTGCAGATATACCGGCTGGTCCTGGGGAGATCAGATTTTCCGACTATGTGCCGCTCACCGCCTGACAAATCTCCTCACTTCTGGTATGATAGTAGAAGCGGTTTAATCAAAGGAGAGTGAAACAATATGTCTGCAAACAGGCAGCTATTTATTAACGGAAAGATTTTTACCTCTGACAGCGGTCGTCCCTACGCGGACGCAATGGCAGTAGAAAACGGGCGTATTATGTGGATCGGGCCCCAGGCGGAAATGCCGGAGGCATTTCGTGCAGCGCCGCCTTCTGCTGTGAATGCAGAAGCCCCGGAAGTCACAGATCTGGGCGGCAGACGGGTGATCCCGGGATTTATCGACGCTCATATGCACCCGGTCATGCTGGCGGATATGCGAAAACAGATCACCGTCATGCCGCCTGAGATCAATTCCATAGAAGAACTTAAAACAGCCATACAAAAACGCCGTTGTGAGCAGCGCCGGGGAGAGTGGATCAGCGGCTGGGGCTACGATGAACACGGGCTGAAGGAACAGCGCTCTCCCACCAGATATGATCTGGATCAGGCCTGCAGCGATTCCCCGGTTTATATGCTGCGCACCTGCGCACACATATGCTGTGTCAACAGCATGGCGCTGAAACTGGCAGGCATTGACCGAAATACGCCGGATCCGCCGGGCGGCGAGATCGAGCGCAGCGAAGACGGCGAACCGACAGGCGTTCTCAGGGAAAACGCCCGCAGCCTTGTCTCCGTCCTTCTCCCTCCCGAATCCCGGGAGCAGAAAATCCAGAACATTCTGGAACTGGGGGAACTCCTCACCTCCCAGGGGATCACGGCTATCTGTGATATGGGCAATCTTGACCGGGAAGACAATTTCCCGATCTATAAGGCTGCGGAGGAGAGAGGATTTCACCAGCATGTGGGGGTTTATTATATGTGGGATTTCTTCGCCGACGACAAAGATTTTCATATTCCGCCGGAATATCTGGATCGGAAACAGAACATCTTTGCCGCAGGGCTTAAACTGATCGGAGACGGGAGCGTTTCGGGCCGCACAGCATGGATGGACCGGCCTTATCCGGGCTCCGGAGGAGACTGCGGCATCTCTGTGTGCAGCGACAGCCTTGTAGAATCTGCAGTTTCTTTCTGCAAAGAAAATCACTGCCAGCTTTCTATGCACGCCATGGGCGGACGGGCGATTTCCCGAATGGTCGACCGTGCCTGCAGGGAGGCAGGCTGGACTTTGGAAGGCATCCCCTATGTCCGTATTGAGCACGCTACCGATCCGTCAGACGACAGCCTTGAGAAAGCGGCAGCACACGGGATCTCTCTTGTAACGCAGCCCATCTTTCTCTATGCGGAGAGCAGAAGCTATCTGGACAATCTGGGCGGCGAATGGACAAAGCAGTGCTATCCCATCCGCCACATTCTTGATAAAGGGGTCACTCTGGGATTTTCCACGGACGCCCCCGCCACCTTCTGGGCTGTACCCTCAGATCCATTTCCCGGTATCAAGCTGGCTGTCACCCGGACTGCGGCTGACGGCACTGACTGCGGAAAAGGACAGGCTATAGACGTAGAAACAGCCGTCACGCTTTATACGGCCGGAGCGGCACAGGCCGCTGGATTCCCAGAACTGGGGAGGCTGCTTCCCGGTTACCATGCAGATTTCGCCGTGCTAAGCGATGACATCCTGAACATTCCCCCGGAAGAGATCGACCAGATCCGGGTCGAAGAGACCTACATCGGCGGAAAATGCGTTTACCGCCGAATACCGCAGCAATGATGCAGGACACGCCTGCGGGCAGTTCACGGCCAGATCATTAATGAGGCGAATCTATAAAACAAAGATATAAAATGAGAAAAGAGGAATAAATATGTTTGAATTACCCAGATACAAAAAACCGGATTTCTCAGATCCAAAGTATGTCAATGCCCCTGATGCTGCATGGGAAGAAGTCGCATCAGACGGCGTAGCGCCGGAAAACTATCACAGTACTTCCATGTACCCGGAATATTTTAAGATCAACGGGATATGGACGCTGGCAGAAGAAAGCCGTATGGATTCCAGCGTTGTCCTTCGGGATAACGGCAGACTGGACGTGGTGGAAAACCGCAATCTGAAAAAGGGAGACAAAGTGATCCTGGGCCGCACGGAAAACGGGGAAGAAGGTATCTACCTGCACAGCGCCGGTTTTGAATCGCCGGACGAGACAGAAAGCGACCAGTTCGTCTTTCGTCAGGGCCGCAGCCGGGAGACATCCTTTGCCAGGGACTATGACCGCCTGTTTGAACTGCTCAAATACGAAAAAGAACATGGAAATATCCTTTGGGTCATGGGTCCTGCCTTCTCGTTTGACGCGGACGCCAGAAGAGCCATGCAGGCCATGGTAGAAAACGGCTATGTGGACGGACTCATGGCGGGAAATGCCCTGGCTACCCACGATCTGGAAGGCTCCATGTTCCACACTGCCCTGGGCCAGGATATCTACACCCAGAAATCCCACCCCAACGGCCACTATAACCATCTGGACGTGATCAACCGTGTGCGGAAAAGCGGTTCCATCGCTCAGTTTGTGGATGACTATAACATAGATAACGGCATCATGTACAGCTGTGTAAAACACGACATTCCCTTTGTCCTGACAGGCTCCATCCGCGACGACGGTCCCCTTCCGGAAGTGATCGGCGACGCCTATGCCGGACAGACGGCAATGCGCGGTATGGTAAAAAAAGCGACGACCGTCATCTGCCTTGCCACTATGCTCCACACGATTGCCACCGGGAACATGACCCCCTCCTACCGCGTTCTGGAGGACGGGACCGTCCGTCCGGTCTTTCTCTACACGGTGGATGCCGATGAATTTGTAGTAAACAAACTGCTCGACAGAGGCAGCCTCGCCGCTACGACCATCGTCACTAACGTACAGGACTTCATAATGATCGTGGCTAAGGGACTTGGAATCTTATAAATAGGACAGCCCTTAAATTTGGATATAAATCACCGGAAGTGCAAAAAGGCGCCGGGCGGAGATGGTGTGACACTGCAACTCCGCCCGCGCTTCTTTCCATATACAAATGTAAGTTAGTTCTATTTTCTCACCAGGATTTCGTAACTCTGGCGGAATTTCCCTCCCGGTTCCACTTTGTTCACACCGGGTTTTTCGGAAAGTTCGGATGCAAACCCCACATCATCGCATCTCCCCATCCAGGGCTCCAGACAGACAAAAGGAGCGTCCTTTACAGACCAGATGCCAAAGCTGGGGAATCCCGGACATTTTAGCCCCACGTAAGGTGTGCGGTCTTTCCGGCACAGCCACACTTCTCTGATCTGTCCGCCGTCAAAGATCAGGGCGTCGTTCTCAAACATTTCCTCGGAAACCGGAGCATATCCCTGTTCCAGGCTAAGTTCATATGTGCGGGTCGGATCAGCCGCTGCCTGGGGAAAATCGATAAGAATATATTCAGCCTTTTCCATTCCCGGGAACCACAGCAGATAATCGGATTTTTTCTCGCCTGCCTGCGCGAAGCGAAACGCGGGATGCCCTCCGATCGTAAAATATATCGTTTCATCTGAAGGATTTTTCACTTCCCACTGCACCTGTATCCGGTCTTCCATCAGCGTATATGTGATAACCAGTTCAAAATCAAAAGGATATACTTCCTTTGTCTCCTCCGTCGAGGCAAAGAGAAATGACGCCGAGTCTTTTGCCGACGAGATACAGCGGAACATATTATCCCTTGCAAAGCCATGCTGGGAGGTTGGATAATGGGTTCCGTTGATCAGAACAGTGTTTTTGTACGTCTTTCCCACGTTGGGGAACAGTACCGGAGAATGGCGCTTCCAGAACGCCGGATCTCCCTCCCACAAAATATCGAGCTCTGCCTTTTTATCATATACCCGGGTCAACTCTGCCCCTAATTCCGCTATTTCTACGCAGAATCTCTCATTTTCCAGCCTCATGCTCCCTTCCTCCTTTTCTTTTGGCTCTTATTCCTGTTATTTTCCCCTTATTCAGCGCTTTCCTCCGCGCTGCCGCCCGACTGCTCGACCTGAACACACTGGTCTACCAGATAATCCATGACAACATTCTGGCGGATTACCTCTTTCAAAAGTTCCTCTCCCACAGATTCCACGTAGCCTTCCACATCTGTCGTCCCCGACATGGCGGCATACCTGGCCGCCGCTTCCTGGTACTCCTCTTCCGACGGCTCCAGCTTCTTCTTATCAGCCAGGAGTTTGACTGCTTCTTTCATCTTTACTGTATTCTGAGCCGATTCTTTCACCTGTCTGTCAAATTCCTCCGTAGATATGCCCATATAATTTACGATAAAGGTGTCCATATCTACCCCCATGCTGACCGCGTACTGCTGCCAGTAAGTCTCCAAATTCGTGATCTCCGCTTCCACTTCACCCTCTGGATATTTGTCAGCCACAACCTGCTCAAGGAACGCATCCTGCATCTCTTCCGCCAGTTTCTGATCCACACAGAACTGCCGCACTTCTTCCTTGTACTCATCTACGGTATCGGACTCTTCGCTGTTTTCCTTCACCCACTCGTCTGTGAGCTCCGGCACCTCTGACGTATACACCTCATTGAGCACGATGTGAAAATCTGCCACAACACCGGACATCTCCGGGTTGCTGCTGTACTCTTCGGGGAACTGCACCTGAATGTCAAATTCTTCTCCTGCTTTATGCCCTTCAATCTGCTCTTCAAATCCGGCATACTCTTCCGTAGCCCCGATCATCAGCCCCGAGCCAAGCTGCAGTTCATATCCTTCCGCTGAGCCGCCGCTGAATTCTTCACCGTCAATAGAGCCTGTAAAGTCAATATTTACCATATCTCCTTCCTGTGCCCCTCTGTCTGTTATGTTCTCTCTCTTCACGCCCATCTGAAGACGCAGCTGAATCTCCGTTTCAACCTCTTCATCTGTCACGTCCTCCGGGAGCACCTGGGGAACCTCAATCCCTTTGTACTGCTTTATTGACACATATTCATTTGCGAGTCCCGTAGAGCATCCGGCAAGAGAGGCTGCCAGAGCGCCTGCCATTAATACTGCGATTATTTTTCTCTTCATCTTTTTTCTCCTTTTTCTGTCTTATATATTTTTCTGTATTTTATTTTAAAGAAGCGGCGAAAGCAGGCGGGAAAACTGTTCCTTTGCCTTTATCATAAGGCCGCGTTCATCGTATACTTTTCTCGTAACATGAGTACACTGGGTCATATCATTTTCAAAGGCCCGCTCCAGCCGATGCACAGTCCGTTCACTGTAGATCACGGCATTCACTTCAAAATTCAGGCCAAAGCTGCGGATATCCATATTCGCCGTACCCACACATGCTACCAGACCGTCCACGGTCAGCGTCTTTGCATGGAGGAAGCCGTTGTTGTACACATAACATTTTGCTCCCGCGGCCACCATATCTCCGATGTACGAGTATGTAGCCCAGTACACAAATGGATGATCCGGCTTACAGGGCACCATGATGCGCACGTCAATCCCGGAACGGCTGGCAATCTTCAGGGCGTCAAATATGGATTCATCCGGTATAAAATAAGGCGTCTGGATGTAGACGTGATCCTTTGCGCTGTGTATCAGACGCAGATAATTGTCATGGATCGTCTTGATCTGCGAGTCAGGGCCGCTGGATATGATCTGAACCGGATCCCGGCCGCTGCGCACATACTCGGGGATCTCAAACAGCCTGTCTTCCAGGAACAGGTTCTCTTTGGCCGCATAATTCCAGTCCAGCACAAAGCGTACCGCCAGAGATGTCACCGCCGCCCCCTCGATGCACAGATGGGTGTCCCTCCAGTAACCGAACTTTTTATCTCTTCCAAGATATTCCCTTCCTACGTTAAATCCTCCCACAAAGCCGATCCTGCCGTCGATGACAACAATCTTTCTGTGATTTCTGTAATTTACACGCAGCTGAAGCTGCCCCAGCAGCGCCGGGAAAAATTCCGCCACCATGATTCCTTCCCGCTCCAGCCGTTCCCAGTCTTTGTTATGCATGGTCCTGCAGCCCATACTGTCAAAAAGCACCCGGACTTCCACGCCCTCCCGTGCCTTCTGGATCAGCACCTTTTCAATCTCCTGCCACAGTTCGTCGCTGCGGATGATGTAATACTGCAGGTGGATGTATCTTCTGGCCTGCTTCATTTCCTCGATCAGCGCCCGGAATTTTGCTTTTCCATCCGTATAGATCCGGATGTCATTATTATCCGTGAGCACGGCTTCCCCGGCTTCCAGATTGTAAAGGATCAGATCTTTAAATCGCGACAGTTCCGGATTTGCCAGCCGCAGCCGTTTGTTATATATCGTTTCCTCCTGCCGCCGGACGGCATACTTTAACTCGCCTTCTATCTCTTTCGCCTTGAACATCCTGCTCTTGTGGAAGTCCTGGCCGATCACCAGATAGAGGAGGAATCCCAGGATCGGTATAAAATACATCAGAAGGAGCCATGTCCATACTGTCTGCGGCGATCTTCTCTGAAAGAACACAATGATAAGCGCAAGGAAGATATTAATGATGACCAGATTATCCATAATAAAATTATAAACTGTCACCACTCCGCTCCAAATTGTTTCTGCCATATAGTAAACTCCTTTTTTTCTGTGATCGCGCCGTCTGAAAATTACTGTTTGCAATTAGCCGGCAAAAAACCACTATACACAGTATACTCGTTTTCCCTCTGAAAAGTAACCCCTAAAATGTTTTTCTAACAGTTCAGCCATCTGTCATCAGGAGACGGCTTTATGCTTGCATAAGAATCCGTCTCCTGATGCGCAGATGGGCTGAGCGCCAATCTATGAGGAAACCAGCGGCGCCAGCCGCAGTAAGCACGCAGTGCAGTTTCCCGAATGGCGCGGGCTGAACTGTTACATATTAATCGGATAGGGGAGCTGTTACACTTGCACATCAGGGAAAACAATGGTACAATACTACAAGCATAACAGCAAAATACGAAAGTTTAGGAGGGGTTATTGTGTGGATTGCGGTAATCGTGATCATCGTCATACTGATCGCGGCATGCATTGTTTTGTATATTCTGGGTAAAAAAGCCGAGAAGAAACAGGCTGAACAGAAAGAGCAGATGGATGCTGTTGCACAGACGCTCAGTATGTTGATCATTGATAAAAAGAAAATGAAACTCAAAGAGGCCGGACTGCCTGCCGTGGTTCTGGAAAATACGCCGAAATACCTCAGGCGTACAAAGATACCGGTCGTTAAGGCAAAAGTCGGCCCGAAAATAATGACCCTGATGTGCGACACACGTGTATTTGAAGTACTCCCGGTTAAAAAAGAAGTAAAAGCAGTCGTAAGCGGACTTTACATAACCGGACTCAAAAGTGTCAGAGGCGGCTCGATCGAAGCGCCCAAAAAGAAAAAGGGATTTTTTGCACGGCTCAGGAACAAATAAAAGATGCTGTGGAAACTGCCTGGTCTGATTCCAGGATCTGTTTCCACAGCACTTTTATTTTATATGATCTTAACTGAGCACGGAAAACTCCCCGCTGTTTTTCGATACGATATCCAGCTTTATTTTACAGTCAGCCAGAGGCTCATGGTTGACATCCAGCTCATAGTCAACTTTCACATTGATCCTGTCATCCCCCACACTGATCTCCATGTTCCTCGTGTTTACCCCGACAAGCATCTGACCGTAAGGGGTGCGGTAATAGGTCAGATTCTTCCTGTTCTTTTCAAACACCATATGGGAACCTGTCAGCCCGCTCTTCACGATCTCCACACTGTCTGTTCCGGTGATCTTAATTCTGTTTTTTATCGTTCCGGCCATTCCCTCCAGCACTTCATCATAAATAATATAGTGCTTTCCGCCTTTAAAATAATAGCTGGCGGGCGTCACGACCTCAATCTCATCGCCGTCATATTCCTGCTCTGTCATCCTGTCGTCAGGCTCTGACATTATATTAATGTGATGTCCTGAAATACTGACTAATACATCTTTCGTCATGTCCTAAAATTCCTCTATATTTACCACATTTGTGGTGGGCACGTCAAAAGGCATTACCGTGTTTGCAAATCTGCGGAATTTTTCCGCCGCATCACTTACATAAAAAGAGTAAACGCTGTGCTGTCCCTGTCTGCCGTCGTTGGCCATATCCCGCTCACGGAGCAGTTTTTTCAGATCCATTGCCGTCTCATACGCAGGATTCACGATCTGTATTTTGTCCCCCATATAATCACGGATTTTCGAGCGCAGAAGAGGGTAATGAGTACATCCCAGTATCATAGCGTCAATATCCGTATTTTTCATAGGTTCCAGATAATATTCGATCACTTCCCGCGTGACTATATGCTCCTTGAACCCCTCTTCTACAAGAGGCACAAAAAGCGGACAGGCTTTCTCGATAACAGTGATATCCTGAGCCATCTCATGGATGACCCTGGTATACATTCCGCTCTGTACAGTGGCGTCTGTCCCTACAACCCCCACCTTCCGGTTTCTGGTCGCTTCTACCGCGGCCCTTGCCCCCGGCACGACCACGCCCATAACCGGTATGTCAAACTCATCCCGGACCGCATCCAGGGCAAGCGCGCTTGCGGTATTGCACGCGATCACGATCGCTTTTACCTGCTTGGTCTTCAGGAAGCGGATGATCTGCTCTGAAAAGCGGATAATTGTATTCTGGGACTTGCTCCCGTACGGAACGCGGGCCGTGTCCCCAAAATATACAATATTTTCATCCGGAAGCTGCCGGGAAATCTCCCTGGCAACTGTCAAGCCGCCCACGCCGGAATCAAAGACCCCGACCGGAGCTGTCTTCCTGCTCTCTGTACTCACGTTTTCCAATCTCCTTTAAACCCGCCGCAGGCATACTGCCGCCGGCTTCTTCCGCCGGTATGTCCGGCTTTCTAAATATCCTCCGGCTTACAGAGCCAGTGTCTTTGCAACGTCATACTGATACTGAGGGATTGCCTTCTTCATGGCAAGCGCTTCCTCAATATCAAAGTCCACATACTCTCCATTCTTGTAACCCACAACACGGTTTGTTTTTCCCTGGCAGAGAAGATCCACTGCCATCGCTCCCATTATAGAAGCGTAAACTCTGTCCTTACATGTAGGACTTCCGCCGCGCTGCATGTGCCCCAGGATCGTAGCTCTCGTCTCAATTCCGGTAGCCTCTTCAATTCTCTTTGCCATATTGATGGAATCACCGATTCCCTCTGCATTTATGATAATATAATTTTTCTTGCCACGTTTCTTATTTGCCATGATGTCGGCTATGATCGCAGCCTCGTCATAATCGTGCTCTTCCGGCATCAGTATGCGCTCTGCGCCGTTGGCAATACCGCACCACAGCGCCAGATAGCCTGCGTCACGGCCCATAACCTCAATAATGCTGCAGCGCTCATGGGAGGTCGATGTATCGCGCACCTTGTCGATTGCCTCCATAGCTGTATTTACAGCCGTATCAAACCCGATCGTATAATCGGTACAGGCAATATCAAGATCGATCGTTCCCGGTACGCCTACCGTGTTCACGCCCAGGTTTGCAAGCTTCTGTGCACCTGCAAAAGAACCGTCTCCTCCGATAACCACCAGGCCGTCAATTCCATATTTTTTACAAATAGCCGCAGCTTTCTGCTGACCTTCCACTGTACGCATAGACTGACATCTTGCCGTCTGGAGAATCGTACCTCCACGCTGAATCGTATCGGATACGTCGCGGGCCGACAGATCAATGATCTCCTCCTTCAAAAGGCCGTGATAACCTCTGCGGATTCCGCGGACTTTTAATCCCCGTGAAAGCGCTGTCCTGACGACTGCGCGGATTGCCGCGTTCATTCCCGGAGCGTCTCCTCCACTTGTAAGAACTCCGATCGTACGGATGCTGTCTTCAATCTCATCCAAATATCTTTCTTTGTCATTCATAAAGTTTTCTGCCATCTTATTTTCCCACCTTTCTACTGAAAATCAGATAAATGCCAAACCCCAAATTATTCTACCTTATTTAGAAATGGTTTTCAATAGCTTTTTCAACCACTTTCACCCGGCTTTCTCCAAAATGATTCATGAGTCTGCTCAAAACCTGCGGGTTTATCTGTATATTCCGGTTTTTCGGGAGGCGCTTTACAGCCCGTTCCTTTGCACAGTATATGATCACCTCGTCATCGCCTTCGGAGTCTGCCAGGTAGCCGTATACGATCTGTTCCGCGTCCAGATACGACGCCTTATCCGGGAATTGAATCCACAGTTCTCTCTTTGTCTGTTCAAAAGGGATCACCTTTTCACAGATCAGTTTGCTTGCCTTTTCGTCTTCTTCAGACACGCGTCCACGTATAAAGACCTTGCTGTCTGTTTCCAGATAATCTCTGTTTTTTTCATAATCCCGCGGGAAAACCACGACTTCGACTGTACCCAGCAGGTCTTCTACAGTGACAAATGCCATCATCTGGTTGGTCTTTGTGTGTTTCACGGTCTTCTCTGTGATCATGCCGCCTATGATCTCTCTGGCTCCATCCCTCACCTTCGTCCTGCCGGTCTCGTCATCCGGCTGAAAATCAGCGGTAGTAGCCGAGATTACCTTCCGCCATTTCTCTTCATATTCTTCCAGCGGATGTCCGCTGATATAGATGCCCAGCACTTCCTTTTCAAATGCGAGGAGATTTTCCTTGGAATATTCTCCCACATCCGGCATACGGATCAGGAAGTCATCCTTCTGACCTTCCGGCGCCATATCAAACAGGCTCATCTGTCCGGCCATGGAGTATTTTTTCTCCTGGTTTACATGATCCACGATCTGAATATAGATACTCATAAACTGTTTTCGCGTCCCGCCCAGCGTATCCAGAGCCCCTGCCTTGATAAAATTCTCGATGGTCCTCTTGTTGAGTATCTCTTTCGGCGAGAGCCTGGTAATAAAGTCCTCCAGATTCCGGTACGGCCCGCATGCTTCCCGTTCCTCCACGACTGCCTGGATCACCGGCCTTCCGATGCTTTTGATCGCGGCAAGCCCGTAGCGGATATTTCCGTCGTCAACAGAGAAATCCGCCACGCCTTTATTAATATCCGGCGGCAGAATACGGATGTCCATCTGGCGGCAGGCATATATATATTCTGACACCTTTGACGGGTTTTCAATCACCGACGTCATAAGCGCCGCCATAAATTCCACCGGATAATAGTATTTCAGCCACGCGGTCTGATATGCAACCACCGCATAGGCAGCTGCATGGGATTTGTTGAAGGCATACTTGGCAAAGTCGATCATTTCATCATAGATCTTGTTCGCCGTTTTCTCGTCAATGCCGTTTTTGATACAGCCGGGAACATTTGCCTCCTCGTCTCCGTAGACAAAGATCTGGCGCTCTTTCTGCATCACGTCTCCCTTTTTCTTGGACATGGCGCGGCGCAGAAGATCGCTGCGTCCCAGCGTATATCCAGCCAGATCCCGGACGATCTGCATTACCTGCTCCTGGTACACGATACATCCATAGGTGGGCTTGAGGATAGGCTCCAGCTGAGGGCAGTCATAGGTAATGGAAGACGCGTCGTTTTTCCCCCGTATATACTGGGGAATAAAGTCCATCGGGCCGGGACGGTACAGAGAAATACCTGCAATGATATCTTCCAGGCTGTGGGGTTTGAGTTCCTTCATAAAGCTTTTCATCCCCGCACTCTCAAGCTGGAAGATTCCATCGGTCTTTCCTGTTCCGATATAGTTCAGCACGTCCTGGTCATTGTAGTCGATCTTTTCCATATCAAGACCCGGGTCTTTCTTTCTCGCCATCCCCACTGCGTTCTGGATAACGGTAAGTGTACGCAGACCCAGGAAATCCATTTTCAGAAGCCCCAGTTCTTCCAGCGTCGTCATGGTAAACTGAGTCGTTATAGAACCGTCCGCCGCCCGGGACAACGGAACATACTCGTCTACTGATTTCTGGCTGATCACTACGCCTGCAGCATGCATGGAACTGTGCCTTGGCAGCCCCTCCAGACGCTTTGCCATGTCGATCAGGTTCTTCACCTGCTCGTCCGATTCGTAAGTCCTCCGAAGCTCTGGATTTTCCTTAAGCGCCCTGTCAATGGTTATATTCAGTTCCTGAGGGATCATTTTCGCAATACTGTCCACAAAGGCGTAAGGCAGATCCATAACCCGGCCCACATCCCGGATGACTCCCCGGGCGGCCAGGGTTCCGAATGTAACGATCTGCACCACCCGGTCTTTCCCATATTTGCGCACCACATAGTCGATCACTTCCTGCCTTCTCTCAAAACAGAAATCCACGTCGATATCAGGCATGGAAACACGCTCAGGATTGAGGAAACGCTCAAAAAGGAGCTGATACCGGATGGGATCGATGGTGGTGATCCCCAGGCAGTAGGACACAATGCTGCCTGCAGCCGATCCTCTGCCCGGCCCTACAGCGATCCCATGGTCTTTTGCATATTTGATAAAATCCCAGACGATCAGGAAATAGTCTACATACCCCATGTTTTTGATCGTACTGAGTTCATAGTCCAGCCGCTCTTTTAATTCAGCCGACGGGTCGTGATAGCGCTTCTCTAGTCCCTGGTGACAGAGTTTCTGAAGATATTCCCAGGAAGTCATGCCGTCCGGCACATCATATTTGGGCAGCTTGGTCACCCCGAACTCAATCTCCACATGACACCGGTCTGCAATTTTCTGGGTATTATCCAACGCCTGCAGAGCATAGGGAAACAGCTTCTCCATCTCCTCCGGCGACTTGACATAGTATTGTCCGCCCTCATACCGCATCCGGTTTTCATCCGCGAGTTTCTTTCCCGTCTGAATGCACAGAAGGATATCATGGGGCTTCGCGTCCTCCGCGTAAGTGTAATGCACGTCATTTGTAGCCACAAGCCCGATCCCTGTTTCAGCTGACATCTTAAGAAGCTGCTGATTTACCAGAGCCTGATCCGGGATCCCGTGATCCTGAAGTTCCAGGAAATAATTGTCTTCTCCGAAAATATCCCGGTACTCCAGCGCCGTCTTTTTCGCCTCATCATACAGACCTTTTACAATATACCTCTGCACCTCTCCTGCCAGGCAGGCGCTCAGGGCAATGATCCCGCTGTGGTACTCGCGCAGAAGCGCTTTATCCACCCTGGGCTTGTAGTAATAGCCGTCCACAAATCCGCGGGATACAATCTTCATCAGATTTGCATACCCTTCATTATTTTCCGCCAGAAGGACAAGATGGTAATATCTGTCCTCCCCTCCTGTCACTTCCCTGTCAAATCTGGAGTTCGGCGCCACATAGACTTCACATCCGAGAATGGGATTTATCCCATTCTTTTTTGCCTCTCTGTAAAAGTCGATCACCCCGTACATAACCCCGTGATCCGTGATTGCCGCGCTGTCCATCCCAAGTTCTTTGACCCGGGCCACATATTCTTTTATTTTATTTGAGCCGTCCAGCAGACTGTATTCTGTATGAACGTGCAAATGTGCAAAACTCATCCATTCCTCCTGTATCAAGCCTGGCGCGGGCGTCTTTCCCGCATCTGAAAAAGTAAAAGGGCGGTTTCCATCCGGAAACTGCCCTCTGCACTGCCTTTGTTTCACATCCTCCGCTTCGGGAAGCGTCCCGATTCGGTTCAGGTTATCCTGATAACCTTATTTTGCTCCGTTCATCATAAAGTTGATCAGCTTATCTGTGTCCTCCGGCTCGTATGCGATCACTTCCAGTTCCGGGATCTCCCCGTTTGAAAAGATATTTGCCATAGACACATACTGAGAAAGCTTGGATTTCAGGTTCAGTCTGTCTCCCTCGCCTGTAACGAGCTCAACCTTACCCTTGCATGAATCAACAACCTTAAAGAAACCTTCGATGTCTGATATATTCTGAACTTTCATTTTCTCTCCTCCTCTAAGAAGCTTCACGTCACAGTTACTTACAGAAGCGCATTCCCCGCGCTCCTATTGCCTATTATACCCCATTTCCCCGGGATTGCAAGCTTAAATTTGCTTAACATGACGCATCATTTTCAGAACTGTCGCCTCGACATTGTTCACAGTCAGGGTAATATCCTGATGTCTGTCCCGGAATACCCGGAAAACCTTGTATGCAGATCCCTGCCCTGTAAAACTGCCTCCCCGGGAATCGGATATTATCTCCCTACGATCCTTCCTTCTTCAATTCTGATTTTCCCCTGCTTTAACAGGCGTCCCACACCTCTTTTGAAGGCCGCTTTGCTTATCCCGAACTCCCGGCGTATCTCCTCTGGATCTGATCTGTCTGTAAATAAAAGTACGCCTCCGTTTGACTCAAGCTTTTTCAGGATCATCTGCGCGTCTGCATCCATCTGCTCCGGGATTCTCCCCCGAACGCTCAGATCCAGCTTTCCGTCTGCCTTTACCGCAGTTACCCTGGCCTCGATCTCCTGACCGATCTCCAGCCGTCCTGCCGCTTCATTTCGCGGGATCAGAGCGGAAAACTGGTCGTCAACAGCTACAAACGCGCCGTACTCCCTGTTGAGCTCGTATACAGTGCCTTTTACCATATCATTTCTCTTATATGGCGAATCTGTCCGCAGCAGCGGGTAGATCCTCATAGTGGCACACAGTCTCTGGCTTTTATCTATGTAGAGGCTGACCAGACATCTGTCTCCTTTTTCTACTCTGGAAGTCTGCTCCCGAAACGGCAGAAGCAGATCCTTTTCCAGTCCCCAGTCCAGAAATGCGCCTACCCGGCCCACATCAACCACATCCAGCACCGCCAGCTTCCCAAGCGTCAGTTTCGGCTCAGCCGTGGTGGCGATCAATCGGTCGGAAGAGTCCTTATAAAGAAATACTTCTACAGGGTCGCCCGGCTCAATCCCCCCCGGAACCTGCTTTTTCGGAAGAAGCACTCCCTGCACGTCATCTCCCAGATATACGCCAAAATCAACAACCTTTACAACAGTCAATACTTGCTTTTCTCCTAATTTCATTCCTTCGTCTCCTTTTGGGCAGCGCATCTTCACGCTGTCTCTGCTTTCGATATCGTATACTATGGGGGCTGGATTGTCAAATAAATCATGCTCTTCCTTCTGTTCCGCCCCTTTTCCTCCTTACTCAAAGAGGCTCATCTGGCGGTAATTCTCTTCTCTTTTTTTCTCCGCATTTTCCCTGTGGATCAGGGTATCGTCAATACCTCGGACAAAGGCCGACGGCTCCCCGGATGTAGTCATGATCAGTTCTTCCTTCGCCCTCGTCATTCCCACGTAGAAAAGCCTGCGCTCTTCTTCTGCATCTGCCGGATGTTTTCCGCTTTCAAGCGGAATACTCCCCTCATTCACGCCATAGATAAAGACCACAGGGAATTCCAGCCCTTTCGAACCGTGAAGTGTCATGACCGTGACCGCTCCGGCCTCGTACCGTTTGTCCGGACATCTTTTCAGGTCGCTTTCCACGCCCAGGCTCAGCGCATCCATAAATTCCGGCATGGTGTTGTAAAACACAGTCATCTGAAGGAGTTTCTGCATGGCCTGCTGCTTTTCAAGCCCCATTTCCTTCATCCATTGTTCCACAAACTTCCGCGGCTTTTTCTTTTTATAAGGAATGCTGTATGTCTTACCGGCAGTTCTGATGATTTCTTGTGTCACCGCATTCCACTCCAGCTTCCAGATTTCCCGGGCGCACTCCTGCATAGAGACAAGGTCAGAGGGATTTTCCAAATACCGGAAAAACGACAGGCTTCCCTGCACTGCCTCATCTTCCAGAAACTCCTCCCTTCCGGCTCTCAAATAGGGGATTCCTTCTGTTTTCAGGCATTTTTCCAGGATTTCAGCCTGACGGTGAGTACGGCATAGCACAGCGATCTCGTCAAATGCTCTGACTTTTCGCTCCCTATTGTCCCACGCCGCCTGATGGGCTTCCAACATGCCGATGCCCCCGGCCAGACGGTTGATCTCCTTTGCAATAAAGATTGCCTCTCCCATGCCGCTTCCCGCTTTCACCAGACGGACCGGCACATTATCAGGGCAGTTTGCATGGAGACTTTCTCCCTCATCCACATTTTTCCGTGTCCGCCAGAGTTCTGATGCCGCAGCGATGATCTGAGGCGATGACCGGTAATTTTCTTTCAGTCTGATGATCTCCAGGCCGCTGGTTTCCTCTTCCAGACGGTCAAAACAGAACGGGTCCGCTCCCCGGAATCCATAGATTGACTGATCCGGGTCTCCGATCACAAATAATTCTCTTCCCGCCTGGTTCCAGGCGCGGATGAGACGCCGCTGAAGAGGGTTGATGTCCTGGTACTCATCTACCAGAAGATACCGGAACCTCTTCTTCCATTTATCTGAGACAGTTCCCTTTTCAAACAGTTCCGCCGTTCTAAGGAGCAGATCGTCAAAGTCATAGAGCTTTTCTTCCCTTTTTCTGCTCTCATAATTCCGATATGCCTGCTCCCAAAGCGGATCTGCGTTTTCGGAGCCGCCTGATTTCCTGAGCGATATCTTGTCCAGGAATTCCCGGATCCCGGATGAAAGTCCTGTTTCCTCAATAGCCAGACCGGCCAGATGCTTCTGTTCTCCCTCTCCTGCCAGGCAGAATCCGTCGCACTGTTCTTTCAAAAATTCCAGGCATACTGCGTGGAATGTGCCGATCTGAACAGAACGTGCACCGCCTTTTTTCCCCGCTGACTTTCCAAGCCTCTGCCGCATTTCCTCCGCCGCCTGGCTGGTAAAAGTCACCGCTGTGATCTCCGATGGGCTCACCCTGCGGTTTTCCAGGAGATACCGGATCCTTGCAGTCAGCGTCTTTGTTTTTCCTGTTCCCGGTCCGGCTTTGACCGCGATCGCAGGCGAGGCAGAAACAACCGCATGTCTCTGCTCCGCGTTCAGCGGCGCCCGCTCTTTCTTTTCCGCAGAATTATCCGCCTCTTCTGCAATTTGTGCGCGTCCCGTACTTGGGACATCATCCCCCGCGCTCTGCATCTGGACGGCGTCCTTCTTCTTCTGATCAGGACTTTTATCTTTGCCGCCGTCTTCCGCGCCCAGCAGTTCAAAAAAATCCATCTGCCCTTCCATATTGTTCAGTTCATCTGCACAGAACAGGCGGATCACACCGTATTCCCCGTCAAATCCCGGAATACGCTCCACATCCCCTTTTCTGAGACGCCGGATACCCTCGGCAATCCTGCCGCCGGATACCCGGCGGATATCCTCCAGAGGCAAGTTTCTCAGGATCTCAAATTCCGGCCCCAGTTCTGTGAGCATTTTCTCATACTCTTTCTGCACTTTTTTGCTGGACGGCGAACTTCCCACAGAAGCTCCGATCACCTCCGGGAGAGGCACAAGGCTTTCAAATGTCTTTGCGTCTTCGCGTATATACCCCTCCTCCCTGTCTGCCAGTTCTTCCACGCGGTGAGAAACGCCGACCGTCAGCTTTCGGCCGCACACAGGGCATTTTCCGCCGTACTTCATTGTCTCGGACGGCGTCAGGCACAGATTACATTTTCTGTGACCGTCCATATGGTATTTGCCTTCTTCTGGAAAGAATTCTATAGTCCCATGCAGCCCCTCTCCCGTTTGAATGGCGCGGGATAAGCCCTTGTAGGACATAACGCAGTCCAGAAGATTCGCCTCTCTTCCCAGTTTTGCCGGGGAATGGGCGTCGGAATTGGAGATAAGCTGATATCGGTCAAGCGCCGAAACGCGCCAGTTCATAGGCGGATCCGACGAAAGGCCCGTCTCCATTGCATGGATATAGGGCGTCAGATCCCCAAAGCACTCTTCTACCGTGTCAAATCCTGAAAATGCACCGAACAGCGAAAAATGAGGCGTCCAGATATGGGCGGGCACATACACGGCGGACGGGCACAGATCCAGGATAATTTCCAGCAGATCATGACAGTCCAGCCCCAGGATCGGCCGCCCGTCGGAATGGATATTCCCGATCTGCTCCAGTTTTACGGAAATCCGCTCTGCATCCTCCAGCCCCGGAAGGATGATAAGGCTGTGCACCTTCCGCACTTTACCGTTTTTCTTGTAGATGGAGCTGATCTCGCCGGTGACGACAAACCGGGGATCGGCCGCCCTTTGATCCGCTATGCGGTACTCGTCTCTGAGCACATACATTCCTTCCTCCGCGGGCTCCAGTTTTTGTCCCAGTTCTTCTCTCCATCCCGGATGGGTAAAGTCGCCGGTTCCCACAATATGAATCCCTTTCCGACGGGCCCACAGATCCAGATGCTCCGGGGTACAGTCTTTGCTGGTGGCTCTGGAATAGCGGGAATGAATATGCAAATCTGCAATGTACATTCTGTCACCTTCTTATCCTTTGTCTTTTCATCAGCATTTTGTCTATTTTATCATATTACCTTCTCTATACAATGGCAATACGCTCCAAACTGCATACACTGATAGCAAATCTTTGCGGGAGACACCCTCATGAACAATTATTACCCTTTTGTCAACACACCCCTTCCCTATGCTTACAACGCACTGGAACCTTTCATTGATGAAAAGACCATGCATCTGCACCATGACCGCCATCTGCAGACATATATTGATAATCTGAATAAGCTGATAGAAGAAAATCCATTTCTCCAGCAGTTTTCTCTGGAGGAGCTGCTTTCCTTTTGGTGCAGATTTCCCCGGCGTCTCTGGGCGCCGGTGCGCAATAATGCAGGCGGGGTTTTTAACCACCGCTTCTTTTTTGACAGCATGACCGAGCCGGAAACGCCTTCTTGTGCACCGCACCTTTTCCGGGAAATATGCAGCCAATTCGGCAGTCTGGAAAGTTTTAAAGCGCAGTTTAAAGAAGCAGCATTATCCGTATTCGGCTCCGGCTACGCCTGGCTTGTTCTCAGCAGAGGCCGCCTTCTGATCGCTACGTCTGCCAACCAGAACACGCCGCCTTCCCATGCACTGCAGCCTCTCCTTGCTATTGACGTGTGGGAGCATGCATACTATCTGAAACATTATAATATGCGCTCCGCATATATTGACGACTGGTTTCACGTCGTAAACTGGCATAAAGCCGAAACGCGCCTCATCCAGTACCGCACTTCACAGATTGGCCGGGCGGGAGCATGTGTCCCGGGAACCCGGACCTCCTGAAAAATATCCCTGAGCCCAGGAAAAACAAAGAGACAGAAACAGAGTGTCCTGTTCCTGTCTCTTTGCAGATATTGAATTTAAAAATCGTAGGAATTTACCGGAAGATCCGACAGTTTCCACTCATCTCCATCTTTTTCATAGTTGCAGTATACTGTCAGTTCATAGTCATTTTCGCCCAGATCATCGCTCCAGGAACGCCGGTATGTCTCATATCTGTCCATAGTCACATAAAAATCCATGTACCAGGAATTTGGCGTAGAATCCAGTTCAATGCTGGCATTGCTCAACTGAAGCGATACAATGCCGCTGGTGGATCCGTCGCCTCTCAGTTCTTCCACCAGATCTGCATAATCCTCTTCCGCATATCCGTCAGAAAGGGCGTCCTCTGTAAAAAGACTTTCAATCTCGCTGAAGTCCTTGCCTGAAAGCGCGCTTTCTATGATCAGCTTGAGATCGTCCCCGGCCTTTGCAGCCACCTGATCTACTGTTTCCTGAGACGGAAGCAGTTCAATGTAAGAGCCGTCGATGCCATAGCTTCCAACCTGGAGCATACTGTTATAATCCTCCATGCCTTCTTCCGTAACCGACATCTGATACTCGCCTGTAAACAGATACGGAATGGTGATCGTCTTCATTCCGTCCTCTACAGTAGCGTCTGAATCATCTACCTCGGCGCCGTTCAGCGTCAGCTTTGCATTCTCTGGAATAGAAAGCTGCACATCGCTGGCCCAGCTGTCAGAGGAAGTTACTTTCCAGTCGTCCCAGAACAGGAAATTCTTATCTTTCGTCTTTGTCACGGTCAGATAACTGTAGCTTTTATCTTCCTCACCTTTGATCCGGTACTCGATCACATAATATTTTGTGTCGTCGCTGTTCAGGTCATCCATCTCCTCTGAGGCATCAGAGCCCAGAAGAGAACTCAAATCTCCCATGCTTTCTTTGGCTTCTTCCGCCGCATCAGTTACTTTTACGGATGTATAATCCAGGACTTCATCATTATTGGCATTAGCGTTTACATACATCTGCCTGCTCAGAAGATCGCTGTCAGGGAAGCTGCAGTAATCATACGCCTTGCCCCATTCGTGGTTCATAGAGGCTTCCCAGTAATTCAGAGCCACTGTCTCAGGAGAAAATCTGTCTCCCGTCACCATCACCAGACCTATGATCAGCGCCACCGCAGCGACAGCCTCAGCAATTACTGCTATAAGCAGCTTCGGTACCGGCTTTTTCTGTTTCTGTACAGGGCTGTTATTTCCCTGCTGCCTCTGATATGCCGGTTCGGAATAAGGCTGCTCCTGCCACACAGGTCCCTCATCACCTGTCTGCTCCTGCCAGCCAGGTTCTCCGCCCGGCCCCATCCCCTGCTGCCAGGCAGCGTCTTCCTCTGCCGCCCCCTGCACAGGTTCGCCGAATCCCTGTATTTCCTGATCTTCCGGCACATCTATCTCTTTTAACGGTGTTCCGCACTGTGCGCAGAACATATCTCCATCCTCATTTTTTGTACCGCAGTTTGGACAAAACATCTCTTCACCCGCCTTTCCTAATTCCAGCCGTTCGCCTGTTCATACTGCTGGAGTTTCTCGGAGTTGGCTTTTTCCGTTGAGGAAAATGCCGCGGATACTTTTTCCATATCCGACTCCTTTGTCATGTCTCTGTACCAGTCATACTGATTAAAGAAATCAATATTTCCCTGCTGGGTAAACTGGTATCCATGACGGGCATAGATTTCATTTATAGCCCTTCTGCACGTCTCTGCATCCGTAACAGTTTCACTGATCCTTTCATCTGTCAGGAGGACCGTGTCGCTGTCCGGAAATACAAAGCCGCTGTATTTTCCGCCGTCAGCATCTGCTGTATCGGAACCGGAAGGGGTTCCCTCCGTAAGACTTCCGCCTGCATAATTAACGGAAACATCGGATGAATAGGAGGACTCATAGTCCGCATCATAGTATGTGTCTGCATTCGCAGAAAAATCCTTCGGAACATCCGCCTTTACACTGCCGCCCCCGGCCTCGGGAAGAACAAATACCACAATCAGAAGTATAAGAAGGATAGCATCCACAACTCCCGCTGCGATCACTGCGATCTTCAGACCCGGGGATGATTTTGAATTTTTATTTTTCATACCTTTCATCCCTTTTCAGACATTTTAAAATGCGTTAAGCATTCCTCCCAGATCGCCGTTAAGCACGCTCTCCATAGCGTCAAACGCACCTAAAAACAGGTCTATCGTCTCTTTAAACATCATGTATACGATCAGCGCCCCTACAATACTTATACAAATCTTAGCGATAAAATATGCATAGGGTTTTTTATTTTCATCCAGCCGCACACAGCTCCGGTAAGCCGCAAACTGCACAAATACGATGATCGGACTGAAAAGCATATTAAATCCGATCCCGACTTTCATGGACAGAAGCATCAGGAATATAACGAGCACCAGAATGATCGTGTCATAGATCGCTCTTGCACCGATCACGGTAAGCATAGCGTTATAATTTGTATTTCCGTTAAATACTCCTGTAAAGATCTTCAGAAAATAAGCTTCCAGGAAATCAACCCCTGCAGTCAAAAACAGCGTTGTCATGATTGCCTTAAACCAGGGCATATCCACAACTCCGCCCAGGTCGTCAAGCTTGCCCTGCATCACAGCCAGATAAATAAGTATCATAATAAGTGCAATGATCGTCTTTGCAACAATAAACTGGATTCCTATCATAGCGTTGTTTGACGCCGCCAGTTCTTTCACTCTGCTGACAGGGGACTTGATGATCGGTCCGATCTCCGAAAACATGCTTTTTGTACCGGACATGATCACATCTTTCTGCCGGTTCAGCCATTCAGCCTCTTTGGTCATTCCACCCTGCTGACCCTGCTGCTGATACTGCTGTCCGCCCGGCTGACCCTGCTGATAATACTGCTGCCCGCCCGGCTGACCCTGCTGATAATACTGCTGTCCACCCGGCTGCCTCTGCTGCTGGTACTGCTGTCCGCCCGGCTGCCTCTGCTGCTGGTACTGCTGTCCGCCTGCCTGACTCTGCTGAGCCCCGCCTGCGTTCTGTGCAGTACAGTTACATACCTCTCCTTCCTGTAATGGTCTTCCACATTTTGTACAAAATCTCGCCATCTTTCTCTCCTCCTTGTCTTTTTCTCTATGGCTGTACATTCTGATAACTTACTTTCTACAACTTACTGCAGTCCTGCCGCGCTTATGACCCACTCGCGTCCATCCTTGACCATGGGAAAGACCTGTGTCTCTGTCTCCGTCTCTCCCTGATAGCTTACGGCCATGTCCACCGTCACAAGACAGGTATCGTCTCCGGTATACTCCACGTCCGCCACGCTCAGTTCAAACTCAGGCGTCATGCCTGCCGCCGCCATGTAGCCTCCCAGCCCGCTGGCCAGATCGGACATTGCGCCGAGATCCACACCCAGCAGATCACCGCCGACTCCAAGCATTCCCGAATATATTCCCTGGGTCTGCTCGTCAAAGCATTCAAGCAGGGCATCCTGATCCAACTGGTTCAATGCATCTTCCATTTTCTGTATCGTATCTTCCGGTTTTCCCGGCTTAAAAAACAGAAAATAGAGCATTGCTGCGATCGCGACCAAAGCTGCTGCAATAATGATCCATATCTTTGCGCGGAACGCAGATCCTGCCGCTTTTCCGGCTCCCTGAACGACCCTGCCGGCCATCCCTGCTCCGCCCGCCGCCATTCCTGCTCCCGCGCCCGGCATTCCACTGTAAGGCTGGTTCCATCCTCCGTCCCTTCCGGCCTGCTGATTCCAGCCTGCTGTGCCGGGATCCCCGCCGCTATAGGGCTGTGCGGCTCTTTCCTCTATATATCCGTTATTATCCGGCCGCCGGGTCTGTCCCGGCTGCACACATCTGGCGCCGCAGTTTGCGCAGAACACTGCGTCCTCCGGCAATAGCTGCCCGCATTTTCTACAGAACAAAATAGCCACCCCCTCTGTTTTATAAATCCGATCCTGTGTGCCGTCTGTTTTCCAGCATTCTGCTGCGCTGATATTTCGTAGAGTATTCTGATCTACGACTATAAAAAACCTGACAAAACACATACTTATGATACTAAATTTCGTCTTATCTGTCAATTTGAAAAGGGGCGGTAAGAATTCCAGTCAAAAAGGAGACCTGCTCATGTCAAAAAAGGGAAAATATTTACAAACGCAAAGATGGATGCGGGGAAAACCGTTACATTAAGGCCCGCTCCAAAAGAAATGGGATGATATTCCACTCACTGAAAAGACTGCCTTTGGGGAAAAGTTTCCCGTAAAAAGACAGTCTCTCCTTTTTTATATAAGCGCCAGTTTCTCTGCCGCCTTTTCTTCAACCACTTTCATGCAACTCTGAAAAAGCTGTATTCTGTCAAAAGCCTCTTTATCTTCTTCCATCTGCCTGCGCAGCTCTTTTCCGAATGCAAGTCTCAGTGTAGTGCCGAGATTAATTTTCCTCGCCCCGCACTCCACCAGTTTTTTCAATTCTTCATCCTTCACCCCGGACGCGCCGTGTATCACCAGCGGTACAGGAACTGCCTCGTGTATGGCCTGCAGCCTTTCAAACTGCAGGCAGGCCGTCTGCTGTTTCATTCGGTGTACTGTCCCCACGGCTACCGCCAGGGCGTCTACTCCGGTCTGAAAATAAAACCTTCTGGCTTCTTCCGGTTCTGTATACCTTGCTGCATACTGCTCCATATCGCTGTATCCTACCGCGCCGATCTCAGCCTCCACACTGGCTCCTGCTTTATGCGCCAGATCTGCCGCCATCTGAGTTTTTCGCACATTTTCCTCAAACTCATACTGCGACGCATCCAGCATTACCGACGAATATCCGGCGTCCACCGCCTCTTTTACCGCTTCAATCTCGGAAGCATGATCCAGGTGAACCCCCACCGGAACATACGCCTCATCTGCAAGCTGCAGAAGAAGTCTGCCGATCAGAGTGATGCCCATATGAGCGGCGGCAGGCTTGTTCACCATCAGGATAACCGGGCGTCCCAGACGCTCCGCCGCATTGATCACCGCCTTTGCATCTTCATAGCCAAATACGTTAAAGGCAGCCACCGCCCGGCCTTCTCCGTCTGCCCGCCTTATCATGTTTTTCATTGTTTCCAGCATCTTTTACACCTCAACTCCTGGCAACCATGTCGCCATACTGTTCCTTTTCTGCTTTGATAAACGCCGTCAACTCCTCCTGTGTGGGCATAAACGGAGCGCAGCCGTGGCTTGCCACAAGCATGGCCGCAGAGGCGCTGCCCTGTTCCAGACAGTCTATAACATCCTTTCCTTCCAGAATACCATTGAGAAACGCGCTGCCATATCCGTCCCCTCCGCCAAATCCCTTCTGGGCCTGTACCGGAAACGGTTTTATACTGTACGCATTCCCATCATCTGTATATGCGGTCGATCCGGCGCTTCCATGTTTGATAACTACGATTGCGGCCCTCCGGGCAAACCATTCTTCTGCAATTTCTCTGTCGCTTCTGTTCTGGCTGTGCAGAATTCTTCCCATCAGGTCGTACTCTTCCCGGGATCCCATGATGACGTCTGCATAGCGGGCCGCAATGGAGTTGTACAGCGACACTTCATCCAGATTCTTCCACGTGTAATTTCTGAAGTCAATGTCAAACACTACAACCAATTTATGTTTTCCGGCGTACTCCAGAGCCTTGAGCACCGCTTCTCTGGATGGGCTGCACGCCAGAGCCGTACCTGTTACAATAAGCATCCTGGCCCTGCTGATATACTCTTCATCTACATCATCCGCACAAAACTGAAGATCGGCAGCGCCGTTCCGGTACATAATGAGCCTGGAATGTTCCATGTCCGTCACTTCTGTAAAAGCAAGTCCCATTGACGCCCCGTTTGTACACCGTACAATATGCGAGGTGTCAATCCCCTGCTGATCCATATATGTCTGGCAGTAATCCCCCATAGGATCATCTGAGATCCTGCCGATATAACCGACTTTTTTCCCAAGCCTGGCAAGTCCTACGGCAATATTTGCCGCAGAACCTCCCACATATTTTTTAAACGTATCACACTCCGCCCACGGTTTAAAATATTCCACAGGATTAATGTCTATTGCAATTCTTCCGATCACAACAGCATCCAGACTGCAGTCCGTTCTGAATTTTATTTTTGCCACGGGTCATCTCCTCCTGACTCAAATCGTTCCGTCCCAGGTCGTCACCTTTGTAGAACGGCTCTCTTCCTCATCAAACCATCTTGTTGTGACAACCTTCGTCTCCGTATAAAATCTGTAGCCGTCTTTTCCAAGACAGTGCAGATCGCCGATAAAGGAGTTTGTTAGTGTATAATTATTATTGGCAAAGATAGGAATTATTCCTAAATAAAAAGGA
>ERZ1643250.780-NODE-780-length-31235-cov-7.562284_pt1 | contig 31235 bp, 29 predicted proteins | sample MGYA00579262_ERZ1643250 | MGnify/ENA primary metagenome ERZ1643250 (study PRJEB29033, sample SAMEA4952265) | chicken gut metagenome | biome: Broiler Chicken; feature: Gastrointestinal Tract; material: Caecum | place: Ireland | collected 2018 | study: Broiler... | reverse complement strand
GCTTGTCTGCGGTATAAACAGGCTTGCTCAAATAAAACACCTCCAATCTCTTGTATTTGCCCATGGGTTTGGGCATAAAAAAAGAGCGCCTATCCATCCCCAATGCGGGGCAAATAGACGCTCTATGTACATAACGATATTTAATTTTATCTGCTATAACTGCATGGTATTCAAAACATCCGCCTTTTTTGATTAGCTGGATTTTTGGCACGATTTTGGGGCTGATTAGCAGGAAGGGCATTTTCATTAGCAAGAACAGCCCGTTTTCTGCTAAAAATTAGCTGGCGATTTTGTCTTATAACAACCGTTCGATTCTGGAGGGGTTGTCAAAAATCAAATTTTGGAGTAGAATTTTATCTCATACAGTGAAAGAGCTTTTTCGTAGCTTTTTATATAAGAAAAGCCGAAAACCCTTGAAAACAAAGGCTTTCGGCGTTGTTCACTGGCGTCCATAAGAGGATTTGAACCTCCGACCCCACGCTTAGGAGGCGTGTGCTCTATCCAGCTGAGCTATATGGACGTGTCTGATATATGATTATAGCCCGATCAAAGTCGAACTGCAATCCCTTATTTAGTTTTTTTTGAGGTGGCCGTTGTAACGCAACCTTAGGAGGCGAGTGCTCTATCCAGCTGAGCTACGAAGACACACATCAGGTTTCCGCCTGATGCGATATTATTATACTATTTTACTTCCCGCGTTTCAACCATAAAATTTATTTATTTTCCGATGTCACCAGTTTTACCGCTGAACTGGTTCCGATTCGGCTGCATCCGGCATCGATAAAAGCCTTCAGATCTTCCACGGTACGGACTCCGCCAGCCGCTTTGATCTTTACTTCCGGACCGATATGTTTTTTAAACAGCTCCACATCTTCCAGAGTGGCTCCGCCTGTTCCAAATCCAGTGGAAGTTTTGATGAAATCTGCGCCGGCATTGGTTACCGCTTTACACATGGCGATTTTTTCTTCTTCCGTTAGATAACAGGTTTCAATAATCACTTTAAGAATTTTATCTCCGGTGATTTCCTTTAACCTGGCGATTTCCTTTTCCACCTTATCGTAATCACCGTTTTTCACATCAGAGATATTGATCACCATATCGATCTCATTGGCTCCGTCTTCCAGCGCTTTTTTTGTTTCCTCTGCTTTGGCCTCCGTCACACTGTATCCCAGAGGAAATCCCACTACCGTACAGATATTGACGGCATCGCCATATTTCTCATGTACCCTGGCAATATAGGAAGGCGGTATACAGACAGACGCTGTCTGATACCGTATCGCTTCCTCGCAAAGACTCTGAATATCTTCCCATGAGGCAAAAGCCTTCAGCTGAGTATGATCCACATAATGCAGCATATCCAATGGTTTCATATATTTCATCCTCCGTTTAAAAATTCAAATAACCCTGAAGCCAGATAATCCCTTTAAAACGCCGGCCGATCTCTGGCTCACCCAGCAAATCATTCTGATTAATGCAGACATCAAAGTGAATATCATTACAGTTCAAACTGATCTGATACATTTTTTCCTTTGTCACCTCGTTGGCTGCCTCCATGAAATCCACGATTTCTCCCATAATATTATACTGATCACATTCTACGCCGTACGGCATAAAATAGGAATCAACAATAGAAAAGACGTCCTCTTTTTGAATTCTTCTGGTAATCATGGTATACGTATCGATATCTTCCATGGTCAGGCTTTCCATAGCTTCTTCATCACCATTTCTGGCTGCAGCCACCAACCGGTTTCTGTTGATAGCGGAACGTTTGTTTTCTTCAGCCTGGCGGAAATCTTTCTGAATGGGAAGAAGAATTTTCCCTTCCATCGCCAGGCCGGAAAGTGTTACAGAAGTACTCTGATTTCCGAAAAATCCCTTTTCCTTTTCATTCAAATATTCCCCTGCGTTCTGCAGATAGAATATAAGGGTAACCCCGATGCGCACATCGTCGCAGGCGCCGGCGTAAGACTCTTTTCCCGCATGTTTTTCTACTATGACATCTTCTTTCGTGGAAATGTCAGTGCCTCTGAAATAAGGATAATAGTATTCCATCTGGAATTCCTGATTTTCATCATATTCACCACAGACTGTTATCCCGCAGTCATATCCAAAGGATTTTGACATTTCTCCAAACAGACGGTTATTCTCGCATTCGATAACCATTTTATCATCATAATCTTCTATCACTGACTTGAGAATCTGATCCATCTGTTTTTTACTGGTAATTGTTGAAAATCCAATTGATCTCAGATAACTATGCACAGGGATTCCCCCTTTCTGTTATTTTTTCTTTGGTACAATAACTTCGCATCCTCCCATGTAGGGGCGCAGCGCTTCCGGAATATTTACAGATCCATCCGCATTCAGATTATTCTCCAAAAATGCAATCAGCATTCTCGGAGGCGCCACCACCGTATTATTCAATGTATGGGCAAAATATTTGCCATTCTTACTGTTTACTCGTATTTTTAATCTTCTGGCCTGTGCGTCTCCCAGGTTGGAGCAGCTTCCTACTTCAAAATATTTTTTTTGTCTCGGTGACCATGCTTCCACATCTACAGATTTTACCTTCAGATCTGCCAGATCTCCGGAACAGCATTCCAGAGTACGCACCGGAATATCCAATGAACGGAAAAGATCAACTGTATTCTGCCACAGTCTGTCGAACCACATTTTGCTTTCTTCCGGTTTACATACTACGATCATCTCCTGCTTTTCAAACTGATGGATTCGGTATACGCCGCGTTCCTCAATACCGTGAGCGCCTTTTTCCTTTCTGAAACAGGGAGAATAACTGGTTAATGTGTAAGGCAGATCATCTTCCTGAAGGATTGTATCGATAAATTTTCCGATCATGGAATGTTCGCTGGTTCCGATCAGATAAAGATCCTCTCCTTCTATTTTATACATCATGGAATCCATCTCGGCAAAACTCATTACCCCAGTCACCACATCGCTGCGAATCATAAAAGGCGGCACACAGTAGGTAAATCCTCTGTTAATCATGAAATCTCTTGCATAGGCAATCACAGCAGAATGAATCCTTGCAATATCACCCATCAGGTAATAAAAGCCGTTTCCAGCTACTTTTCTGGCGCTGTCCAGATCCAGCCCGTTAAAGGACTCCATAATATCCGTATGATAAGGAATTTCAAAATCCGGTACCACCGGTTCGCCAAAGCGTTCTACTTCCACATTTTCACTGTCGTCTTTTCCGATAGGTACAGACGGATCAATGATATTGGGAATCGTCATCATAATTTTTTTAATTTTTTCTTCCACTTCTTTTTCCTGTACGCTCAAAGCCTCGATACGGGCTCCGGAAGCCGCAAGGGACGCTTTTATTTCTTCTGCTTCATCCTTTTTGCCCTGGGCCATCAACGCGCCGATTTTTTTGGAAGCTTTGTTTTTTTCAGCCTGAAGTGACTGTACTTCCTGTTTGATGGAACGATTTTCCTGATCCAGCTGAATTACCTCGTCAACCAACGGAAGTTTACTGTCCTGAAATTTATTTTTTATATTCTGTTTTACAATGTCCGGGTTTTCTCTTAAAAATTTAATATCAATCATGATTGTTTTCTCCTGTATAAAATATGTTTTTTCACAATCCGCTGCGTATCTATACATACTAAATGCCAACGGATTAATCTTATAATAGTATCAACCAATTTTCAAGTATTGAATCACTCAATTCTAGTAGTTTACATAAGAACTTTACTTATAAAATCAAACAGTATCGTCCGTACCAAATACAACTGCCCGTCTCAAAGCTTCGATCTCTTCTTCACTGAGCATAATGTAAGACTCGCCTTTGACAATTTCCTTTACATAAAGAAAACAATTCTCCCTGCTGTGAATGGCATTCAGTACAAATCCTGTATTATCCTGATCCAACATGGACAATACAAAACTTAATTTTCCTCCCACATCGTCAAACGCATCATATTTTACGATTCCATACTTTGTTAATGCTTTATTATAATTTGCTTTCAGCGCTTTGATATCACTCATCTGCACGTCAGAAATAGTAACCAGCCTGTCGATTTCCCGAAACTTACTGTTAAACAGTCGTTCCAGTGACTGCGCGTCTTTTCCCCGCATAAAAATCTTATATTTTACTCTCAGACGGTGAAAACCCAGTGATAAATTTAATGTAATCAGCATCAATACCAACACAAGAATAATTAATATCAACACCACGATTCCCAGATCGATTCCCGCCGCATCAAAAAAATTACTCATATTTATGTACACTCCGTTACTTTATAGATTCAAATAATTCAATCAATCGCTCCAGTTCTTCCATGGAATAGTACTCAATTTCAATCTTTCCTTTATTTTTTCCTTTTCTCTGAATTAAAACCTTCGTCCCGACGATTGACTTTATTTTTTCCTCCAGGTTGCGATAAACAAGATCTTCTCCTTCTTCCAGGATTTTTTTCTGCTTTTTTGGATTCAAAATACTTTTTACCAGCTTTTCTGTTTCCCGGACGCTTAATTTCTCATCAAATATTTTCTGAGCCACCGTATATTGCAGTTCATCGTTTTCCAGACTCAATAATGCTCTGGCATGACCCGTACTGATCATTTCATCCACAACCATCTGCTGAACGCGCTTATCCAGTTTTAATAAACGCATGGAATTCGTTACAGCTGTGCGGCTTTTTGAAACTCGTTCTGCTATTTCATCCTGTTTCAGAGAAAAATCTTCCATTAACCGTTTAAAAGCAACTGCTTCTTCAATGGGATTCAGATTCTCACGCTGAATGTTTTCAATCAACGAAATTTCTACGATTTCCTGTTCATTGAATTCTTTTAGAATAACCGGCACTTCTTTCAACCCGGCGATTTTGGCAGCTCTCCACCTTCTCTCACCGGCAACAATTTCATAATAATCATCTTTTTCCTTCACAATCAGAGGTTGAAGAATACCAAACTGTTTAATAGAATCTGCAAGTTCCTGAAGTGCATCCTCGTCAAATGATTTTCTTGGCTGTTCCCTGTTTGGTTCAACTTTGGAAATCTTAACAAAAAATTCACCTTCCTTTTTTTCTTCCTCTTTCTGTCTCTTCTCCGGACTGTGATTTACCGTCTGCTTTTTCGCCGCTGATGCCGGTATAAGTGAATCCAGGCCTTTCCCCAATCCGCTTTTCTTTACTGCCATTCTTCATCCCCCTTATGTATCACTTCTTCCGCCAGCAGCCGATAACTTTCGGCCCCCGCTGATTTTCCGTCATAATAATTAATCGGCATTCCATAGCTTGGCGCCTCTGCAAGTCGTACGTTTCTGGGAATAATTGTTTTATAAATTTCCTGATGCAGATTATTTTTCACATTTTCAACAACCTGCAGAGAAAGATTTGTCCTGGCGTCGTACATGGTGAAGACTACTCCTTCTATTTTCAGAGAAGGATTCAGACGTTCCTGCACCAGTTCAATGGTATGCATCAGCTGTGACAATCCTTCCAGGGCATAATACTCACACTGGATCGGAACAAGAATAGTATCTGAAGTCGTCATGGCATTGATAGTCAGCATATTTAAAGAAGGCGGACAGTCAATGATGATAAAATCATACTGGTCTCTTATCTTGGCAATTTTATCTCTGAGAATATATTCCTTTCCTTCAATTCCAATCAGTTCAATTTCCGCCCCGGCCAGATTGACATTGGAAGGAATCAAGGACAAATCTCCAAATTCCAGAGGAATAATACAATTTTCCAGGGAACACTCACCCAGCAACAGTTCATATACCGTATTTTCCACACTTTCCTTATCTACTCCCAGACCGCTGGTTGTATTTCCCTGAGGATCTATATCAATCGTCAGTACTTTCTGATTCATTTCAGCCAGACATGCGGACAGATTAATGGCTGTCGTAGATTTCCCCACGCCGCCTTTTTGATTTGCGATTGCAATTACCCGGCTCAATTTCATCCTCCTTTCATGTTTCATAATTTTCAAAAGTATTAGCTTTTTCGGCTCCCGCCGTGCTGTACTCGCTTCGCTCGTCACGGGCTTCGCCTTTCCTTCGGCTCCCGCCGTGCTGTATTCGCTTCACTGCGTTTCGCTCATCACGGGCTTCGCCCTATAAAAATACCGTCTAACAAATTAGACTGCAAGCAGTCTATTTGTTTTCCGCTATTTTTGCACGGCTCATTGCCATCGTGTACATTATACCATTGGAGGGGGAGTAATTCTATAAAAATGTTTCACGTGAAACATTTTTTATCGTATTTTTATTTTATCTATTAATGTTTCACGTGAAACATGTGCAGAATCGCAAGAGATCTGAAGAAAAAAAGTATTTGTATCTTATAGCCGAATGTCTTATAATAGAGAAAGACACTTAGAAAAGGAGGAGACTATGAAAAAAGCGCGAAGAAGGCTGCTAACATCCAGCGTATTGATTACCGCCTCAACAGCGGCGATTTATATGATAAATAAAATGATTTCTGCATCTGCCGTTTTAAAGAATCTTCTTTCTTTCGGTGAAAGTGATTTTTACGAATGGAGATTCGGAAGAGTGTATTATAAGAAATACGGGGAGAATGGTGATCCCGTATTATTAATACATGATTTAAATGTCTATGGCAATGACTATGAATTCAGTAAAATCGTTCATGAGCTGGAAAAGAAGTATACCGTATATACCATCGATTTGCTGGGATGTGGAAGATCAGATCGGCCTAAGATCACATATACAAATTTCTTATATGTGCAGTTAATTACCGATTTTGTAAAAAATGTAATAAAAAGAAAAACAAATGTTATCGCCAGCGGACTTTCTTCTTCTTTTGTCATTATGACTTGTCTGAATGATAATGAAGTTTTTGACAAAATCATGATAATCAGTCCTTCCGACCTGGCAGTATTAAATCAGATACCTACAAAGCAATCAAAGATAGCAAAATTTATGCTGGAAATTCCGATTATCGGTACGCTCCTTTATCATATGATTGTCTGTAAACCAAATGTCGAATTGTTATTTACAGAAAAATATCTGTTTAACCCATTCCATACGGAACAGTCTTTTGTCGACACATATTATGAGGCGGCACATAAGCAGAACAGTAATGGTAAATATCTTCAATCCAGTATAACCGGGCGTTACGTATATTGTAATATTGCTCACGCTCTAAAGAAAATCAATAACAGCATTTTCTTATTATCTGGAGAGAAAACAGAATGTATACAGGAAACCATTTCCCTTTATCAGTCTATGAATTCTTCTATTGAATCAGAATTAATTGATAAAGCAAAACAAATGCCTCATATAGAAAATCCGGATAAAGTACTGGAAGTAATTGATATCTTTTTTTCGTGATAATTTTGGATATACACCGGAGGAAACATGACTACCTGGACATTATTTACTCTGGCAGTAGGGCTATCCATGGATGCTTTTGCAGTAGCCGTCTGTAAAGGACTGGCGCTTGGAAAAATTACACCGAAAAATTCTTTGATTATCGGTCTTTGGTTTGGAGGTTTTCAGGCGTTAATGCCTGCTCTTGGTTTTTTTCTTGGATTACAGTTCAGCAAATATATCACATCTGTGGATCACTGGATTGCCTGGATATTGCTGTGTCTGATCGGGGGAAATATGGTAAAGGAGTCCTTTTCCAAAGGAGAGGAGAGTGCTGATCCATCCATTGCTGTCAAAGATATGCTGCTTCTTGCTATCGCAACCAGTATCGATGCATTGGCTGTTGGAATAACTTTTGCATTTTTGAATGTAAAAATAATTCCTGCCGTTTCTTTCATTGGAATTATCACTTTTATCCTGTCTGTTATCGGTGTAAAAGTCGGCAGTGTATTCGGTTCCCGTTATAAATCGAAAGCGGAATTTGCGGGTGGATTAATTCTTATCATTCTTGGATTTAAGATTCTTTTTGAACATTTGGGATTCTTTTAAAAAAATATCCGGACCTTTACTTTTCGGTCCGGATATTTTTTATTCGCTCTCTGTTTCAATTGCTTCATAAGCATTGAACATTTCACGCACATTCATTTTGTTAACCAGATATTTTTTCCCATCCTGTCTTAAAGCAAGATAGAAATTTGTATCGTAAGAATAATACTCTACATTTATTTCTGATCCATCGCTTTTTTGAAAGAGGAGTTTCATTTCGGCAGTTCCGGAAGGATTACCCTGTGTTGTTTTCTGTGCCGTCATTCCGATTGCCTTATTATAAAAACTGCTGAAAGACAATGAATCTATTTTTTCTCCATCTCTGTAATAAGCAGTTTCGGAGCTTTCTTCCGCCGATTCATCGGAACCTTTTGCTGTCTCTTCTTTTATTTCATAATCGTGTGTTGTATTTTTATATACGACAGTCAGTTTATCGATGGCTGAAACCGGTACATTGCTGACTGACAAATCCTCCATATTTTCATCGGAGGGCTGCAGAAGTTCATTGAGAGAATCTACAGATATACCATGTACCTGTGTCGATCCCTCTATGGAAACGTAACGGTTTCCTTCTTCATTCTCATTTCCGATACGAAGAACCATCTGTCTGCTCACTTCCTCCGTATCGGTTTCACCGTTTTCATCCGCTTCTTCATCCGCTGCAGTTTCCGTATAATCCACAGTCAGAACGGCATAGGGCTGATCAAGACCATATTTACTAAAATCTGTACAGTTATATTCATAATAATTCGCGTAATCCAGTCCGGCTGCCGCAGACTGCAGGGTACTGACATAACTGCTTCCTACATCGATTTGCTTTCCGGAACCATCCGTCAGAATCCATCCGGATGTGGAATCTTCCGATTTTTCGAGAGTAAATGGGTTCTCACCACCGGTAAGGGTGATCCGCTCAATGCTTCCGCCGGTAATAGTGGGATAATCATCTCCTTTTGCATAATTCATCAGACTGCCGGAAAAGACTGTGGATAAATCTCCCGTTACTGTGTATACCGTCCGGCTGTCCTCATTCAGACTGATATAACAATCGCCTGTGGATTCATTTGTATCTCCTACTGTTATTTCTGTCACCTTATCTTCCTGATCCGTTACCTGGATCACATCCTCCGGTTCATCCAGACCGTAATCTGAAAGATTTTCCACATCCTTCAGTGTCCGGTTTGCCGTCACCTCTGCCAGCGCGTCGGTTAAAACTTTCATCTGATCGTCATCTACCGGAAACTGTGCATCGTCGTCATAGACCCAGCCGTCTTCATTTCTGGTAAAAGACACTCTCTTATCAGAAATCAAAAAAGAAAGATTTTTGATATCGTCTTCCGCAAAGGAGATAACCACATCGTTTTCCGCTGCAGCCTCTTCCTTTTTTTCCTGTTCCCGGTTATAATTTTTCAACAGAAAGTAACAAATCAGAAGAACTGCGACCACGGCCAGAAGGATGATCATGGGAACTATCTTTTTTTTCTTCATTATTTCTTTCTCCTTTTAAGCCATACTGCCAAACCAATGATAATGCATGCTCCCGGAACCAGGATAATAGTTACCAACATCCAGAATGCACTGTCGAAAGCTGTCAGAGTAAGATAATCCATTTGCAGACTCTTACTCGGTACCGATATGGAATCGTTGTCTTCAGGTTTACATAATGTTGATACTGAATTAACCACAAGCTGCGTATCTGATCCAGATACCATCTGGTCCACAGAATCGTTCAGCAGACTGGAGGAAGAGTAATAGATGATTTCTGTTGTGTTGTCTTCCAGTTCCTCCGTGATATAGACGCCAATATTAAATGGGCCGTCGATATCTCCTTCTTCCTTTTCATAACTTTCCATATTCGCCACATCCACTTTGGAGTAAGCGCTGTCGGAGGTGGTCAGAAGAGGAGTTATCTCTATGGAATCCCTCACATCGTCTAAAGTTTCAATACCCTGAGCAGCAGGTACCAGAGCCGACATGCTGTTTTCACTTAATTCTGAAACGATATCGCTGTCTCCCAGATCCGGTACCAGATAATAAGGCATCTGATAAGCATAATGGCGGGAATCCCCTTCCATGATAACGCCGTCGACAATTCCGACTCCATAGTTTGCCAGAACTCTTTTTACATTCGTCAGATCTGCATCTACATAATCTGTAAAAATCAAAGCTTTTCCACCCTTTTCCAGATAGGAAATGATCTGATTTGCTTCCTCCTCGGAAAAATCACTGGTGGGAGAGCAGATCAAAATTGCTTCTGCATCCTCTGGAACTTCGCCTTCCGTCACCAAATTGAGCGATTTTAATTCCACATTCTGTTTTTCAATTTCAGAAGTAATGCCGTCTGATAATTCTGCTTCTCCATGGCCTTCCAATGTATATATAACCGGAAGATCATCTGAGGTAACGTATTCGATGGCGCTCACAATCTGGCCTTCCCCGTCAAATCCTGTAGTACTGGTATAATAGCCGCCGTATTCCGACTGCGTCTCATATATCTTGGTATAATCCACCACCTTGCTTTTTTCACCGCATTGTACGATAACACTGTTATCCGTCACATCACTGTCTGTAAACTGAGAAGCAAAATTCGGATTTACCACCGGATCTTTCTGTTCCACCTTCACATGAGAAGACAGATCATCCATCCTCTCAAGCAGCTTCTGTACCGTAGTATCTTCATTATCTGTCTGCGCAAGGAAATACAAGGTCACATCCTGATTCAGACTTTTCAGATAATCTTTCGTATCATCACTGACAGAGTACAATTTTTGCTGACTGAAATCAAACTGAGTAAACTGGGTGGGAATCTCAGCTGCCACTAAATTAAGGATGACTGCTGCAGCAATGACAATCAGCGTCATGATGATACTGTAAGAGCCGTTTTTCCAGACTTTCTTTCCTTCATTTTTAAATACGATTTTGACTCTGTTCTTTATCTTTTCTTTCAGATTTTTCATGACTTCCTCCTTAACTCCAGCGTCTCTTTATCAGGGACTGCATTGATAAAAACAGAAATACAGCCACGACCGACAGAAAATAGACGATTCCCGTCAGATCAAAAATCCCGTTTACAAAATCAGTCAGATGGCTGTTAATGTTGAAAATACCAAAGAAATCCTGAACTGCGCCTTCAAATACCGAGGAATTGATCAGATAAACCACAAAAAGAACAATTTCTCCCACACAGCCGATGATCAGGGACATAAAAACATTCTTGATTATGTTATAAATAATAATCGCCGCCAGTAAAATCAATACTGCAAAAGTAATCAGTGCAGTCAAAGCGTCGCTTTCAAAAAAGGATCCGATACTTTCCGCCATATAACAGGCAAAGAGAATCAAAAAAGAAAGTACAGCAGCTATAACCTGACTCTCTGTGACGGATGACAGGAACATTCCCACAGCAATATTTGACATACCAAGCAAAAGGAAACCAAAGACAGCCGTATATGCCATAGGAAGAGAGACGTCGCCAAATGATTTCATAATCAGCGGGTACAGACTGATCACAGCCATCGGAATCAGATAGATAGTAGTAAGAGCGAGAAATTTTCCTACGATAATCTGACCCACAGACACCGGCGCTGTCAAAAGCAGCTGATCTGTTTTCTGCTTTTTTTCTTCCGCCAGCACGCGCATAGTGAGAATGGGAACCGCAATCAGAAAAATAAAAGTAACCGAACTGAGCGTAATTCCAAATACCGGATAAGCTCCCTGCAGATTATAAGCGGTGAAATAAATTCCCGTCATAATCAGAATAAAAAACATAAAAATGTAACCCGTCATGGAAGTCAGATAACTTCTGATTTCCTTTTTATAAATCGCCAGCATCTTCCTGCTCCTCCTCTTTTATATTTTCTGAACTGTCGTCCGTCAATTCCAGGAAAATGTCTTCCAGAGAAAGACGGTTAAATTCCATTTTAAGCAAGGGACAACGATGTTCTGCCAGTTTATAAAACAAATCTTCTCTGATATCTGTTTTTTCGGAAGTTTTTATTTTTATGTCAACCGCACCATCCTCTTCTGACGCCAGACAAGAAATTTCCTCGATCCCGGAAATTGATGAGAGAATATTCTTTAGCTTATCCTGCGTTGTTTTTACCGTCAGATTCAGTTCATTGGAAGCCATGGTCATTTTCTCAAGATTCTCTGTCGTATCGCTGGCTACCAGTTTTCCATGAGAGATGATCAGTACATAATCACAGATGGCGCTGACTTCAGAAAGGATATGAGAACTTAAAATAACCGTATGTTTATCGCCAAGATTTTTGATCAGATCACGTATTTCAATAATCTGCTTGGGATCAAGGCCGACCGTAGGCTCATCCAAAATGATAACTTCCGGATATCCGAGAACGGCCTGAGCCAATCCCACCCTTTGTCTGTATCCTTTCGACAGATTTTTAATCAGACGATCTTTCACATCGGATATTTTTACCAGATCCATGACCTCTTCCAGCATCTTTTCCCTGTCCTGTTTTGGAATTTTCTTTAATTCCGCAGCAAATTTCAGGTATTCCAGCACCGTCATATCAAAATATAAAGGCGGCTGTTCCGGAAGATATCCGATACATTTTTTAGCCTCTTCCGGCTCTTCCAGAATATTATGACCATTGATGATGACATCGCCTTCTGTGGATGCGATATATCCGGTGATCATATTCATGGTCGTGGACTTTCCGGCGCCGTTTGGCCCAAGAAAACCGTAAATTCTTCCCGGTTCAATGGTAAAATTCAGACCATCCACAGCCAGATGATCGCCATACTTTTTTACCAGATTTTTAACCTCTATCACCTTTTTTTCCTCCTGTCCCCAGGCATACTGCCTGTATGATCTTATTCATTTTACGCTTAATTTGTGTTAACCATCCGAAAAGATTGTGTTTTTTATGTGAAAAATACCCTCAGTCAAACTCCTGCTTCACTGAGGGTATTTTTCAGAGAGGTTCTTTGGCGGGAAGACCCGCCTTTCTGGGATATTTTTTCGGTGTGCTTTTTTCCTTTTTTATTATGACAAAAGAACGTTCGATATCCTGGCCGGCCAGATGAAATTTTACCTGATCCTTTACTTTTCCTCCCAATATTTCGACTGCTTTTTTCGATGAATTCAGCTCTTCTTCAATTTTTCCGGATTTATAAGGTATAAACAAACCGGAAGTTCTGACAAAAGGGATGGCATATTCCGAAAGAACATTAAGAGAAGCCACCGCTCTTGACACACAAAGATCGAATCTTTCTCTGTAATCATTTTGTCTGGCATAATCTTCAGCTCTTCCATGCATAGCGCAGATTTCTTCCAGATTCAAAGATTTTATCACTTCATTTAAAAAAGAAATTCTTTTCTTCAGAGAGTCCAGGAGACAAATCTTAAGATGGGGAAAAACAATTTTTAAAGGAATACCGGGAAACCCGGCTCCCGTACCCACATCAATCACATTTTTTATCTGACTCATATCGCAAACTTTTACCAGGGAGAGACTGTCCAGAAAATGTTTGATCACTACTTCATCCCACTGAACGATTCCCGTCAGGTTCATAATTTTATTCCATTCAATCAGTAATTCATAGTAGTCGATAAATTGATTCTTTTGCTTTTCATTCAGTCCGATACCCAGTTTTTTCAGTTCCTCTTCAAAAAATGTCATAGGATAATCATTTCTCATTTTTTTCTCCCATATGTCCTTGCAGATATACCAGAAGAACAGAAATATCCGCGGGAGATACTCCCGATATTCTGGAAGCCTGTCCGATATTTTCCGGACGATACAGCTTTAATTTCTGTACGGCTTCAATCCGCAGACTTTTAACCTGATCGTAATCCAGATTTTCCGGAATCCTTTTTGATTCCATTTTTTTAAACTGCTCCACCTGTTTCTTCTGTCTTTTCAGATAGCCGCTGTATTTGATATTTATATTAACCTGTTCCCTTACATCCTGTGGAAGAGACGGACGTTTTTCATCGACAGATTCCAGATCTTCATAGGAAAGTTCCGGTCTGCGAATCAATTCTCCCAATGTAGTACTTGATTTTAGCAGAGTACTGTTCTTTTCTTCCAGGATTTTCTGGACCTTAGCACAAGCGCCGATGCCGGTACGCTCCACCCGTTTTATTTCTTCCTCTATCTGCTTTTCTTTAAGCAGCAGTTTCTGATAATCTTCCTCACCGATCAGACCAACTTCATATCCCTTTTTTCGCAGACGCAGATCCGCATTGTCCTGTCTCAGCAAAAGACGGTACTCCGCGCGGCTGGTCATCATCCGGTAAGGTTCCTTCGTCTCCTTCGTCACCAGATCGTCGATGAGAACTCCTATGTAAGCTTCTGAACGATCCAGTACCAACGGTTCTTTTCCTTTTATCTGCATGGCCGCATTGATTCCGGCGATCAATCCTTGAGCGGCTGCCTCTTCGTAACCGGAACTGCCGTTAAACTGGCCGCCGCTGAACAGCCCTTTGATCTTATTAAATTCCAGGGAATGTTTCAGCTGTCTGGGATTGATACAGTCATACTCGATGGCATAAGCATTTCTTACAATTTTTGCGTGTTCCAGTCCGGCGACTGAATGATACATTTCATACTGCACATCCTCCGGAAGAGAACTGGACATTCCGCCTACGTACATCTCATTGGTATAAAGTCCCTCCGGCTCGATAAAAACCTGATGCCTGTTCTTATCAGAAAATTTTACGACTTTATCTTCGATAGAAGGACAGTAGCGGGGGCCCGTTCCCTCTATCATACCCGAAAAGAGAGGAGATCGATCCAGATTTTTACGAATAATATCGTGAGTTTTTTCATTTGTATAAGTCAGCCAACAGGATACCTGATCAATCTGTATGTCCTCCGGATTCGTCGAGAAGGAAAAAGGAACGATTTTTTCATCTCCAAGCTGTTCCTCCATCTTACTGAAATCCACCGTTCTCCCGTCAATTCTGGCCGGCGTGCCTGTTTTAAAACGATACATCTCTATCCCGCATTTTTTAAGAGAATCTGTCAAATGGGTAGCCGCCTGCAGACCGTTTGGACCGGTATAATTGCTGACATCACCGTAAATACAGCGGGCGTTCAGATACGTTCCCGTACATAAAACCACTGCCTTACAGTGATAGACAGCTCCGGAAAAAGTTTTGATTCCTTTTACCGTCTGATCCTCCACCAGTAACTCTGTCACCTCTGCCTGCCGTATGGTCAGCCCTTCTGTATCTTCCAAAGTCCGGCGCATACAGGAGCTGTATTTTTGTTTATCGGCCTGAGCCCTCAGAGAATGAACGGCAGGACCCTTTGATTTATTCAGCATTTTAGACTGGATGAATGTTTTGTCAATATTTTTTCCCATCTCTCCGCCCAGAGCATCCACTTCCCGCACCAGATGCCCTTTTGAACTCCCTCCGATATTTGGATTACAGGGCATCAGGGCAATACTGTCCACACTGACAGTAAACAGTATGGTATTCATCCCCAAACGCGCGGCGGCAAGGGCGGCTTCACATCCCGCATGCCCGGCTCCCACGACGGCAATATCATAATTTTCTTCTAAACGATTCATTTCTTCTCCTCTGTCTTCTACTTTCCTGTACAGAATTTACTGAATATCTCGTTTACCAGATCTTCTCCCAGTGATTCTCCCGTAATGCTGCCCAGCGCTTCATAAGCTCCAAGAAGATCGATGGAAAAGAAATCTTCCGGCATATTATCTTCTATACTTTGTTCCACCATATCCAGACTTCTTTTTGCTTCTTCCAAAGCGGCTTTATGACGGATATTGGTAATATAAACCTCATCATTAAAGGAAATATCTCCCTGGAAAAACATTTCTTTCATACACTCTTCCAGTTTTTCAATTCCCGTCTCTTCCAATGCAGATATTTCAATAACCGGAACATCCAGTTTTTCCTTTATCTGATCCTTTGTGAGCGTTCCGTCAAGATCCGATTTATTCAGCAGGACAATCGCTTTCTTCCTTTCTTCTTGGATTAAGCGGATAATATCTTTGTCATTTTCATCCAAAGGTCTGGAGGAATCTGCCACATAAAGGATCAGATCTGCATCTTTCGCAGTCTGCCTTGCTTTCTCCACACCTATTTTTTCCACGATATCCTCTGTCTGCCGGATACCTGCCGTATCAATAAGCTTTAATGATATACCGTGAAGCATAATATTTTCTTCCAGGATATCCCTGGTGGTTCCCTCGATATCCGTGACGATGGCTTTTTCTTCTTTCACAAGCACATTCAAAAGAGAAGATTTTCCCGCATTTGGTTTTCCCAGAATAACGGTACGGATTCCTTCCTGGATCAACTTTCCTTCATCAGAAGAAGCAATCAGTCTCTCAATTTTTTTTCTTTCTTCTCTTACTTTTTTCAAAAGTTCTTTTCCATATCCGTCTATGGAAATATGTTCTGGATCATCCAGGGCCGATTCAATAAAAGCCACCTGATAGATCAGATTTTCTCTGATTTCCTTAATCTTTTTTTCAAGGGAGCCCTTCAGCTGGCTAAGAGAACTTTTCAGGGCATATTCATTCTTGGCGTTGATCACATCGATTACCGCTTCCGCCTGGGAGAGATCCATTTTACCGTTTAAAAAAGCCCTTTTCGTAAATTCTCCCGGTTCGGCCGGTCTTGCCCCATATTTGACGGCAGTTTCCAATACCTTTTTTTGAGCCAGAATACCTCCATGACAGTCGATTTCCACGGTATCCTCTCCGGTATAAGTATGAGGAGCCTTCATAATCATTACAAGTACCTCGTCCACCGTCTCGTCTCCGTCACAGATATGCCCGTAATGAATCGTGTGAGAATCTGCTTCCATCATATTTTTTTTATTATTTTTCGGTCGAAATATTTTTGACATGATCTCCATGGAATCATTTCCGCTCATCCGTACGATACCGATTCCCGAAGCTCCCATGGCTGTCGATATGGCAGCTATGGTACGATCTGAAAGAAAGTCCATCTTAATCCCCATTTCTCCAAAAACACAAGTACCTCACTTAAATTTCTTAAAATTAAATTTAGGTGAGGTACTGTGATAATCCTGTCGGTCTTTTATTTTTTTAAAGTTACAACGACATGTCTGTAAGGTTCATTTCCCTCACTGTATGTCTCAACATATCGATTTCCCTGAAGTGCAGAATGGATAATCCTTCTCTCATAAGGATTCATCGGTTCCAGTGAAACCGGTTTTCTGGTTTTTCTTACTTTATAGGCAATATTTCTGGCCAGATTTTCCAATGTATCTTTTCTGCGGCTTCTGTAATTTTCCGTATCCAGTTTTACACGGATATAATGCTCCTGCCCTTTATTTACCACCAGACTGGTTAGATACTGAAGAGAATCCAGGGTCTGTCCGCGTTTTCCAATCAACATGCCCATATCGTCTCCGGAAAAGTCGATATCCATATTACCCGTCTCTTCATTATACTCCAGTGTAATAGTAACCGGAAGTTCCATCGCTTTGAAAACATCTTTCAAAAAGGTATCTGCCGCTTCTTTCATGGCAGCAATCACTTCTTGCGTTCTGTCCACGATGATATATTCCTTTTTCTCCGGAACCGGATGTCTTTCCGCAGCTGCAGGTTTTTTCCTTTCCTGCCTTCTTTCCGGTTTTCTGTCCTGTTTTCTTTCTGGCCTTTTTACAGGTTTTTTCTCTTCTTTCTTAACTTCTTCTTTCTTTATTTCAGGCTTTGGTTTTTCAACTTCCGGAATAATTTCTTCTTCCGGCGCTTCCTTTCTGCGAACTTTTATGATTGCCGGTTTACTGCCAAACCCCAAAAATCCTGAAGTGCCTTCGCGAACAACCTGAATTTCCAGATTATCGCTGGAGGTTTCCATCTCAATACATGCTTTTGTAATTGCATCATCAACGGTTTTTGCTGAAATTTCTATAAATTCCATAACCTGTCCCCCCTATTTCTTTTTGTTCTTTTCATCAAATTGTCTTACCATGTTCGCTTTGGAAGCAATACTTCCGGCTTTCAAATTTCCACTGTTGTAATATTCCGTCGCTTTTCTGATCGCTTCTTCTTTCTTTTCGTCCGGAACTCCTCTGCCAGGCTCGTTGATTCTTTTCACATTCTGGCTGGCCTGCTGTGTAATCTTATTTGGAGGAAGTCCCTGCTTTTCTCTTTTTTTCTTTGCTTTTTCCTGATTCTGTCTGATCAGCTCGTCAATATCGATTTTCTGCATATGTCTGTTGATCAGAAGCTGCTGGAAACAACGGAACACCGCGCCTGCGATCCAGTAAATACCGATACCAACCGGGAAAGTCACACAGAAGAATGCGGACATCAGAGGCATCACCGTATTCATGCTTTTCATGGAAGACTCCACGGCGCTGGTTTCTTCCCCGTTTCCGGATGACATGGCCTGGGGCATTAGTTTATAGTTAAGCCACTGGGTAAACCAAGCCAGCACAGGTATCAGAATCGCTCCGATAATGATCAGATAATTTTGAGCTGCCCAGCCGTCCCGGATCAACACAAAAGGCGTATCCGAAATGTTCATACCGCAGAACATATTGATGCTTTCCACACTTTGTCTTGTATTTTCAATCGCATCGGAAAATTTACTGAAATCTGCAATCTCTGCCAGGGCATGCCACTGACCTGTCGTCAGATTATAAAGCATATCGATCACAGAATTATCCGTTGCCACTCCGTTTTCTACCATAACGGCTGTTCTGGTGATATTATTGGTTTCACAGAATTTCTGAAGAATTTCCGTGAAATTCGGAACAGATGCTATTTTATCCACCAGACCTTCAAAAAGAGATCTCACGCTTGTGATATATCCCGGTATTTTGTAAATAACCTGGTACAGAGCCAGCATCACCGGGAGAATGATAAACATCTGCACACAGCTTCCTGTGGGAGATACGCCGTACTTTTCATACACAGCCTGCGTCTCCTGCTGCATTTTCGCAGCGGAAGCCTGATCTTTTTTATTTTTATACTTATCCTGAATCTTTCTGATCTCAGGCATCATAATACTGTTCATCTTTGAGAACTTCTGCTGTTTAACCTGAAGCGGCGTCATCAGAAGATACATAACAAACGTATATAAAATGATAGCCAGACCGATATTCGGCAGGCCTATTTTTTCCAGACACCAATATATACCGCTGATAACGTATCCCAGAATTTCTGCTATCCATCCGATAACCGGCATCGTCGATTTTGTCAAAAAGATATTCAAGTCAGTTTCCTCCTTTTATTTATGGAACCGGATCATATCCGCCTTTTGAGAATGGATTGCATCTTAAAATTCTCCAAACAGCCAGCAATCCCCCTTTTAAAGCCCCGTACTTTTCAATGGCCTCCAACCCGTACCTGGAGCATGTGGGAGTATAAGGACAGCAAGTCCTTTTCAATGGTGACAGATATTTCTGGTAAACCTTAATCAATTTGATCAAAATTTTTTTCATTTTTATTTCCTGTAATCTGATGCTTTTCTGCCAGATGTACCATCGCACGTTCTATCTGTGCGTACCGATTATCCTTTGCATTCACTCTGGCAATGACAACAATATCCAATCCGCGCTGAAATAATTCTTCATTTAAACGGTAGCTTTCTCTGATCAGTCTTGTAATTCTGTGACGAACCACACTGTTTCCTACTTTTTTGCTGACCGATATTCCCAATCTGTTTTTTTCAAGCTGATTTTTTCTTACATACATTACAAGATATCGATTGGCAAATGATGTTCCTTTCCTATAAACCAGCTGAAAATCACTGTTTTTTTTTAAACTTTCCGAATATTTCATAGGATTCTTCTTTCAAAAAATGAAAAAGAGAAGAAAAGACCACAAAATTGCGGTCTTATGCTGATAATCTTTTTCTTCCTTTTAATCTTCTTGCAGCTAATACTTTTCTTCCACCCTTTGTAGCCATTCTCGCTCTGAATCCATGAACTTTTGCTCTGGATCTTTTTTTCGGCTGAAATGTCATTTTCATAGATCTGGACACCTCCTTTTATAACCAAATATCTATCATAAAATATATGGTATATTTTTATCTATACATGTATGCACAAAACATCATTACAATTATATGCATAATATGCCTCTAAGTCAAGTAAAATTAAGGTTTTTTTGGTTTAAATATTTTTTACTCACAATTCACATAGTTTACGTAAGATTATCCACATTTTGTGGATAACTTGTGGATAACCTGTGGTTTTTCTGTGTTTAAAAAACTCATTCTATTATTTTTTTCGATGAATCTGAACTTTCATGATTGTGAATAAAAAAAATGACTATACACAATTTCTATTATTTAAATATTTTATGGTAACCATTTATTCCATCTTATCCACAAATGAAATTATCATTGCGAAAAACATTATTTTATTATAAGATAATATAGAGTTATTATGTTTTATACTTATTAGGAAACGGGAGACTTTGAAATGAACATCGTTATGAAAAAATGGCCAGAAATTCTTGATTTGGTAAAAAAAGAACATGAGCTGTCAGATGTCTCTTTTAATACCTGGCTAAAACCTTTGACTGTTCACAGTGTTGAAAACAACGTTGTAACAATCCTGGTTCAGTCCAATGAATTCATTACTTATATAAGTAAAAAATTTACACTTCCTATTAAAGTATCCATTACGGAAATCACAGGTCAAACCTGCGAGATCAGATTTATCACACCGGAGGACGTTCCAAAAATAAAAGAATCACAGCCTCAGAACGCGGCCAAAAGCGCTGCCGAATCAAATCTGAATGAAAAATATACCTTTGATACTTTTGTAGTCGGAAGCAATAATAAATTTGCCCATGCGGCATCTTTGGCTGTAGCCGAATCTCCAGGTGAAATTTACAATCCTCTGTTTCTGTACGGAGGCGTAGGTCTTGGCAAAACCCACCTGATGCATTCCATCGCCCATTTTATTTTGGAAAATGACCCTTCCAAGAGAATATTATATGTCACCAGTGAAGATTTTACCAATGAAGTTATCGAATCAATCCGTAACGGAAACAACACTGCCATGTCAAAATTCCGTGAAAAGTACAGAAACATCGACGTACTTCTGGTAGACGATATTCAGTTTATTATAGGAAAAGAATCTACACAGGAAGAATTTTTCCACACTTTTAACGCTCTCCACAGCGCAAGAAAGCAGATTATCATATCCTCCGATAAACCGCCGAAAGATATGGAAATCCTGGAAGACAGAATTCGTTCCCGTTTTGAATGGGGACTGATCGCCGATATTTCTTCTCCTGATTACGAAACCCGTATGGCGATCCTGCGTAAAAAGGAAGAACTGGATGGATATAATGTGGATGATTCCGTTATCGAATATATAGCCACAAATATTAAATCCAATATCCGGGAACTGGAAGGCTCCCTGAATAAGATCATGGCCTATGCCAATCTGGAAAAAAGAGAGGTAACGCTGGAACTGGCAGAACAAGTATTAAAAGATATCATTTCTCCAGATAAAAATAAAGTTATCACCTCTGACTACATTATTAACACCGTAGCAGAGCATTTTGATATTACTCCCGAAGACATCAGAAGTTCCAAGAGAAGTCAAAGATTTACCTTTCCAAGACAGATTGTCATGTACCTCTGCCGCGAAATGACCGGGCTTACCCTGGAAAAAATAGCGGAAGATCTAAGAAAAAGCGATCACACTACAATCATAAATGGTATCAAAAAAATTGAAAAAGAAATGCAAAATTCAAAGGAAGTTCAAAATACAATCTCTGTATTGAAGAAAAAAATCAATCCTCCTTCGAATTAACCACAATTTTTTGTGGATAATGTGTTTATTTTACGTGTATTCATTGTGGATAATTTTATTTTGTTTTTCCATCAACAAAGCAAACACATTGCTGTTACAATCTTCTGACATACTTATCCACGCCATTTTTTCCTGAAATTACAGGCTTTTGTGGACATTTTCACAAATCCACAGCCCCTACGGCTGCGACTACGGATTAGTTATTTATTTAGTTAAGCAAAAAACCACATCAAGCGAGAAGGGAGTTATTCACATTATGAAGCTGATCTGTTCAAAATCAGAATTATTAAAAAGCGTTAACATATCCTTGAAGGCTGTTCCATCAAAGACAACCATGCCTATATTAGAGTGTATTCTGATCGACGCTTCCTCTGGAAATATTAAATTCACATCCAACGATATGGAACTTGGAATCGAAACACAGGTAAAAGGAATCGTCGAGGAAAGAGGAATCGTTGCTCTGGATGCTAAAATATTTGCAGATATTATCAGAAAACTCCCGGATAATGATGTCATCATTTCCACCGACGAACGTCTGAATACTACCATCGTATGTGAAAAAGCAAAATTTACCATACCGGGAAAAGACGGGGAAGATTTTTCTTATCTTCCTGTCATTGAAAAAAATGACTGTATTACGATTTCTCAGTTTACTTTAAAAGAAGTCATCCGACAGACGATCTTTTCCATCGCAGCCAATGAAAATAATAAACTGATGACGGGTGAACTGTTTGAAATAAAAAATAATATCATGAAAGTGATATCTCTGGACGGACATAGAATCGCCATCCGTAAAATTACGCTCAAAGACAGTTATTCAGATAAAAAAGTTATCGTTCCTGGAAAAACATTAAGTGAAATCAGCAAAATTTTATCCGGCGAGACGGAAGATATGGTAGATATCTTCTTTGCAGAAAATCATATCGTATTTGAATTTGACGATACGGTGGTGGTGTCCCGCCTGATCGAAGGAGAGTATTTTCGGATCGATCAGATGCTTTCCAGTGATTATGAGACAAAGATTCACGTTAATAAAAGAGAGTTTCTTGATTGTATAGACAGAGCGTCTCTTCTGGTAAAAGAAGGAGATAAAAAACCGATCATCATCGACATATCAGACGGTTCCATGCAGCTTACCATTCATTCTCAGATCGGTTCTATGGATGAGGATGTGGATATCGAAAAAGAAGGAAAAGATATTTTGATCGGATTTAACCCAAGATTTCTGATGGATGCGCTAAGGGTTATCGATGACGAGGAGATTACAATTTATCTGGTTAATCCGAAGGCTCCTTGTTTTATCAAAGATGAAGAAGAAAATTATATCTATCTGATTTTACCGGTTAACTTTAATTCTGCCAGATAATAAAGGGTGATTTTATGGAAATTATTAAATTAAAGGATGATCATATAAAACTTGGCCAGGCTTTGAAACTTGCCAGTCTGGTGGAAGACGGCGTGGAAGCGAAATATGTCATTTTGGATGGTCTGGTTAAAGTAAACGGAGAAGTGGATACCAGAAGGGGAAGAAAGCTTTACGACGGAGATGTGGTTACATTTGAGAATCATGAGATAAAAATAACGAAATAGTTGTGATATTATGGTGATAGAAACGCTTGAATTGAGTAATTTCAGAAATTATGATACTCTTTTTATAGAACTTGACAGTGGAATCAATATTTTTTATGGGGATAACGCCCAGGGAAAGACAAATATCCTGGAATCCATTTATCTTTGCGGTACCACAAAGTCTCACAGGGGAAGCAAAGATAAGGAAATGATTCAGTTTCAGAAAGAAGAGTCTCATATACGCATGTCTGTGGTAAAAAAAGAAATTCCCTGCAGGATTGATATGCATCTGAAACGAAATAAAGCAAAAGGTATTGCAATTAACGGAGTTCCCATAAAAAAAGCTTCCGAACTCTTTGGAATGGTAAATATGGTTTTCTTTTCCCCTGAGGATTTGAATATTATCAAAGACGGACCTTCAGAGAGAAGAAAATTTATCGATATAGAATTATGTCAACTTAATAAGGTTTATCTTTCGGAACTTTCTTCTTATCAGCATGTATTGAATCAAAGAAATAAACTTCTTAAAGACATTTCTTTTTCCCCTGATTTAAGGAGTACTCTGGATGTGTGGGACGAACAGCTGATTCATTACGGAGAAAGAATTATATTTGAAAGAGAACAGTTTATTGAGGAACTGAATCATATTATTCTTGATATACATAAGAATCTTACGGGAGAAAAGGAAATATTGAATATCTCCTACGAGCCGAATGTAAGTTCAGAGAATTTCGCAGCTTTATTGAAAGAGAACAGAGAAAAGGACTTAAAATTCAAACTGACATCTACAGGGCCTCACAGAGATGATATGTGTGTTACCGTCAACGGAATTGACATAAGAAAATATGGCTCTCAGGGACAGCAGAGGACAGCGGCGCTTTCTTTAAAGCTTTCAGAGATCTATCTGGTAAAGAAAAGAATCAAAGATACGCCTGTGCTGCTGCTGGATGATGTTTTGTCTGAACTGGACAGCAGCAGGCAAAACTATTTATTGAAAAGTATTCATGATATTCAGACTCTGATTACCTGTACAGGTCTCGATGATTTTGTAAATAACCGTTTTAAGATAAACAAGGTTTTCCAGGTAGTAGATGGTAGAATTTCCTGATAAAAAATGTAGGAGGTAACAATATGAGTGCAGAATATGGAGCAGATCAAATTCAGATTCTTGAGGGTCTGGAGGCGGTCAGAAAAAGACCGGGTATGTATATCGGAAGTACATCCAGCAGAGGACTGCATCATCTTGTATATGAGATTGTCGACAATTCGGTTGATGAAGCTCTGGCAGGATTTTGTGATGATATTCATGTGACGGTACACAAGGATAATTCTGTCACCGTGGTTGACAATGGGCGTGGTATTCCCGTCGGAATCAACCATAAGGCGGGAATTCCGGCCGTAGAAGTGGTTTTTACCATTCTCCATGCCGGCGGAAAATTCGGCGGCGGCGGTTACAAAGTGTCGGGCGGTCTTCACGGAGTGGGCGCTTCTGTTGTCAATGCACTTTCAGAATGGCTTGAAGTTACCATTTTTCATGAAGGGAAAATGTATCATCAAAGATATGAAAGAGGACATGCGATTTATAAGCTGAAGATAATCGGTGACTGTGATCCAAAGCGGACTGGAACTATGGTCAGCTTTCTCCCGGATAAAGAGATATTTGAAGAGACTGTTTTTGATTATGATATTCTGAAACAGAGACTGCGTGAGATGGCTTTTCTGACGAAGGGACTTCGAATTACGTTAAAGGATGAGCGGGAGGAAGAAGTTGTAGAGAAAAGTTTCTGTTATGAGGGAGGTATCAAGGAGTTTGTCACCTATCTAAACAGAAGCAAGACGGCTCTTTATCCGGAAATCATCTATTGTGAAGGGGAAAAAGACGGCGTCGTAGTGGAAGTCGCCATGCAGCATAATGATTCCTATACGGAGAATACCTACGGATTTGTTAATAATATAACGACTCCGGAAGGCGGAACCCATGTGATGGGATTTCGTAATGCTCTGACAAAAACATTCAATGATTACGCAAGAAAAAATAAACTGTTAAAGGATAATGAACAAAACCTGAGCGGTGAAGATATCCGGGAGGGTCTGACCGCTATTATCAGCGTAAAGATAGAAGAGCCCCAGTTTGAAGGACAGACAAAGCAAAAGCTGGGAAACAGCGAGGCCAGAGGAGCAGTGGACAGTATCGTGAGCAATCAGCTGACACTGTTTCTGGAGCAGAATCCATCCGTGGCAAAAATTATTCTGGAAAAATCTATTCTGGCACAAAGAGCCAGAGACGCTGCCAGAAAAGCAAGAGATCTAACCAGAAGAAAGACGGCTTTGGAGGGAATGTCTCTTCCTGGAAAACTGGCGGACTGTTCCGATAAGAATCCGGAAAATTGTGAGATTTATATTGTAGAGGGAGATTCTGCAGGGGGATCTGCAAAAACAGCCAGAAGCAGAGCGACGCAGGCTATTCTCCCTTTAAGAGGAAAAATACTCAATGTGGAAAAAGCCCGTCTTGACCGGATTTATTCCAATGCAGAGATAAAAGCCATGATTACGGCCTTTGGAACCGGCATCCATGATGATTTTGATATCACAAAACTGCGTTATCATAAAATCATAATCATGACGGATGCCGATGTGGACGGCGCTCATATCGCTACTTTATTGTTGACTTTTCTGTACCGTTTTATGCCGGAATTGATTAAGCAAGGATACGTTTATCTGGCACAGCCGCCTCTTTATAAGATTGAAAAGAATAAAAAAGTATGGTACGCCTATTCCGATGAGGAACTGAATAAGGTGCTGACGGAAATCGGCAGAGATGGAAATAATAAGATTCAGCGATATAAGGGTCTGGGAGAGATGGATGCAGAACAGCTCTGGGAGACTACGATGGATCCGGAAAAAAGGATTCTTCTTAGAGTTGTGATGGATGAGGAATCTTCGTCAGAACTGGATCTTACATTCACCACGCTGATGGGGGATAAAGTAGAGCCGAGACGTGAATTCATCGAAGCAAACGCGAAGTACGTTAAGAATCTGGATATCTGAAAGAGAGGAATCATCGTATGGAAGATAATATTTTTGATAAAATTCATGAAGTCGATCTAAAGAAAACTATGGAAAATTCTTATATCGACTACGCCATGAGTGTTATTGCAGGACGTGCTCTTCCTGATGTAAGAGATGGTCTGAAACCGGTGCAGCGGCGTGTGCTGTATTCCATGATTGAACTGAATAACGGACCGGACAAACCCCACAGAAAATGTGCGCGTATCGTCGGCGATACCATGGGTAAATATCATCCTCATGGAGACAGTTCCATCTATGGAGCCTTGGTTAACATGGCTCAGGAATGGTCTACCAGATATCCGCTTGTGGACGGCCATGGAAATTTTGGTTCTGTGGACGGAGACGGCGCGGCGGCCATGCGTTATACAGAGGCGCGCTTAAGTAAGATATCCATGGAAATGCTGGCGGATATCAATAAGAATACGGTTGATTTTATACCAAACTTTGATGAGACAGAGAGAGAGCCTGTGGTTCTTCCCTCCAGATATCCGAATCTGCTGGTCAACGGCACTTCCGGTATCGCAGTGGGAATGGCGACCAATATTCCTCCCCATAATTTAAGGGAAGTAATCGGCGCCGTCGTAAAAATTATTGATAATATCATAGAGGAAGACAGAGAAACACAGATCGATGAGATTCTTCGCATTATCAAAGGTCCGGACTTTCCCACGGGAGCTACCATTCTGGGGACGAGAGGTTTTGAGGAAGCCTATCGGACAGGACGGGGTAAAGTGCGCGTCAGGGCGGTGACAGATATTGAAACGCTTCCAAATGGGAAAAGTCAGATTATCGTTACAGAACTTCCCTATCTGGTAAATAAAGCCAGACTGATTGAGAAAATAGCCGAACTGGTGAGGGAGAAAAAGATAGACGGCATCACAGATCTGAATGATCATTCCAACCGGGAAGGTATGCGGATCTGTATCGAACTTCGCCGGGATGCTAATGCCAATGTAATCTTAAATCAGCTTTATAAACACACACAGATGCAGGATACGTTTGGTATTATCATGCTGGCTCTTCACAATAACCAGCCGAAAGTCATGAATCTTCTGGAGATGCTGAAGTATTATCTGGCCCATCAGGAGGATGTGGTTACGAGAAGGACCAGATATGATCTGAATAAGGCGGAAGAGCGTGCTCACATTTTGGAAGGATTGCTGAAAGCGCTGGATCATATCGACAGAGTAATTCAGATCATCAGAGGATCTCAAAATGTGCAGATTGCCAAAGCTTCTTTGATAGAAGAGTTTGCTTTAAGCGACGCTCAGGCTCAGGCTATCGTGGATATGCGTTTGCGTACGCTGACCGGTTTGGAAAGAGAAAAGCTGGAATCGGAATATAAAGAGCTGATGGAAAAAATCAGAGAGTTAAAGGCAATCCTTTCTGACAGAAATCTGCTGCTTCGCGTTATCCGGCAGGAAATTCTTGAAATTTCAGAAAAGTATGGGGATGAAAGAAAGACAAGTATTGGATACGATGAGTATGATATTTCCATGGAAGATTTGATTCCAAAAGAAAATACGGTTATTACTATGACAAAGCTGGGATATATCAAGAGAATGACCATCGATAATTTCCGCAGTCAAAACAGAGGCGGAAAAGGTATCAAGGGAATGCAGACCATCGAAGATGATTATATCGAAGAACTTTTGATGACTACGACCCACCATTTTCTGATGTTCTTTACCAATACAGGCAAGGTGTACCGGCTGAAAGCATATGAAATACCGGAGGCCAGCAGAACTGCCAGGGGAACGGCCATCATCAATCTGCTGCAGCTTTCTCCTGGAGAAAAGATTACAGCGGTGATTCCCATTCGGGAGTATAAGAAAGACCATTATCTTTTCATGGCTACCAAGAGCGGTATTGTAAAGAAAACGCCTATTCAGGATTATGAAAACGTCCGTAAAACAGGACTTGCCGCTATTACGCTCAAAGATGATGACGAACTGATTGAAGTTAAATTTACCAATAACAAAAAGGATATTATCCTGGTAACGAAATTCGGACAGTGTATCCGCTTTGCAGAGACTGATGTGAGAAGCACGGGAAGAACTTCCATGGGTGTGCGTGGTATGAATTTAAGCGATCAGGACGAAGTGATCGGCATGCAGCTGAATACCCAGGGAGATTATCTGCTCATCGTGTCAGAGCATGGAATGGGCAAGAGAACTTCCATGGGTGAATTTACCGTTCAAAATCGGGGCGGAAAAGGCGTAAAATGTTATAAAATAACAGAAAAAACGGGAAATGTGGTTGGCGTAAAGGCAGTCAATGAAGATAATGAGATTATGCTGATTACCACAGAAGGCATCATTATCCGGATTTCCTGCGGCGATATATCTATCCAGGGACGTATTACCTCAGGTGTAAAACTGATGGATGTGGATGAAAAACTGGCTGTGGCAAGTATCGCAAAAGTAAGAGAAAAGGTAGAGTAAAAAAGAATCAGGGCTTTACAGATCCGTATGGCCCTGATTAACTGATTAAAAAAATGAGGTTATCAACATGATTCGTGAAATAAATGTGGATAAGTTAACGGAAAATATCAGCAGTATGTGTATAGAGGCCAATCATATACTGTCAGAAGATATGAAATGCAGATTGAAAGAGGCGGTTGAGAAAGAGGAATCTCAACTTGGGAAAAAAATTTTAAATCAGCTTCAGGAAAATTTAAAAATTGCAAAGGAAGATCAGATTCCCATTTGTCAGGATACCGGTATGACAGTTGTTTTCCTGGAAGTGGGACAGGATGTTCATTTCACTGGAGGAAGTGTGGAAGACGCTGTCAATGAAGGTGTCAGACAAGGTTATGTGAATGGATATCTGAGAAAATCCGTAGTGAAGGATCCTCTGATCCGTGAAAATACAAAAGATAATACGCCGGCTGTGATTCATTATTTCATCGTGCCTGGTGATCAGGTAAAGATTACCGTTGCACCAAAAGGATTTGGAAGTGAAAATATGAGCCGTATTTTTATGCTGAAGCCGGCAGACGGGATGGACGGCGTGAAAAATGCAGTGATTACGGCTGTCCGGGAAGCCGGACCAAATGTTTGTCCGCCCATGGTAGTTGGGGTTGGCATAGGCGGAACGTTTGAAAAATGCGCGCTTCTTGCAAAACAGGCGCTGCTTAGAAATGTGAAGGAGCATTCATCCATATCTTATGTAAAAGAGATGGAAGAAGAACTGCTTGAAAAAATCAATGGTCTTGGCATCGGCCCCGGCGGTCTGGGAGGAAGAGTTACTGCTCTTGCCGTCAATATTAATACATACCCCACTCATATTGCTGGACTTCCCGTTGCCGTCAATATCTGTTGTCACGTTAATCGTCACGTCGTAAGAACAATATAGAGGAATTATAGATGGAAAAGCATATTAACGTTCCCATGAAAAGGGAAGAAAGAGAAAAGTTAAAGTCCGGAGATTACGTTTATATTACAGGAACAGTCTATACTGCCAGGGATGCAGCCCATAAAAGAATGATGGAAACACTGGAGAGAGGTGAAAAGCTTCCCATAGAACTGAAAGATAATGTGATTTATTATATGGGTCCTACTCCGGCCAGGGAAGGAAGAGTTATAGGATCGGCAGGACCGACTACCGCCAGTCGGATGGATAAATATACGCCGAAACTTCTTGACCTGGGATTGGGCGGAATGATCGGAAAAGGAAAACGCACGGAAGATGTAAAAAATGGTATCATAAGAAATGGCGCCGTTTATTTTGCCGCGGTAGGAGGAGCAGGCGCACTGCTTTCCAAATGTATCGTAAGCGCAGAAGTAATAGCATATGATGATTTGGGAACAGAGGCAATCCGCAAATTGCAAGTAGAAAATCTTCCAGCCATCGTGGTGATCGACAGTGAAGGAAATAATTTATACGAAACTGCGATAGAAAACTATAAAGAAAAATAAAGGCAGGGCTTATTTTTATGAATATAAAAAGAATTTTATTAATGGTGTCGAAAAATCTGATATTTGCGCCTGTTTGGTTTCCGCAGATGATTCTGTATGGAAGAGAAAAGGATACGCATACCGTAGAAGAAAGATTTGCACTGCTGAGGAAAATTACAGTTCACGTAAATAAAGCGGGAAAAGTAAATATTAAGGCGGACGGTCTGGAAAATCTGCCAAAGGAAGATGGATTTATCATGTTTCCCAATCATCAGGGCCTGTATGATGTACTGGCATTTATCGAAAGCTGCAGCCATCCCTTTACGGTAGTCATGAAAAAGGAAATACAGAATATTTTCTTTTTAAAACAGGTATTTGGCGTTATGAGAGCCAGAGCATTGGACAGAGACAATGTGAAACAGGCGATGAAGGTCATTCTGGCCATGGCGGATGATGTGAAAAAAGGGATTAATTATATCATTTTTGCGGAGGGAACCCGGTCAAAAAATGGGAATAAAGTGGGAGAATTTAAAGGAGGAAGCTTTAAAGCTGCCATTCGTGCAAAATGCCCCATCGTTCCGGTGGCCATCGTGGATTCCTTTAAACCCCTCGATGAAAACAGTACGAAACCTGTTACCGTGCAGGTTCATTATATGAAGCCGCTTTATTATGAAGATTATAAAGATATGAAATCCATGGAAATCGCTCATCTGATTCAGAAGATGATCCAGGATAAAATAAATGAAAATATATAAAAAAATGATTGACAAATAAAATTCACATAAGTATAATATAATATGCGTCACGAACGTGGCGCATATGAAAAAAATAATAGAATAATATGTAAAATTCAGATTCTGGAGAAGTACTCAAGTGGCTGAAGAGGTGCCCCTGCTAAGGGTATAGGTCGTTTATAGCGGCGCGAGGGTTCAAATCCCTCCTTCTCCGTTCACCTTTGGTGAAAAAAGTCAATAAAAATAAAAAAAGTTATTGACAAAGAGAAAACGACATGGTATTCTATTATAGCTGTCGCGG